>QMCE01000816.1_pt1 | contig 16512 bp, 12 predicted proteins | sample 1821851 | NCBI WGS metagenome assembly QMCE01 (sample SAMN09453174, study PRJNA476694) | Termite gut metagenome, whole genome shotgun sequencing project. | isolation source: worker | host: Odontotermes sp. | place: South Africa:Pretoria | collected 2016-01-28
GGCGCTCTTTTCCTCTACCTGAGGTGTTCTTCCCAACTCCTCAGGTGGGGGATTTTTCATTTATCATGGGTGGGGGATTTTCTGCTTGACAAAAGCATCCCACAGCAGACGAGCGGCACAGGCCTGGTATTTTACCGGGCCTGTAGCTGGTTACGCCATGACGCTGCGGTGGATAGTGACGCGCCCGCCTCGCCTTAGTCCGAGTGGACCCGACCCACCGCAGGCCAGGGGGCGGCCCTGCATAGGAATGTTGGGAGCTGAAATGCTGCGGCCTGCTGAGATGCAGGCGATGGGCTTACTACGTTTATTAATCCAATTATGGATTATCCCCTTGCAGTAAAAATGCCGCTTACAGTATAATGTCCTTACTGTGCAGAAAGGAGATGGTCCATGCGATATCGAAGTTAGGGGTATACAATGACTAACAGATCTTATTCTAATGATGATGTTCAAAAACAAGTTTATACGGTCTCTGAGGTAGCTGAAATATTATCTGTCTCATCAAACACAGTGTATAAGCTTGTAAAGCAAAATGTTTTTTCAAGCCGTAAAATTGGACGTGATATTCGGATATTGAAAAATTCCTTCGATACTTGGCTGGAAAAAAGTGCCGAGTAATGCACATGAAATCGTTCTATCCGTGCATAATGAAAGGAGTCTATCAATATGGCAAGCATCCATAAACGTGGAAAGAAATACTATGTTGTAATTTACGTTATGAACCCTGAGACGCATACCCGAGAACCCAAATGGCTCAAGTTTGACTCAGAAGAGGAGGCTATTGCATATAAGCAGTTGTATGAGGCTCAGCAGGAAAACGACCAGCAGCAAAAAGTAGGCGGGAACAAAGCCGCCACAAATGCAACAAGGACTGTTGAGCAGCTGGCTTGGCGATATGTTAGGTTGGTTGGCAAAAACAAGTGGGGAGTCAAGACTTACCCTATCTATATCGGCCGCCTTAACAACTATATTCTCCCCTATATTGGAAATTGGAGAGTATGGGAATGTACCGTCGAGAAGATGGATGAATACTTTGCTGAGTTGAGAGAAGCCCAGGCCGTTAAGCCCTATGGCTGGACAATCGAGAAGAAAATATCGACCCGAACTCTGGAAGAAGTACACAAGTTTCTAAAGGCAATGTTTAATCAGGCAGCGGAATGGGGTTATATTTCTAAGAACCCATGCAAAAAGAAAAACAGTACATTGCCAAAGCATATTTGCACGGAGCGGGCAGCATGGACAAAGAATGATTTTCTAAAGGCGCTCCAATGTGCTGAATATGAGCAAGATAGCATTTTGATCGCATCACTTCTTCTTGGTGTCAGTACAGCCATGCGTGAAGGTGAGATAGTCGGGCTGCGATGGCCAAACTGCCATATCTCCGAGGAGGAAATCAAGCAAGGCACATGCAGGATAATGGTAGATTGTACACTGAGTCGCGTCAGCAAGGAAATGCTCAAACAGAAATCGGAAGACATTATCTATGTTTTTCCGAATACATTCTCCAGCAGCAAATCCAGTCTCGCCCTCAAAAAACCAAAAACCGAAAAAAGTAACCGTCTGATCTATCTCCCACGAACTGTGGCACTGCACATGAGAAAAATCCATGCCGCCCAGCGGGAAATGAAACGATTACTTGGAAAAGAGTACCAAGACCACGACCTGGTAGTTTGCATGCAAGACGGACGTCCCATTGAGAACAAAGTAATAAACAATCGCATGAAGCGGTTAATCGCAAAATACGACCTTCCCGCTGTAGTATTCCACAGTCTCCGGCACACAAGCTCAACGTATAAACTTCGCGTATCCAATGGTGATGTTAAGAACGTCATGCTCGAAACAGGCCATGCATCCTCCGATATTTTGCTGGAGACCTACTCCAAAGCATTTTCGGAAGACAGACAGGAATACGCTCAGCTCTTTGACCAGATTTTCTTTGGTGATGAGACTGAGGGGCAGGTGGTCAGCCCTCCGAATCCAGTTGACGGCTCTGGAGGCAATTCCCTATCTGGCCAGGAAATGGCGTCAATTCTTGCGATTTTAAGTCAGAACCCACATGTGAAAGAACAGATACTAGCATTTGCCAAGTAGCAAATGCCCACAGGTACCGATGGAGTTTCAATGTTTTCCACATAGACACAGATGTCGAAAATAAGCTGGTTTCGGAAGAAACATTGAAGGTTTTCATTGAAGCACTTGATTTTCGAGAGAAAGGATATATTGAAAATGGCGGTTTCCATCAAAAAAGTGTGCCGCAAGCCTCGCACGCTTACGACACACAGCCCTTGGGAAAAGGACGTAGGATGGTGACCGCGCGGCGACTCGAACGCCGGACCCGCTGCTTAAAAGGCAGCTGCTCTGCCAACTGAGCTACGCGGTCGTATTAAGTTTTATATTGGCCAACTTTCGGGCAGAGCAACTGCTTAAAAGGCAATTGCTCTACCGACTGAGCTACGGGATCATGGGCTGTACAATATTCAGTTTTGAGTTGGCCAAGTACATACGCGAGGGACTACTTAAAAGGCAATTGCTCTACCGACTGAGCTACGGGATCATGGGCTGCACATTATTCAGTTTTGAGTTGGCCAAGTACATACGCGAGGGACTACTTAAAAAAGGCAATTGCTCTACCGACTGAGCTACGGGATCATGGGCTGTACACTATCGGGTTTGGCTTACATGGTGTTTGCGCAAGCAGGCGCACCGGCTTGCGCAAACACCATTATGGCGCAACACCTGCCGACAATTTTGCCAGCATGAATTATTTTAACAGCCCGGGTATGCTTTGTCAAGAAAGACAGGCGGGCTTTTGCCGGGCATTTGTACACACGCTTTAAACACAGGCTATCACACGCTATCGAATGCTCTCCGCGGTGAGGGCGTCATAAAAATCGGGATAGGTGACGGTGAGGCTGTCCAGCATTTCCTGCTGCTTTTCCGTTAAGGCCGCGTCGGTTTTTTCCGCAATGGCCTGGGTGCGGTTTGCGTCTATTTCTTCCTGGGGAAGAAACTCCTCTGTCAAAGGCAGGCGCATAATGATGTGGTAGCCGCCATGTGTTTCATTCAAAACCGGTTCGGCGGCCATCTCCCCCTCCTGCAAAGACAGGGTGGTGTCGTAAAAAACATCCACCATCTCACCGGGGCCAAAAACATAGCCGTCCGGCTCGGTTTCAAGGCCGGGATCCTCGGAATACTGCGTCATGGCGGCGCTGAAAGCGGCCTCCAAATCCTCGCCACCCTCTTCGGCGGCGCGAATATCCGCCATAATCTCCTCCGCCTTTTTCAAAGCTTCGGCTTTGGCGGCTTCAGGGTCTTCCGCCGCGGGGTCATAGGTAATCAGGATATGCTTTGCCCGCAGCAAACCTTCGGTGTAAAGCTTGTCCGCTTCCTCGCCCCAGGCTTCGCCGCTCTCGGCCTCCAGCTGGCTGCGGTACTCGCCGCTGGCCTTTTCCATCAGCTTTTGCAGGCGGGTCACCTCTAAATAGTTCGCTTCGTCCAGGTAAAACATTTCCGTCAGGTGCTGCTCAAAGCCGGCGCCAAAGGTTTCCTTTTGCTCTGCCAGGGTGGCGTCTATTTCGGCCAAATCCTCTTCGCTTAGCGCAACGTCCATTTGGTTTGCAATGGCTTGCCAGGCATAGGTGGCGGTAAGCTGCATTTCCACCGCCTGTTTTAAGGTGTACAGGCGGTCACCGTCGGGGTCTTCATCGTAAAAGCCTTCGGGGTAAGCGTCCTCAAAAAAACTTTTATACAAAAGGAAATAGTGGCGGTACACTGAAAAAGGAACATCATATTCGCCAACGGTAAACATGGCGGACGGGGTTTCCACCTTTTTGCCGTCTACAAACAGGCCTGGGTTGGGGGCGTCGGGGTCATACTGGGCCGTCCAATACGCAATACCCGTAACGGCGGCCAGCACGGCCACAACCGCCAGCACAAGCACAATAATTTTAATCGGTCTCGACATGAACTTCCTCCTGTATCCGTCATCTGGGGCTACGCAGACTATTATTATACACAACTATTGAGCAAATTGGTATCCCCCGGCGTAAATTTTGCATTTTAGCCTTGAAGCCCCGCCCGCTTGCTTTTTGCCCCGCGAACGGGTACTATTTTAGGCGGGGAATGCTGTGAACAACCGCGCGGGGGAAAAGAAATGCTAAAACAACTGCAAAGCTGGCTGCGCCCCACCCGGTGGCGCTTTTTAGCGGTGGGCACGGCGGGCCTGGCAGGGCTGTTTACCGCCTACCTGCTGTACCGGCGCATGCAGTTGTCATTTTGGCCGTTGGCGGGGGCGGCAGTGTTGTTGTGGGGCACTTTCCTGCTGCCGCTGTGGGCCTACTTTAAAAACGTGCATTGTGCGCCGCTGGCGGCGCACAAGCGCCGGGCGGTTCTGGCCGCGGGGCTGGCGCTGGTGATTGGCGTTTGCGGGCTTGATTTGTTCCTGTACAGTTACCGGCCCACAGATGTTGTTGTGGAGGCCTTGCCGCAAACAGACGCACGCAGCAGCGGCAGTTTTGTGAGATTAGACCGGGCGGTGGCCGACCACCAAAATTGGCGGGCCGAAGAAAACGCAACACTTTTTGAGCAGGGCCTTAGCGAGGGCGACAAGCCCCAAACGCTGCGGTTCGAGCGTGCGGCCACCATCCAGCTTTCCTTCCAAACCGGGCCAGACGCGGGCGTGCTGCGCCTGCAAGACGGCGGGCGCGTGGTGACGCAAAACCTGTACAGCCTGTACAGCGGGCAATATTACTACCGGGTGCAGCCGGGCTGGTGGCTAAACCGGGGCAGCCCCGCCACCTACATTCGGGGCCTTACCGTTTTTGCGCTGTTGTTTCTTTTGTGTTACGCTGCTTTAAAAGCCGTGTGGCTGGAATATACGCAGCGGAAAAGCTTTTTTGTGCTGGCAATGGTGGTAATTTTTGTGCTGTCTCTTGCGTATTACAGCCACTTCGACGGCATAATCACCCACTCCGACAGCAACGATTATTACCTGCATAATTTTGAACAGCCGGGCCTTATCAAACCCCAAGTGTTTGTATATCCGCTGTTTTTGGCGGTTTTGCGGGCAATTTTTGGCAATGGCGCCTGTTTTATGCAGGCGGTTTTGGCGGCGCAGGCGTTGTTGAGCTTTGCGTCGGCAGCTGTATTTTACAAGGCGTTGCGGCTTTTGTGCCCCTACAAAGCCCTGTGTGCCGCCGCGACGGTGCTGTATGCTGCCAACCCCGCCGTGCTTACCTGGAACCTTTGCTACCTGACGGAATCACTCTCACTGTCCGGCACGGTGCTGTGCCTGTATTTCACGCTGGCGTGCATTTGCCGTCCGGCTGTAAAAACGGCGTTGGCAGCGGTGGGCACGGCCTTGGTTCTGGTGTTTTTACGGCCGTCCTTCCTTTTGCTGTTGGGCCTGCTTTTGGGCTTTTTCATCGGGCGGCTTATTTTCGAACGCCAAACCAAAACCGTCAACCTTTCAGGTTTGCTGGCCTCTCTGGTCGCTTTTGCGCTGGTGGGCGTTTATGCGCTGTTGTTCAGCCTGCAATACGGCTATTTTTCCATCAGCACCACCCCGCCCTACCAAACACTTTTTGTGTGCATTCACGAGGGGTTTTACCGCGAGAGCGACGATGAGGTTTTTGTTCAGCGGGTGGAAACAGCGCTGGATGAAGCGCCGCCGGGCGACATGTTCTGGCCGGTGGAGCACATTCGGGCGCAGTACAGCGGCGGGGAGATATTAAAACTAACCGCCGCCTGCCGAAACAATGCAGGATTGGCATATTGGAACTATATTATGCGCGCAATGGTTAACAATGCAGCACAGCCGTACCCCAACTACATTTTGGCGCAGATAGCCCGCCCGGTGGTGTTTAACCAACTTCTGAACGTGGTTTATTATGGCCATGTGTATCTGCTGGTGTTGTTGGAGCTGGCCGCCGCCATTGCCACGTGGGTTTTGCGCAGGCGGCCCCAGTGGGTGCATTTGGGCTTGTTTGCCTATATGGCCCTCATCATCATCGCTTCCTTCACCGCCACCAATGGCGAGTTTATTCGCATAGGGGTGTCTGTTTTGCCCTTCGCCTACACAAGCCTCCTGCTGGGTGTCTCTGCGCTGGTTTACCGTGCCTGCGCCCATTGGAATACAGGTTCCAAAATAAGCAGCCCTCATCAAGCTGCGGGAGGTGACGCATGAATACAGCCGGAGAAAACCTGCAGGGGAACCCCTACCCTGGCAGAGGCATCGTTTTTGCAATCAATCCGCAAAATAGCGCGGCATATATTGCATATTTCATCATGGGTCGCAGTGAAAACTCTCGCAATCGTGTTTTTGTCCCCTCTGCCGACGGCGTTGTAACACAGGCGGCAAACCCGGCCAAGCTGAAAGACCCCCGTTTAATACTTTACACGCCCGTGCGGCGCTTTAACGGGCTTAGCATTGTGGGCAACGGCGACCAAACCGACACCATTTTTGAGGCGCTGCGCAGCGGCGCTAGTTTTGAGGACGCGCTGCGCACCCGCACATTTGAGCCGGACGCCCCCCATTACACACCTCGCATTTCGGGTATTATTGGGCGTGAGGATGGTAAATTTTACTATAAGCTCTCCCTGCTGCGGGCGGCGCCGGGCGGGGCCGCGCTGGAGCGGTTTTTTTGGGAGTATCCCCAGCCGCTGCCCGGCAGGGGACATTTGCTGCACACCTACCAGGGTCAGGGCGAACCCTTGCTGCCCTTTGCGGGGGAGCCATGCGTCCTGCGGGCCGAGGACACGCTGGAGGCTTTCACCGAGGGAATTTGGCGCGGGCTAGCGGGCGAAAACCGCATTTCCCTTTTTACGCGCAGCGTTTCGGCCAACGGCGAGGAGCAAAGCCTGATACGCAACCAGTACACTGCGGTGTCTGGCGCTTAGATGGTGTCTATGCAAGTTCAGCCATGCGTCTTCGCGGCAAAACATTCCATCAGGGCAACACGAGTTAACTGTGCAACATTCACAATAATATGCCATGGGAGAGCAATTATGACAGAATTAAGGCTTAAATATGGCTGCAACCCAAACCAAAAGCCTGCGCGCATTTATGTGAAAACCGGCGCGTTGCCCCTGGCCGTTTTAAATGGGCAGCCAGGCTACATAAACCTGCTGGACGCGCTGAACGGCTGGCAACTGGTGCGGGAACTAAAGGAAGCCACCGGCCTTGCGGCGGCGGCCTCGTTTAAGCATGTGTCGCCCGCGGGCGCGGCGCTGGGCCTGCCGCTTTCCGATGTGCTTCGGCAGGCATATTTTGTTGATGGAACGCGTGAGTTGTCCCCTCTGGCCTGTGCCTACGCCCGGGCCCGCGGTGCAGACAGAATGTCCAGCTTTGGCGACTGGGCCGCGCTGAGCGAGGTTTGTGACGAGGACACAGCGCTTCTTTTGCAGCACGAGGTCAGCGACGGTATTATTGCGCCAGGATACACAAAAAGTGCCCTGGATATTCTTAAGAATAAGCGAAAAGGCACCTATACTGTTATTCAGATAGAGGAAGGCTACACGCCGCCGCCGGTGGAGGATAAGGATGTTTTTGGCCTTACGTTCCAGCAGCAGCGGAATGACATAAAAATATGTGAAAGCCTATTAAATGACGTAGTTACAAAAAATAAAGCCCTGACGGCAGAGCAAAAACGAGACTTGCTGGTGGCGCTGATTACACTGAAATACACGCAGAGCAATTCCGTTTGCTACGCAAAGGGCGGGCAGGCCATCGGGGTGGGTGCGGGCCAGCAAAGCCGCATTCACTGCACGCGTCTTGCGGGTGGCAAGGCCGATGCATGGCACCTGCGCCAGCACCCGCGGGTTTTGGCGCTGCCCTTTGTGGAGGGCATCAGCCGGGCGCAGCGAGATAATGCGATAGACAGTTATATTGGCGAAGATGCGGCGGAACTGCTGGAAGATGGTGCGTGGCAGCGCGTGTTTACCGCCTGCCCACCCGCCCTGACAGCAGAAGAGAAGCGCAATTTTTTGGCCGCTGCGGGCGGCGTGGCTCTTGGCAGCGACGCTTTCTTCCCCTTTGGCGACAATATCGAACGGGCGCGCAAAAGCGGCGTTTCCTGCATTGCCCAGCCGGGGGGCTCTATGCGGGACGCCGAAGTGATTGAACTGTGCAATAAATACAATATATCTATGGTATTTACCGGGTTCCGTTTGTTTTTCCATTAGCATTATACCCAAATATTGGAGGTGCTGTTTTGCACGATACCTATGTTTCACCGTTCCAAACGCGCTATGCTTCTGCCGAGATGCAGTACCTGTTTTCGCCGGACAATAAATACCGCACCTGGCGGCGCCTGTGGGTGGCCCTGGCCCGGGCGCAGCAGGCCGAAGGCTTGCCCATTACCGGCGCGCAAATTGCCGAGATGGAAGCCCATGTGGACGACATTAACTACGAGGAGGCTGAGGCGCGGGAGCATGAAGTGCGCCACGACGTGATGGCGCATGTGTGGGCCTATGGCCGGCAGTGCCCCATCGCGAAGGGGATTATACACCTGGGCGCCACCAGCTGCTATGTGGGCGACAATACCGACCTGCTAATAATGAAACAAGCATTGACGCTTGTGCGCAAAAAATTGCTGGGTGTGCTGCGCCTGCTGGCCGGTTTTGCCGAACAATATAAGGCCATGCCCGCCCTTGCTTACACCCATTTGCAGCCTGCGCAGCTAACCACCGTGGGCAAGCGGGCCGCCCTTTGGCTGCACGAATTTTACCTGGATTATGGCGAAGTGACGCGGCGGCTGGACGATTTGGCCCTGCTGGGCAGCAAGGGAACCACCGGCACCCAGGCTAGCTTTATGGAGTTGTTTGGTGGCGATGAGCAGAAGATATGCAATTTGGAAACCCATATTGCCAAAGAAATGGGTATAGAGATAATCATGCCAATATCCGGGCAAACATACAGCAGAAAGATGGATTATTTTGTATTATCTGCACTGTCCGGCCTGGCGCAGAGCGCATCCAAATTTGCCAATGATTTGCGAATCTTGCAAGGCTTTAAGGAAATGGAGGAGCCGTTTGAGAAGGGGCAGATTGGCTCCTCTGCCATGCCATATAAGCGCAACCCCATGCGATGTGAGAGGATTTGCGCGCTTTCCCGTTATATTATGGCTGATTGCCTGAACCCTGCCATGACGGCGGCTAGCCAGTGGTTCGAGCGCACGCTGGACGATTCCGCCAACAAGCGCATTGCGATGGCGGAGGGCTTTTTGGCGGCAGATGCTGTGTTAAATCTGCTGCTAAATGTGTGCGACGGCCTTGTGGTATACCCCAAGGTTGTGGCGGCCCGTGTGGCGGCAGAATTGCCATTTATGGCCACAGAGAACATTTTGATGCGGGCGGTGAAGAAGGGCGGAGACCGGCAGGAATTGCATGAACGCCTGCGCCAGCACAGCTTTGCCGCAGCAAAAATGGTGAAAGAGGAAGGCCGGCCCAACGACCTGTTGGCGCGCATTGCACAGGATAGCGCCTTTGGCCTTGACTTAGCGGAGCTGGACGCCATGCTGGACGCAAACTCTTTTACCGGGCGGGCGGCCGGGCAGGTGCAGGAATTCTTGCGAGACATCCTCCACCCATTGCTGGCGGAAAACGAGGCCGATGTTGCCTGCGCTGAAGAATTGAAGGTATGAAAGTCGTTACCTTACAGCGTAATACGGCAAGAAGTGACATTCCTACAAAACAATGAAATAGAAACGAGTGCAAGTTATGACCATACGCAACGAGCAGGAAAAAGATTTTAGGCAAGTGGAAAATTTGACCAGGGAGGCGTTTTGGAACCTGTACGTGCCTGGGTGCAACGAACATTACTTTGCGCACACCCTGCGCCAAAACCCGGCGTTTATTCCCGAACTGGACTTTGTGTTGGAAGAAAACGGCAGAATTGTCGCGAATATCATGTATTCTCGCTCAAAAATTGTGAATGATGCAGGGGAGCCCGTTCAAACCATCACCTTTGGCCCGCTGAGCGTTTTGCCGGAACGGCAGCGCGAAGGCTATGGCGGGGCGCTTGTGCGGCACAGCGTGGCGCAGGCCAAACGCTTGGGGTACAAAGCTATCCTGATTTATGGCGACCCGGCCTTCTACAGCCGCTTCGGCTTTAAAAGTGCCAAAAGCTTTAGAATAAGCACGCCGGAAGGCAAGTTTTTGGCGGCGCACCAGGCGCTGGAATTGCAGCCGGGTACCCTGGACGGCATGCGAGGCCGCGCGTTTGAGTGCGATGCTTTTAAAATAGACGCCCAGGCGGCAAAGGCGTTTGACGAGGCCTTCCCGCCAAAGGAGCGCAAGGTGACGGAGAGCCAAAAGCGGTTTGCCGTGTTATCTGCTCTAGAAGCAGGGGACTAGTAGTGCAAAACTACTCACCAATAATTTTGATGAGCACGCGCTTGTCCCGCTTGCCGTCGAATTCAAAGTAAAAAATTTGTTCCCAGGTGCCAAAGTCCAGCCGGCCTTCGGTGATGGCAACTACCACCTCGCGGCCCATCACCGTGCGCTTCAAATGGGCGTCGGCGTTGTTTTCGTAGCCGTTGTGGCGGTATTGGCTGTAGGGCTTTTCCGGCGCCAGCTTTTCCAGCCACACCTCATAGTCCTGGTGCAGGCCGCCCTCGTCGTCGTTGATGAAAACCGACGCTGTGATGTTCATGGCGTTCACCAGCACCAGGCCCTCGCGCACGCCGCTTTCCGTTACGGCCTGCTGCACTTTTCGGGTGATATTCTCCAGGCCCCGGCGGCTGTTGAGGTGGAAATGCAGTTCTTTTCGGTAATTTTTCATAAAAAACCTTCCCATTCTTGGTGAATTTAGAAAAAATAGCGTTCTTTTTGCATTTTAGGGCTTTACAAGTGGGCAAACGGGTGCTATACTTACGGCAGTGTTTTGAATGTACGACCTGATTTCACACGTAGTTGTAAATCATGAGTTCGCTTTCATGACTTACCGCTGGTGTGATTTTTTTTGCGCGGCAGGAGAACACAATATCTTTTAGGAGGTATCTTTAATGAATAAAGGTACTGTGAAATGGTTCAACGAAAGCAAGGGGTACGGCTTCATCTCGAATGACGAGGGCGGCGACGACGTCTTCGTGCATTTCTCCAGCATCATGGTCGACGGCTTCAAAACCCTGGCCGAGGGCCAGAGCGTGACCTACGACGTGGAGCAGGACCCCAAAAACGCTGACAAACTGCGCGCAATTAACGTACAGCCTGTCTAAGTGAAAACCGAAGGGCCGCCGGTGAAAACCGGCGGTTTTTCTTGTGTTCGGGCGTGGCTTGGCAGGCAGGCGCACCCATGGCGCGGCCAAATCAGCGAATCTCAAACACCTCGTCCAGTGCTTTTCGGGGGCGGGGGGCCGGTTCTTCCGCCGGGTAGCCCAGCACCAGCAGGGCCACCACCGCCGCGTCTTCGGGCAGGGCCAAAAGCTCTTTCACCTGCGGGGCCAAAAAGCTTCCCAGCCAGCAGCTGCCAAGGCCCAGCTCGGTGGCTTTCAGCATCATGCAGGCCATGGCGATGGAGGAATCCACCGTGGCGGCGCTTTGCCCACAGGCCATCACCCGCGCGCTTGTGCTGCTCACCGCCAAAATGGCCGGGGCGTTTGCCGGGTGCTCCTGCCCATTGCAGGCGGCGGCCACCTCTGCCAGCAGGGCCGGGCTGGTTACGGCAGTAAACCGCCACTGCTGCTCGTTGCGGGCCGAGGGCGCCAGCCGTCCCGCCTCGCCAATGGCACGCAGGGTGTCTGGGGGCACGGGTTGGCTGCTAAACTTGCGGATGCTGCGCCTTTTTTGCATAATTGCGTCAAATTCCATGCTTGGCCTCCTTATGTGTTTGTTTGGGTCGTCTATGGCACAGTTCTTCTTTTGGGCGAACACTACTCGCCCTTACAGCGGCATTTCCCGCCATTGAACACAGGCTTTCACCCTTCAATTTGCGCCTCTGCCACCCAGCTGCGCCCGCCGATGCCAAGCACATATAAGGTCATGCGGCGGCCGGTGGCGGCAGCGGCGTCGAAGCGCAGGGTGCCGTTTTCGTCGCGCTGGGGGTAGTAAAACCGGCGCTGGGCGGCGCTGGCATAGGCAATTCCGTCGCTTAGGGTGTAGCAAACAGTGGCCGGGGCCAAGCTGGGCGAATCCAGCCTTGCCGGTGCAATTTCCTCCTCGCCGTCCAAAAGGCGGATGCTGCTGCCCTCGATGACCAACTGGCCAAGCCGCCGCACGGGCGCGCTTGTGCCGGCGGTGGGTGGCCCGGGGCGCAAAAATATGGCAAGGCCGGTGTACATTTTGGCAAAGCTGATGAGCGGCACCGTGCGCAGCACATCCTCGTCGCGCTCGAAGGCGGGGTCGCTGAAAGTGACGGTTTCCACGCCTTTTTCGGTGGAAAAGCCGTGCACTGCCACCAGATGCCCTGGGGTGCTCATGCCCGCGCCGTCAATCAGGGGCGGCAGGCCGGGGCCGTCCAAAACCCCGTCCACAGTCTCTTGCCCGCCCAAGGCCTGCGCGCGATACTGCACCCGCGCGCAGGCGGCGTAGCCCAGCCACACCTGGCGGCGCAGGGCCTCTATGCCGCGGTAGCCCACTTGGCAGCGGAAGCCATAGCACCCCGCGGCAGCGCACAAAAACGAGAGGTTGCCAAAATTGCCCGCTGCGGAATCGTAGCAAATGCGGGCCATCTCTTCGGGCAATAAATCGGCGCCCCAGCGGTTCATCAGCATCACCAGTGCGGTAAGCGAGGTGATACTGTCGGCAATGGCGGGGTCTCGCGTGCGGGCCGAGTAGCCCGGCAGGTGCAGCACGCGGCCAAAGGCGGGGGGGCTTTGGCCATATTTGCTGGTGGCGTTGGTGGAGATGGCCAGCATGTGAACCCGCGGGGTGGCCTCGCCGCCGGCAGAGTGCAGCAGCACCCGCAGCTGAACAATATCGGCAGCGGGGCAGCCCTCTTTTATGGACAGATTTTCCTCCGCCGCCATGGCAATGTCATCTTGCTGCAAGGGGTGCGAGGCCCGGCTGATATAAGGGCTCCAGGTGCCAAAGCTGAACCAGTGGCTCCAGCGGCTGTCGGCCGAAACGCGCGCCTGCATCTCCACCGAGGTGCCGGGGGGCACATCGGCATTCCAGCTGGGAATAAGGGCAAAAAAGCCCTCGCAGTTGTAGGGGGGGCTGGTGTAGCTGCCGCTTTTTTGGTAGCTGCCGCCCGCGCGGGCCAGCTGCACGCCGTCCGGCTCCAGAACGGTATTTTCAAAATAACCGGGGCCAAAATCGGTCACATCCTCCAGGATGAAATACTTGCCGGCCATCTTGCACCTTCTCCTTCGGGCAGTGCGGCCAATCGGTTGGCATGCCGCCTTTGCGCAACATATTTTTCGCAAATCCGACATGTTTCATCTATTGACGGCACGGCTTACTGTTTGTTACTGTATTTATATAATATGCCCGCGCGGGCTGTTCTGTCAATTTTACGGAGGAACTTATGGCGTTTATAGAAAACATGCCCCCCCTTGGCCTGGCTGGGCTTGGCACCGGCTTCACCTTTTTGATGACCGCCCTTGGCGCCGCTGTGGTGTTCTTTTTGCGCGGGCGGGCCAGCGCCGCAACCCAGCGCGTGTTTTTGGGCTTTGCGGCGGGTGTGATGATTGCCGCCAGCGTGTGGAGCCTGCTGATTCCAGCCATCGAGCTGGGCGCGCAGGCGGGCATGCCCGGCTGGCTGCCCGCGGCGGGCGGGTTTGTGCTGGGGGCGGCCTTTTTACTGCTGCTGGATAAAATCATTCCCCACCTGCACCCGGAGGGCGGTAGCGCCGAGGGCCCCAAGACACGCCTGCCGGCCAGCACCCTTATGGTGCTGGCGGTAACGCTGCACAACATTCCCGAGGGCATGGCGGTGGGGCTGGCCTGCGCCATGGCGGCGGGGGGCGGCGGCAGCACGGCGGCGGCCATTGCGCTGTGCGTGGGCATAGGGCTGCAAAACTTCCCGGAAGGGGCGGCTGTGGCCCTGCCCTTGCACAAGGACGGCTTTTCGCGCGCGAAGGCCTTTGCCTATGGCGCGCTTTCCGGCATTGTAGAGCCGTTGGGCGGGCTGTTGGCGGTGTTGGTGGCTGGGGGCGTGGCCCCGCTGATGCCGTGGTTGCTTGCCTTTGCGGCGGGGGCCATGCTGTATGTGGTGGTGGAAGAACTGATACCCGCCGCCGTGGCGGAGGAAAACAGCCACAGCGGCACGCTGGGGGCGCTGGCGGGCTTTTTGGTAATGATGGCGCTGGATGTGGCGCTGGGCTAGAGGCTAGAAAATACACTTGGTGGCGAGCAAAGTCTGGGCCGAGGAGGTTATCCCATTAAGACAATAGAAATTGATTTTTTTGCCCAAATTGCCTGCCCGCGCGCGCTGCAGGCGGGGCCGGGCGGGGCACTTTTGTTTGCTGTGCGCCGTGCACAGCTGGAAAAGAACCGGTATAAAGACGAATTTTGGCTGTACCACGCGGGGCGGCTGCGCCGCCTGCGGCTGCCTGCCGGGGTGCGCAAGCACTGGTGGTGGGACGAAAACACCCTGCTTTTGGCCCTGCCCGCCGCCCAGCGGCAAGCAAAGCCGTCCCAAAAGGCCATGCCCGCCACAACGCTGGAAACCCGCCCGTTGGCAGGCGGCAAAGGGCGGGAACTTTTGCGCACGCACATGCCGGTGGAGGACGCCTGGCCCCTGCCCGGCGGGCGCCTGCTGGTGCTGGCGCAGTGGGGCGGGCCGGTGCAGGCCGCGCTGGCCGCGGCAAAAGGCGACGCGAAAAAAGCCGCCGCCCTGCTGGAAAAAGAGCGCGGCTGCACTGTTTTAGAGGAGCTGCCCTTTTGGGAAAACGGCACGGGCTATGTACAAGGCCGCCGCCGCCTTTTTGTGTGGGAGGGGGGCCCGCTGCGCCCGCTTACGGGCGAGGCGCTGGAGGTGGAGCAGGCTGTTCCCGCGCCGGGCGGCGGCAGCGTTTGGGCGCTTGCCAAAGAATACGGCCCGGCGGGGACGGCCCCGGTGCTAAACCGCCTGCTGGAAGTGGACGTTGCCAGCGGGAAAATAAACGGCCACACGTTTTTGCCCCTGCGGCACGACGCTGTGCTGCCCTTGCCGGGCGGCGGGGCGCTGGTGCTGGGCAGCGACATGCGTACCCACGGCCTGAACCAGAACCCCGCGTTTTACCGCCTGTCCGCAGATGGCGGCGTAACTCTTTTGGACGACAGCGGGCGCTTCGGTTTTGATTCATCGCTGCTTAGCGACGTAAACCTGGCGGCATGGAACGGGCGCCTTTTGCCCCTGCCCGGCGGGGCGGCCTTTCTGGCAACGCTGGCAAACGGCAGCCACATTATGGCGCTGCACGGCAGCGGTGGGCGCCCCCTGCCCGCGCCCGGCGCGGCGGCACACAGCCATGGTGCGCCGCCTGCCTCCGAAAGCGGCGCTGTAACACAAATTACCAAAAAGCCCGGCGCAGTGGGCGACATAGCGCCCGCGCCGGACGGCTTTTACGCGGTGGCCCTGCGGGACGCCGCCGGGCCGGAGGTGTACCACATAGCCCAAGACGGCAGGGAAACCCGCCTGACCCACTTGAATGACGACGCCGTGGCGGGCGCCCGCATAGCCCCGCTGCTGCCGCTTACGGCGCAGAACGAGGGCCGGGACATACACGGCTGGGTGATGCTTCCCCCCGGCACGGAAACTGGCGGCGCAGTCATCGAAAGCGCGGAAAGCCCCGTCGCGGGGCGCGGCGGCACGGGTGGCGGCTGTGAAAGCGGCAGCCGTGCAAGCAAAACTGCCAAAAAATCATGCGTTCAAACGTGTAACAAAGAGATAGGCGCCGCTGCTTTACCGGCCATCTTATACGTGCATGGCGGCCCCCAGGCGGCCTATGGCCCGGTTTTGTTCCACGAGATGCAGTACTGGGCGGCGCAGGGCTACGCGGTGCTGCTGTGCAACCCCAGCGGTTCTGCCGGGCACGGCGACGATTTTGCCGATATCCGGGGGGATTATGGCGGGCGTGACAGCCGCGACTTGCTGGCCTTTTTAGACGCGGCGCTGGCACAGCACCCGGCCATAGACCCAGCGCGCCTGGGCGTGGCGGGCGGCTCCTACGGGGGCTTTATGGTGAACTGGCTTGTTGGGCACAGCGGGCGCTTTGCGGCTGCCGTGTCTCAGCGGGGCATTGCCAGTTGGGAAACCATGCGCTATCTGTCCGACATTGGCGGCAGTTTTGTGCCCGACCAGATTGCCGGGCAACTGCCGGGCCTTGCAGGCGGGGAAACGGGGCCAAAGGATGATGGAAGGCCGCTTTCGCAGCTTTTGCGGCGGCAAAGCCCGCTGGCCTTTGCCGGTAAAGCCGCCACCCCCACCCTGTTTTTGCACAGCGACGAGGACTACCGCTGCCCCCTGCCCGAGGGCCTGCAAATGTATGCTGCGCTGAAATTGCAGGGTGTGCCCTGCCGCATGGTGGTGTTTCACGGTGAAAACCACGAGCTTTCGCGCAGTGGCCGCCCGCAAAACCGCCTGCGCCGCCT
>QMCE01003020.1_pt1 | contig 16508 bp, 14 predicted proteins | sample 1821851 | NCBI WGS metagenome assembly QMCE01 (sample SAMN09453174, study PRJNA476694) | Termite gut metagenome, whole genome shotgun sequencing project. | isolation source: worker | host: Odontotermes sp. | place: South Africa:Pretoria | collected 2016-01-28
ATGGGGAATGGGGAGTTTGTTGTCAGTAATCTAATCGTGAATGAGATTGCTTCGCTTTGCTCGCAATGACGAGGTAACGCTTGCAATGACGGGGGGCGTTGCGGGGGGGCGGGGATTCCGGGTCAAGCCCGGAATGACGAGTGGACAGCGAACGGCGAATTCCCCAGTCCCCAATCCCTATTCCCCAAACCAGGGGATAGACGCAGCCCGCGACAGCGGGCGGAGGCGTAAGGGGGTGGGTTAAAAATCCGCATCCTTGCGGATTTTTAACCTCGGAGTTTTTGCGCTCGCAAAAACTCCAGCAGAAATATTGAACAGCGGCAAATCAAAAAATGCGTGGAGTTTTCTGGGGTTCAGCCATCTAGTAAAATGCGGGGAATTTGCCGATAATGAGGTTTCAAGGAGTTTTTGATGAACGAATTTCCTGCTCCTACGGAGAATAAGATGCCGGGGAGGATGCCGGGGAGGAAAAAATCTTTTTCCTGGGTATGGGTTGCGGCGACGGGTGTTTTGTGTCTGGTGTTCGCGTTCGTGCCGGTTTCGGAGATTTTTGGCCAGGGTAAGGATTCTGGCTGGAAGGGTATTGATGCGGATTCTCAGAATGTGAGGCGGTATACTTCGATTATTCAGAATGTTTTTGAGTTTATTCAGCGGCATTATGTGGAGCAGGTTGATCCGAAAGTGATTTTCGAGGGAGCGATGACGGGGATGTTCAATTCTTTGGGCGATCCGTACTCTTCTTTTTTGCCGGAATCGGAGATGACTGATCTGAATGATACGACTCAGGGGAGTTTTGGCGGTGTGGGGCTGTATATTTCCAAGCCGGTGTCGAGTGTGGACAACAAGCCGTTGTTTGTCGAGGTGGCTTCTCCTATCGAGGATACTCCTGGCTGGAGGGCGGGCATCAATCCAGGGGATTTGATTATTGAAATTGATGGCGAGTCTACTGACATTTTGACGATGGACGAGGTGCTGGCAAGGCTGCGGGGCAGGCCGGGCGTGGATGTGAAGCTTCTTATTCGCCGGGGGGAAAAGATCGAGTTTCCGGTTACGTTGACGCGGGCGGTGATTGAAGTTCCTACGACTAAGTTTGCGATGATTGGGGACATCGGCTATCTTAAACTGATTTCTTTTACGCCGATGACGGCTGAACGGGCGCGGGGCGCGATAGCGGAATTTCGTTCCCAAAATTATAAGGGCCTGATTCTTGATTTGCGTAATAATTACGGCGGGCTGCTCAATTCGGCTGTTGATATTTCGAGTCTTTTTCTTGACGAGGGAGTGGTGGTCACTATTAAGTCGAGGATAACTTCCGAGAATCATGTGTTTAATTCTAGCGCCAGGGGAGATTCGCTTGTTGCTCCTGATATTCCGGTGATTGTGCTTATCAATCGCGGGTCGGCTTCGGCTTCGGAGATTGTGGCGGGCGCGCTCAAGGACAGGGGCCGGGCGTATCTGGTTGGGGAAAAATCGTTTGGCAAGGGATCAGTTCAGCAGGTTTATCCGCTGGAAAATGCCGGTTTCAAAATTACTACGTCCCGCTATTATACTCCCAGCGACGTGAATATCGACAAGATTGGTATTCCGCCGGACCGGGTGGTGAATTATCCAGAGTTTACTGATGTGGACGCGGAAAAACTCACGGCGTTGATCAATGACAATAAAATCGCCGCTTTTGTCGGTGAAAATCCTGAGGCGGACGCTGCCCAGATTGAGGCTTTTGCCCGCGTTCTGGAACAGGAGTACGCGCTTGATATTTCTTTGCTCAAGCGGCTTATTCGTAACGAGCAGAACCGGAAAAGTATCGCCCCGGTGTATGATCTGGAATACGATGTTCAGCTGCAGGAGGCGGTCAATATTCTGCGAAGCGGCGCGTATCCTGAATTAATGCGGACGACTAAAACCCTCAAGGTGTTGCAGGAGGAAGCCGCTCAGGACGATATGCCGCTGGCTTCGTAGGCGCGTTTGCCGCGTTGAACGGGCGGGAATACTGGTGAAACGTTTTATTCTTCATGATGTGCCGGACAAAAACGGGACGGTGCGGCTTGCGGGAGAGGATTATCATTATCTGATCAATGTGCGCCGTCTCGCGCCGGGGGAGTGCTTTCCCGCGCTTCTGCCTTCGGGCGATAATGCCGTTGTCCGCATTGTTTCAGCCGGGGGCGGCGTTTTGACCGGGGAATGTTCGGCAGATGATGACGCAGGCGGGACGGACGTGGCGGCGGCGGCGGCGGATATTGCGCCGGTCATTTTGTTTCAGGCGCTGCCCAAAGGCGAAAAGATGGATATTATTGTTCGTCAGGCCGCCGAAGGGGGAATCGCGGAAATCGTTCCCTTTCAGAGTGAATTTTCTGTCGTGAAAATCAAAGGAAACGAACGCGGAAAAAAACGCGCCGCTCCGGAAACGCAAACGGAAACAGAGACGGAATTGAGTGGCGCGAAACTTTCCCGCTGGCGGCGCATAATCAAGGAAGCCCGGCAGCAGAGCGGCTCGCGGCTGGACACTGTTGTCCGGCCGCCCATGACAAGCGATGAAATGTTTGCTTACTGGGACACGCTGAAAACCGGGCATTCCGGCGCGTTGGGAATTCTTTTTCATCAAGCGCCTGTTGAGGCGGCGCTCGAAAGCGGCGGCGCGGATACCACTCTTGCAAAACGAAGCCTTCACGGGTATCTTGATAGATGCCCTAGACTGGTAGTTATGGCTATAGGCCCGGAAGGAGGTTTTTCCTCCGCCGAAGTATCCCGGTTTCTAGAGGCTGGTTTTGAGCCTTTGACCATCGGCGATACGGTGTTGAGAACCGAAACCGCCGCCCTGTACGCTGCCGCAGCTGTACGAATAATTTTATTGGAGAGAAATTCGTGGGAAATGAAGAAGTGTCGCTAAAAGAAAGAATCTCGCTGTTAAATGTTCCCATTGATATTGTCGCGCCCGAAAACCTCGAACAGCTCGTGTATGATCTGCTCGCCGAGAAAAAGCCGCAAAACATCGTCCTGCTTTCATTGTGGGACCTTTTTCGCGCCAGACGGAACGGCGATTACCGCCGCTATGTGCAGCAGGCTGCCCTCGTCATTCCCATTTCAAAAAGTCTCATCGGCGGGGCGCGTTTCCTTACCGGCAAAGAACCTGCGCGATATATGCCGTTTGATTTTGTCGTCAACCTCCTTACCATTCTTGAAAATCGAAACTGTTCCGTTTATCTGCTGGGAGGGAAAAAAAAGGTCTTGTTCAAAACCGAAAAAAACATCACCCAAACTTTTCCCCGCCTGCGTATCGTTGGCCGCTATATCGGCGCATTTAAGCGTCAGGAAAAAGCGCCCGTGCTTGAAGCCATTCGCAAAGCGTCTCCTTCGCTGTTATTGGCCGGCAAAGGTGTCCGGGGAGAAGAGCTCTGGATTATGCGGAACAGCGCGTGTATCGGCGGCGGCCTCAGACTCTGGTGCAGCGATCTTTTTGAAGTATTTGCCGAACGAAAAAAACGCCCCTCCCGCGCTTCCTTTGATCGCGGACTTGAATGGGCCGGTTACTGCATCCAGAAACCGCATAAAATACTCAGAATTTTTCCCTACATCTATTACAAAATTCTCTTGGTAATATACAAATTATTTTCGCGCTAAAATTGCCGCCCGCGCTTCCCCGCTTAATTCAAATCAAGAGGGGGAGCGCATAATCCCCCCGCGCTTACATTCCCCCCGTTCCGTGAAACAATTGTCGCCGCTGCTCCCCCTGTCTCCATAAAAAATTTTGCGCGGGAACGCGCAAAATTTTGTTATTCTGCCACCCCCACTCATAAAAAAATAATGCGTGGAGTTTTCGCATTGCGAAAACTCCGTAGCTATTCGCCAAAGGCGAATAGCCAATATTTTCTACACTTCGCCGTTGTTCATTTGGCGGCGAATTGTTTTCCAGTTGGGAATGTATTTTTCCATCAGACGGTAAAAATTCTGGTTGTGAGCGGATTCAATGATGTGCAGCATTTCGTGGACAATTACATACTCAAGACAAAACAGCGGTTTTTTTGCCAGCTCGGTGTTGAGTCTGATGGTCTGTTTTTTTGGATTACAGCTGCCCCAGTGGGTTTTCATTTTCCGGTAAAAAATTTGTTTTATTTTCAGGCCGGTAATTTTTTCCCATTTTTTGACTAATGCGGGGGCGGTGGCCGCTAAGAGGCGGTGATACCATTTATCAAGGATTTGCTGTTTTTTGTCCGCGCTTGTGCCGGGCGGGATTTTCATTTTAAGAACATTATCTTCCAGGGAAATTTTTGAATATCCTGCTTTTTCGATTATTTCCAGATTGTAAGCGCTGCCCCACACAAAATGCGTTTTGTCATTTTGCTGATGATTTTTTACGGCGGCTGCGCGGCGGAATTTTTCGCGGTGTTTTTCTATCCAGTGTATTTTTGAAGCGGCAAATTTTATAATCGAATCATCGTCTGCGTTCACCGGCGCGAAAATGCGCGTTTCTCCATCGGGCGGATACACGGTTATGCGAATGGTTTTGATTTTTCTGTATTCAACATTGATCAGAATATCGCCTGCCTTAAAATACTCCATGACAATAAAATAATCGGGAAACGTATAAAAGGCAACATGTCGATGTTTGTGTCCTGATAATGACTCTTTTGTCATTCTGGCGAAAGCCAGAATCTTCGCAAGAGAGATTCCGGAGCAAGCACGGAATGACAAAATTATCCGGGCAGAAATGTCACCGGGGAGATAGCGTCCTTTGTATTGATATGACAATGAATGCGTGGAGTTTTCGCGGAGCGAAAACTCCGAAAGCTATTCGCCGCAGGCGAATAGCCAGCCGGGGGATAGGCGCAGACCGCTGGCGGGCTGCGACGTAAGGGGGGACAGGGTAAATGTTGCGGTATGCCGATGACGGCGCGGAAAGTGTCCCCCCTTTCTTGAGCTATACAGAAACTGCTTTTATGCGTTGGCTCTGGACAAGTCCATTGACATTCATTTCAAAGTGAATAAAATAAATGACTATAGCGGAGGGCAATTTGAAACTCATTTACGAAGGAAAAACCAAAACTGTTTACGAACTTCCTGATGGTAATTATTCTCTTAAGTTCAAGGACGATGTTACCGGAAAGGACGGGGTGTTTGATCCGGGGTCAAATCAAGTCGGGTTATCTATCGCCGGCATGGGCAGGGGCGGATTGCGTCTGAGTGAATTTTTCTTTCAGCGGATTGAAGCCGCCGGGATTCCCACTCATTTTATTAATGCCGATATTGACAACGCGGTGATGACTGTTAAACCTGCGACACCATTTGGCAAGGGCATCGAAGTAATTTGCCGTTTTCGCGCGGTGGGTAGTTTTATGCGCCGTTACGGGATGTACGCGGTTCAGGGGCAGGAGCTTAACGCGCTTGTTGAGGTGACTTTGAAGGATGATGAACGGGAAGACCCTCCTATAACGCAGGATACGCTCGAAACGCTTGGTATTCTGAGCGCGGCGGAATTTGATACACTGAAAACACTTACTCGCCGTATTTCTGTTTTGATCAAAGATATACTTGCCGCGAAAGGGGCGGAACTGTACGACATTAAGCTGGAGTTTGGCCGGCTGGCGGACGGGACTATTGTTCTGATCGATGAAATTTCCGGCGGAAATATGCGCGTTTATTCTGGCGGTGAAATCATGGAACCGCTGGATATAGTCAAACTGGTTGTTGGCTGAAAACTGTTCTGTTTCTGAATTAAATAATTAATGCTTCGGAGTTTTACCGTATGGAAAAACTCTGAAGCTATTCGCCAGAGGTGAATAGCCCGAATAGCCGCCTTGTTTTTTACCTCGCCGGTATGGTATGGTGTCGGTATGCAAGCCGCTATAATTTTCGGATCAAAATCTGATTCTGCAATAATGAAAAAAGCCGCTGATGTTCTGCGGGATTTCGGCGTTTCGTTTAGTTCGTATGTGTTGTCCGCGCACCGGACGCCGGAACTGCTCACTGAAACAATTAAAGAACTTGAAGCCGCCGGAACGGGTGTTATTATCGCGGGCGCGGGGCTTGCGGCGCATCTGCCCGGAGTTATCGCAAGCCAGACTCTGGTTCCGGTAATCGGCGTGCCTATTGCGTCTGGCGGTCTTGGAGGGCTTGACGCGCTGTTGTCGATTGTGCAGATGCCTAAACAAATACCGGTTGCCACGGTTGGCGTTGATAATGCCGCAAACGCCGCGTATCTCGCGTGTGAGATTCTTGCTCTTGGTGACGAGGCTTTGAAAGCAAAGTTGCTTGAATTCCGCAAACAGATGAAAGTGGATTGTGCCAAAGGCAGTACGGGGGTGGCGATTTGACCGGGGATAAACTTCGTGATAAATGCGGGGTGTTCGGAGTTTTTCTGAATGACATTGAGCAGGATGCCGCGCCGTTTGTTTATTACGGGCTGTTTTCGCTCCAGCACCGGGGGCAGGAAGGGGCTGGTATCGCGGCGGCGAAAGACGGCGGTATTGAAGTTGTTAAAGGCGCGGGACTGGTAGGCGATATTTTTACCCCTGAAAAACTGGAACGCATCAAAGGGGCGGCCGCGCTGGGACATGTGCTTTACCCGACATTCGGAGTCAGCGGCGCGGAAAATACTCAGCCTTTTGTCAGCCGCTTCAAGCTCGGCTCTATTGCTGTCGCGCATAACGGGTCGCTTATAAACGCCGATGTCGTGCGTGAACTTCTGGAAGACGCGGGAATCGGTTTTACGACATCAAGTGACAGCGAAGTCATCGTCAATCTCATTGCCAAAAATTACAAAAAAGGTCTGGAGAAATCTCTGACCGACACGATAAAATTTATCAAGGGTTCTTACGCGCTGGCTGTTTTGACAGATGACGCGATGGTCGGAGCGCGGGATTCCAATGGTATACGGCCTCTGTGTTTGGGGCAAATTCCGGTTAGTGAAAAAAATAAAGGCGGCTGGATATTGTCAAGCGAATCCTGCGCTATCGAAGCGGCGGGCGGCGTTTTTGTCCGGGACATTGAGCCCGGCGAAGTGATAATTATCAACCGCGAGCAGGTGCTGTCATTCAGTTTCAGCGAAAAAACCCGCCGCGCTGGTTGTTCTTTTGAGTACATTTATTTTGCGCGGCCGGACAGCGTAATTGACGGAACGGACGTATACAGTTCCCGTATTAAGGCGGGCGAAATTCTCGGCATGGAAGCTGGTGTTGCCGCCGACTTGGTAATCGGAGTTCCTGATTCGGGGATTCCCGCTGCCATCGGCTACGGCAGAGCTACGGGTACGCCCTTCGGCATGGGCATTGTTAAAAACAAATATATCGCCCGCACGTTTATCGCGCCGCAGCAATCTCTGCGGGAAAAAGCGGTCTTTCTGAAACATTTTGTGATTCGCAGCGAAGTGAAGGACAAGCGTGTCGTCCTTATTGATGATTCAATTGTGCGCGGCACAACCAGCCGCCGTCTCGTGACTCTTTTGAGGGACGCGGGCGCGAAGGAAGTGCATATACGGGTTTGTTCGCCGCCGGTGCGCTTTCCTTGTTATTTCGGGATTGACACTCCGCACCGCAAAGACCTTATCAGTAACGGGGCAAGCGCGGACGAGTTGTGTAAATCGCTGGGAGCGGACAGTCTGCATTTTATTTCTGTTGAGGGGCTGCTGCAATCGCTGGGGATTCCCGAATCGAAAGCCGCGCTTGCGGATTGCGGTTTCTGTCTGGGCTGCTTTACCGGCGAATATCCTGTTCCTGTCAATTTTAAGGAATCCGGTCAGTAAAAGCTCTCCGGGAAATTTCGTTGAAACTAATTTCTGTATAGGCGCATTTTGCCGCTTGTACATTTTATACATTGCTTGCGTGGAGTTTGCGAAGCAAACTCCTAAGCTGTCCGCAAAGCGGACAGCCATACGCTCCGATAACTAAGCAAGACTTTGCTCTTTGGCAAGAGTGCCTGATACTGGATTGCTTCGCTTTGCTCGCAATGACGGGCTTCGTTGCGGGGGGAGATTCCGGGTCAAGCCCGGAATGACAGAGCTATTCGCATGGAATGACAAAATATGCTCAGATAGCGAACGGCAAATTCCCCAGTCCCCAATCCCTATTCCCCATTCGGGGATAGCGCAAGCCGCGTCGCGGCTGGAGCGTAAGGGTGGTGATTAAAAATCCGCTTCCATGCGGATTTTTAATCATGTAGTTTTTGCATTTGCAAAAACTACACAGAAACATTAAAACAGCGGCATCCATGCCGCCGCTGTGTGCCGGAAAATGTGTGGAAACAGCCCCCCTTTCTTAATACGACTGATGTGTGGAGTTTTGCCTACGGCAAAACTCCGAAGCTCACCGGCTTTGCCGGTGAGCCACCCTCTGTAATTTTCCTTTGGTTTTTGTTAAACTGGCGTTACTATGGAATTGAACGAAGAATTTATCAAAGAGCTTGTTGTTGATGAAACACGGCTGGCTGCGGGTATTGCCGAGACGCTGGCTATTAGCGTGTCCCAGGTGCAGGCGGTAATTGGTCTGTTTGCCGAAGGTTGTACTGTTCCTTTTATTGCGCGTTACCGGAAAGAAAAAACCGGCGAGTTGGACGAGGTGCAGGTGCGGGACATCGAGCATAAATTTAACAGTGGAAAAAATCTTGAAACCCGCCGTATTGAAATAATACGGTTGATTTTTGAACAGGGGAAATTGACCGAAGCGTTGTATGGGAATATTTCGGGCGCGGCGACTCTTGCGGAGCTTGAAGATATTTATGCGCCGTACAAACGCAAGAAAAAAACCAGGGGAATGATTGCGGCGGAACGGGGGCTTGAGCCGCTGGCGCAGGCAATGCGCGAGCTTGAGGCTGAACCGCTTACTGTGAAAGCCGCCGAATTTGTGAGGCCTGCCGAGGGGCTGGAAAATCCTGAGCTTGCTGTTCCTACTGTTGAGGACGCGCTGCAGGGAGCGATGGACATTATCGCCGAAGCTGTTTCGCAGGAGCCGGAAAACCGCGCTCTCATAAAAGCGTTCTATTTGAAGGACGGCAGAATTATTGTTAAGGGTTCGGGAAAAGAGGGCAAGGGCGACGAGGAAGCGCAGAAAACCAGTGTCTACCAGATGTACTGGGATTATACGGAAGCTTTGTCGCGGATTAAGCCGCACCGTATACTTGCGATCAATCGCGGCGAACGCGAAGAAGTTTTGGATGTGACGATTGATGTTGATGAAACTGCCGCCGCCCAGCTGCTCCAGAATTGCTATGATTTGCATAATGATTATCACAAAACGGCGATTGAAGACGGCCTGAAACGGCTGCTTTCCCCGGCGTTGATTCGAGAGATTCGCGGCGATCAGAGCGATACTGCCGACGATCACGGTATATCGGTGTTCAGCGAAAATCTGAAAAACTTGCTTCTTCAGCAGCCGATAAAGGGCACGCGGGTTATGGGTGTTGATCCGGGAATCCGCACGGGAACGAAATGCGCTTTTCTTGATGATACGGGAAAATATCTGGGAAATATCGTTATTTATAATCACAAGGTCGAGGAAGCGAAAAGCCTGATTCTCGCGGGAATACGCCGGTATGATGTGCAGTTGCGAAGTGCAGGAAATTATCACGACGCTTATCGCGGATAACGGCCTTGAAGTTCTTTTTACGGTTGTTGATGAGGACGGCGCGTCGGTTTATTCGGCCAGCGATATTGCCCGTGAAGAATTCCCTGAGCTTGATTTGACTATCAGGGGCGCGATTTCGATAGGGCGGCGTTTGCAGGACCCGCTTGCGGAGCTGGTGAAAATCGATCCGAAATCAATCGGAGTCGGGCTGTATCAGCATGACGTAAACCAGAAAAAATTATCCGACACGCTGGACGAAGTTGTTTCTTCTGTTGTCAATAATGTTGGTGTTAATCTCAATACGGCGAGCGCGTCACTATTAAAATATGTTTCGGGAATTAACAGTTCTTTGGCGCGGAAAATTGTCAAATACCGTGATGAAAAAGGGCGCATTTCAAGCAGGGCGGAATTGACTTCTGTTCCCGGCATGGGGCCGAAAAGTTTTGAGCAATGCGCGGGTTTCTTGAAAATTCCCGAAAGCGGCGAACCGCTGGATAACACTTGGGTTCACCCCGAAAATTATACTGTGGCGCGGGAAATCCGTGACGCGATCACTTCAACTGCTTCCGCCGGAGGAGAAATCAAATCGGGCAGAACTTCGGCGGACGGCGCGATGTCCGCCATTGACACCGCAACCATCACATCGTTGAAGGAAAAACACGGCATAGGCGAAACCACTATCCGCGACATTGCCGAAGAGCTGAAAAAGCCAAACCGCGATCCCCGCGACAGTTACCCGAAACCGATTATGCGGAAGGGCGTGGTGACTTTTGAAGACCTTCACGAAGGCATGATGATAACGGGCAAAATAAAAAATGTCGTCGATTTTGGCGCATTCGTTGATCTCGGCATTAAGGAAACCGCCCTTGTGCACATTTCCGAGATGAGTGACCATTTTGTCAAAGACCCGCTGGAAACTGTTAAAGTCGGTGACGTAATGGAATTCAGAATTATCAGCCTTGACACGGAACGGCGGCGGATTGGCCTTTCGCGGAAAAGCGAGCAAAGGGCTGGGGGAAAGGACGACAAACAGAAAGTTTATGTAAAAGCCGAAACGGGGAAAAAGCCGGAAGGCGGCGGTCAGCGCGAACACTCATTTCAGCGCGGCGCTTCGCCGGGGCAGAGACCTTCGTTCCAGCGGCAGAGTGACGATGACGGCACGATGTACCGGCCTTTCGCGGACGCTTTCAACAAGGCGGCTGCCTCAAAATCAAAAGACCGGAAAAGAAAGTAGCTCATGACAAATGGCGATCCGGCGGGCGGCGGCAATTTTGCGGATATTGAGATTCTGGAAGAAGGAATCCGGCTGCTGTGCGAAAACGATGCTGAGGCGGAAAAAATAATCGCCCCGCGTTATGCGGAAATAATTCCGCGCCTGTGCCGGTATATCGCCGAAATTGAATTGCGTAATCCGTCCCACAGTCTTGTCGGGACTGACAGCCGGCGGGAATTGATCAAGCGGCATATTCTTGATTCTCTCGCGCCGCTTGGAATTTTCGACCGGCTGCTGAAAGAAAAAAGCCGTGACACAATTCCGCGTATAGCCGATGTCGGTTCCGGCGCGGGGCTGCCCGGTATTCCTCTTGCCATCGCGCTGCCTGAAACGAATTTTACCTTGATTGAGCGAATGGGCCGCCGCGCTGATTTTTTGCGTCATGCGCGGGAGGCTCTGGAGCTTTCTAATGTCACGATTATCGAGGATGAGCTGGAAAAATTCGCGCATAATATGATCGTCAAAAACCGCGCCGCCGGGGAGAATTTCGCTCTAGTGACATTTCGCGCGTTCAGGCCGTTTGAGCCGAAAATTGTCAAAGGCTTATTTCGTCTCTGCTCTGGCGGAGGAACAATTGCGGCGTATAAAGGGCGGCGCGTTAAAATCGAAGAAGAAATTTCCACGCTGGAAAATTATTTGGCAAGCGCCGCCGGAAAATCAAAAACGCAAATCGCCGGATATGAAATAATTCCCTGCCCGGTGCCGCTGTTAGACGAAGAGCGGCATATACTGCTGATTCGGCTTCAAGAACGCGCCGGGAATTAAGCGGCGCGTAACGCAAATCCAGCTACATGCCCGCCATATATTCCGTTTGTTCGGGTGTCAGAACGTCAATCTCAATCCCCATAGCGTCGAGTTTGATACGGGCAACTTCGTCATCAATTTCCCCCGGAATATTGTAAAGCGCGGGTTTAAGCCCTGCGGCGTTTTGCGCGATATGAAGCACGCTAAGCAGCTGGATACTGAAACTCAAATCCATTATTTCGGCGGGATGCCCGTTGCCCGCGACAACATTCACGAGACGGCCTTCCGCCAGCAGATTTAACACTTTGCCGCCGGGCAGATGGTATCCGTCGATGAACGGCTTGCGGTTTTCTTTTTTCACGCACATCGCTTCCAGCGCGGCGCGATCAACCTCGACATCAAAATGCCCGGCGTTGGCAAGCAGCGCGTTGTTCTTCATCAGTTTAAAATGTTCGGTGGTGATCACTTTCATACAACTGGACGCGGTGATAAATATATCGCCCAGCGCGGCGGCTTCTATCATGGGCATTACGCGAAACCCGTCCATGACCGCTTCCAGCGCTTTAAAACGATTCGTTTCCGTAATAATTACATTCGCGCCCAAACCTTTCGCCCGCATCGCAATTCCCGATCCGCAATTCCCGTATCCTGCGACAACAACCGTGCGCCCGGAAATCATGTTATTCGTGGAGTACATAATTCCGTCCCACGTTGACTGCCCCGTGCCGTGATGATTGTCAAAAAGATATTTGCATTTTGCGTCATTGACCGCAAACATGGGAAATTGCAATTTACCGGCATTATCGCGGGCGCGCAGACGGTGAATGCCTGTCGTTGTTTCCTCGCAGCCGCCCAAAATATTTTTCGCGTATTCAGGTTTTTCGTCGTGAAGTATTGAAACCAGATCGCCGCCATCGTCAATAATTATATGGGGACAAAATTCCAGCGCCTTCAATTGATGTTCGTGATATTCCTGCGCTGTCGCCCCGTGCCACGCAAAAACCGGGACACCCAGACTGTCCAATGCCGCGCAAATATCGTCTTTCGTGGAAAGAGGATTCGAGCCGGTAACAGTTACTTCCGCGCCCGCCGCCCGCAGCACAAGTCCGAGATACGCAGTCTTTGCCTCCAGATGAACGCTCACCGCCACTTTGAGTCCCTTGAGCGGTTGTTCTTCCGCAAACTTTTTTTCAAGGCGGCTCAGCACAGGCATAAAATCCCTGACCCAATTTATTTTTGCCAGCCCAGCCCCCGCAAGCGATTTATCCCTGATGATACTCATATGCGCCCCCTGCCGGAAAATCAATTTCAAAACAATTTTTTCCGTCAAATATATTTTTAATAATTATGCCGCAACCTTCCATATTTTTCAATCACACATATTTAAAATAAGGGGGAACACATAAACCGCCCTCAGTCGCATTTCCCGCGTTATGTAAAAAAATTATCGACGCTGCTCCCCCTGCCTCCATAAAAAAGTTTGCGCGTTCCCGCGCAAACTTTTTTATTCCGTCACCCCCACTCATTTCTCTGGGGATCAGGGAATGGGGACTGGGGATTTTGTTGTACGCAATCTAATCGTGATCGTGAAAGTAACAAGCGCAGACAGCAAACGGCAAATTCCCTATTCCTCAAACAAGGGGATAGCGCAAGACCGCGCAAGCGGGCTGGAGCGTAAGGGGGGACACGATAAATGTTTCTATGTGCCAATGACGGCGCGGAAAGTGTCCCCCCTTTTTAATTGAATTTTTTTTTGCTGCGTATATAATTATGTTTAAGCGGTTATAAATATTCGTGAAAAATATTTGCGCGGGGTTTCTTGAATGAGGTTTTTATGGATATTTTATTTGATGATATTATCGTAATTACGATAAACGATGATAAACCTGTTTTGCGTCATGGTTATATCGGAATAGACGGCGGGAAAATTTCTTATGTGGGGGAAAAACCGCCTGCGGAAAAACCTGCTCGTGTAATTAGCGGATCACGGCGGCTTTTAATGCCAGGGCTTATTAACGCTCACAGTCATCTGCCTATGACGGTGCTGCGGGGATACGCTGATGATTTTCGTTTGCAGGAATGGTTGTTTGAGCATATTTTTCCCGCCGAGGGCAAGCTGGACGAACGTTGTGTTGCGGCTGGGGCGCGGCTGGGGCTTGCGGAATGTCTGCGTTTCGGCGTTGTCAGCTGCAGTGATATGTATTTTCATCTTCCGCGCATTGCCGAGGCCGTGATGGAATCCGGGGCAAAAGCCAATATCACTAATCCGCTTCTCTGCCTTGATATGAGTAAATTTGATTTTGAAAAAGACAGGGGCATACAAGAGCTGCGGGAAGTTCTCGCGTATTACAAAAACGGCGCGGGCGGCAGGCTTATCATTGACGCGGGAATTCACGGCGAATATACTTCGGGGGCGTCGGCTTGGCGTGATTGTGTGGCGTTTGCCGCCGAAAACAATTTGCGGCTTCAGCTGCATTTAAGCGAAACGGAAACCGAACAAACGGAATGTGTACGGCGGTATGGAAAAACTCCGGCGGAGATATTAAACGAGTACGGCGTATTTTCTCCGAAGACAAGTGCCGCTCATTGCTGCTGGCTGACTGAAAATGACATGGATATTTTGGCAGGAAACGGCGCGGCGGTGGTTCACTGTCCTGTCAGTAATTTGAAATTGTCATCGGGACTTGCGCCGGTGATGAAGATGCGCGGGCGCGGTATTAATGTCGCGCTGGGAACGGACGGCGTTTGTTCAAATAACAGCCACGACATGTTTGAAGAAATAAAAACCGCCGCGCTGTTACAGAAATACATCACAGAAGACCCTTCGGCGCTGCCTGCCTACGAAGCGATAAAAATGGCGACAGTGAACGGCGCGGCGGCGCAGGGACGAGAGGGCGAAACAGGCAGAATTGTTCCCGGCTATGACGCCGATCTTATCATGCTCAACCTTGACGCGCCGCATTTATTTCCGGTGAATGATCCGCTTGCCGCTGTCGCGTATGCGGCTCATGGCAGTGATGTATGCCTGACAATGGTACAGGGAAACATACTCTGCGAAAACGGCGAACACAAAACAATCGACGTGGAGAAAGTCCGCGCCGAAGTGGAACAGTACGTCCTGCCCCGGCTGAAATGAAGGGTGCGTAATGGCGTGTAAATTACGTGTGACGTTTTTTGGAAAATGAACTGATCGTCTAAGGGCAGTAAGTATTTTACTGTTTGTTTAATGCCGTGTTATATTTAGATTATTTCAATATAGTCTTTATTTTTTGTTGTACTTCCTCATGGGTATAAATACGTCTATTTTCTATATCTTTTTCTCCTATAGACATAATTTTCAATAAATTTATTGTGTCAATAGTGTGGGATTTCACATAGGAAATTGGTCGAATGTCTTCAGCTAAATTTATCATTATTTCCCCTATCTTTAATTATAAACATTTTACGAATGTATGAAGTTTTTGCAATTCAATACATAGATTTCAAAGGTTATGTAGATTAAGGAAATTAATTACTTCTGTGGCGGACATTCCTGTAGCTTTAATAATCGTATTAGCGTGTGACATTGCATTTGGACGGTGCTGGGTACTTCTTGTTATTATTGCATTACAGCCTTCGCGAATAAGTACCCACGACATATGTTTTTCTTTTTTGAGAGTTTTCATTATTTGCAACAATTCGTTATTGGGTTGATTATCCGACTGTTTATTTTTGTGTTCGATTAAGTCGTGACCTGTTTTGCTGATATATATTGGAGGTCTGCCATCTCTCAAGGGGTGGTGCAGCTCTGGATTATTTCCCAATTCATCGCCGGTTACAATACAATTGCTTACAGCTTCTCTACAAGTTTGGCGGGCAGTGCCACCTAATAAAAATCGGTCAGTAGAGAGGGATTCAGCAGAAACCCATTGTTTTAAAGCATTAAGCAATAAAGAGAATGCCCGAAAATCGTCTGGGAGTAATTCTTTCATATGAGGAGGTAATGGGTTAGAATCTAAAAAATCTTTAACCGGTCCTCCTTCGGCCATTTTTATAGCATATTCGTTGAGCTTTGAACCAATATCATCCAAGAAAATAGAAAAAATTTCGCGAGGTATCTTAACATTCAAAACATCACAATCATGTTTCTGAATCAAATCAGAATAAAAAGATATGTATTCGTTCATTAACTCGACTTTTTCTGGTTTGGATAGCGAAACAGAACTTTTATATCTTTTATATGGCATATTTACTCCTTTCCAAATATCATTTTATTACGACATATTGCTCCTGTCAATTGATTCCGGTACTAATTCCGTAATAGGAATATGAGCGCAGTCTGCAATTGGAATGCGGAGCAACACACGTTAATATTAAAGTAATTTGTTTTCCAACACGCTAACAAGGGTAAGTATTTTGTCCTCTCAAGTGAATATGTCCTGCCCCGGCTGAGATGAAGTTTCCGTCTAGTGTGTAAATTACGTGTGACGTTTTTTGGGTGAATAACGTTTTACAATTGCGTATGAAGTTTTGCATTGTACGGAGTATGCTTGTGATACTGGTCACATCGTGAAGGCGGTGATCCAAAAACAAATGGCCGCAATCAAGGCCAGTGGTGTCATCGTGTATCGTTCTTTTTTACTTTTTGAGAGGATATTCATAATTGTATTCAGCGACATATAGGCGGCAAAGAATATACAAATTCCTTTAGTTGCGCCGGGTGAAAACCATAGTGGTAGATGCTTTCCCGCTTGCAGAACGATAACAATTGCAAAGAGTTGAATGGTGAATGAGATGCCCGCCATGATTTTGAATTTGTGGGGCAATACTTTGTGTTGGCCGCCCATTGTAAATTCGCCTAATGGTAATCCGCAAGCAACCAGCAGTGTCATAATCGCAATGCCCCCAAATAATACCGCCGCCAATATTGCAAACATTGTTATACCCTCCGTAAATTTAAA
>QMCE01003620.1_pt1 | contig 16498 bp, 20 predicted proteins | sample 1821851 | NCBI WGS metagenome assembly QMCE01 (sample SAMN09453174, study PRJNA476694) | Termite gut metagenome, whole genome shotgun sequencing project. | isolation source: worker | host: Odontotermes sp. | place: South Africa:Pretoria | collected 2016-01-28
AGAACAACAGACAGAGCAACAAGAAATAGAAAAGAATGTTCTGATTCTTCACATCTTGATATTATGCCTTGGAGCAATCGGATTATTTTCAATTTTGAATATGAACAAAAAAACTATACCATCAAATTTGTAGGGAAGGAAGAATTGTTTGTTGCTGCTGATTTGAGTGTTGAGGATAATTCGATTTCTAAAAGAGATCATTGGTTTTTATCAGATAAAGATATATGGCTTATTAATGAAGGAATAAAAAAGTCTCAGATAATTGATAGTTCTGAAGTAAATCAAAATAATGAAACATTTACATTGACTGTTTCATACAAGGATGATTTTGTAGGTGATAGAAAAAGTATGGATATCATTCCCAGTGATACATTAGTAAATTTGATACATAGATTATTATATGTATTTGAATTGCCGGTTTATATTGTTCAGAAAGGAGATACTCTGGAAGGAATTTCCAAAAAGTTATTTGGAGATAAAAATGAACCTCCCCGCCGCTTGCGGCGGGGAATCATGTACGTGTTACAGAATTGACGAGGTTCGTTCTGTATTGTATTATGATGTAAATCCTGTTTTGACATTTTCACATTTATCTATACATCCTGGGGAACGGATAAGAATTCCCGAAGTGTCAACACAAACACTTGTGGAGGAATAAATATGAAAGAACTATTTTGGGCGTTTATCTTATTGGCAAACAGTAATTTGCAGTTTGAAATAAAAGATTCAAAAGATTTCGTGACTCCATTATTTATAAAAAGTGAGAATGATTCAGTTTTAATCTATGGAAAAATAGATATAGATGTGTTTTGTGTTATTGATTATCACCCGGCAGATGATTCCTATAGTATCAAAAAAAATTCTTATGAGGAGTTTAGGCGTGATTCACAATTATATGAAGAAGATAGTCCAGAAGAACAACAGGATGATGAGGATGTTTTTGCATTTGTAAGAAAAAAATATTCACTTCCATGGGGAGAAATATCATTACTTCAGGTGTATCACATTGGTGAAATTACAGTTAAACTATTCTATCATGGTGATGGGCATGGAATACTGAATACATTTCTTACTGTTTCCTATGAGGATAATTTTTTTATAAAAAGATATGATGAAGATGTTGAGTTTGTAGCAGTATTGGATAATTATTTGTTATTAATAATTGACAATTACTCAGGTATCACAATAAGAAAAATAGAAATTCCTGTAGTGTCAAGAAATAAATAGATGACGCGGTATGCTTGGGTGTAAGCTGTAATCCTGATTATGGAAGAAAGGTACGGGGTTATCTTTACAATAGCGACACGCTTGACGCTAAGCTGACGGCAGCGTATGGGGATAGAGCTGACAGTGCCTAACAGGAGTAACTATTAAGAAGGACGTCTATCAGGACGGACGGAAACTGCGCCGCTGCTGGAGGCGCTGGAAGGTAGACCGCTTGTCCGTGTGGCTTATTCATTTGATAATTGCGAATATTCGCTTTATTGAACAAGTTTTTAAGAGTTTTTCAATGAAGTTATTATAAAACATCACGCCTCTATTGAAACTATTCCCAAATTAAAATATAATCGATTATACAAGGAGGATTTCATTTTATGAAGAAAATTATTAGTGCAAGCTTGGCAGTACTTTTGGCAGTTAGTATGATGTTTGCTTTTACTTCATGCGGCAATCAAAATGCCGGAAAACTCATTTGCGGAGTTACCGAGTTTGAGCCGATGAATTTTAAGGACTCAAGAGGGGAATGGACAGGCTTTGATACCGAGCTGGCTCAGCTTGTCGGCGAGAAATTGAAGATGAAAGTCGAGTTTCAGGAAATTGAATGGGGAAGTAAATATAATGAACTGGAAGCCGGAACTATCAACGCTATATGGAACGGTTTTACAGCTAACGCTTCTGAAACGGACGGAACAAGACGAAGCGACATAGTGGATTTCAGTTACAGTTACCTGCGCAACCAGCAGTGTGTTGTAATTCAATCCGCAAAAGTGAATGAGATTAGAACTATTGACGATTTAGCCGGTAAAACAGCGGCGGCGGAAACCGGTTCCGCGGGCGAGACTGCCGCGAAAGGGTTTATAGGAGAGGCAGGTAGGTTTATCGGATCTCCTGCGCAGATCAATACATTTATCGAAGTTAAATCAGGCGCTGTGGATTTTGCCGTAGTAGATATTCTATTAGCGGAAAGGCTTGCGGGCGCAGGCGATTACAGTGATTTAACAGTTGCTGATATTACGCTGGATTATGAAGTTTATGCTGTCGGCTTTAAAAAAGGAAGCGACCTTAGGGATAAAGTCAATAAAGCTTTAGCTGAATTGTACAATGAAGGAAAAATGGCGAAACTTGCGGAAAAGTATGGACTTTCCGATTCGCTTGTTCTTGATACAAACTTTAAAGGTTAGCACGTCTGTCCGAAGAGTTTCTGACTTTTCGGACGCCTTTCATTCGATTTTACGGCGCGGTTATACAGCCGTGCATTATAATAAGAGGTTAATTTCACCATAATGGATTTTTGGGCGGTTACTTTAAGATTATCGCAAGGCTTTCAGACAACATGCCTTATTTTCGGGCTGACGCTTTTGTTTGCGCTTCCTCTGGGTCTTGTAATATCTTTTGGTTCTATGTCGAAGATCACTCCGTTACGTGGCGTTGTCAGAATTTTGGTCTGGATCATACGGGGCGTGCCTTTGATGCTTCAGATTTTTATTGTCTTTTATGTGCCGGGCTTTGTTTTCGGCGCGCCGATTTCATCGCGGATTAACGCGGCGATTATTGCTTTTTCTATTAACTATGCCTGCTACTTCAGCGAAATATACCGCGGCGGAATCGAGAGCATTTCCCACAGTCAGTATGAAGCGGGGCAGGTACTGGGAATGACAAAGACGGATGTTTTTTTTCGCGTCATTCTGCTTCAAGTTATAAAGCGCATAATGCCGCCTATGTCAAATGAAGTTATAACTTTGGTAAAAGATACCGCTCTTGCCCGCGTAATTATGGTTACGGAAATAATTAGAGTTGCGGAAACTTTCGCCGCGACAAGAGCGATAATCTGGCCTCTCTTTTATACAGGCGTGTTCTATTTGTTTTTTGTCGGAATCCTTACGCTGTTATTTGGATATATAGAAAAAAGATTGAGTTATTTTAGGGCGTAAAAAGTATGAATATTCTTGAAGTGCAAAATATAGCAAAATACTTTGGTTCCACGGAAGTTTTAAAGAATATTAGTTTTGACCTTGCTGAAGGCGAAGTTATGGCTGTTATCGGCTCTTCGGGCAGTGGAAAAACTACGCTTTTGCGCTGCCTGAATTCTTTGGAAAAATTAGACGCGGGGCGGATAATTGTCCGCGGCGAAACCTTGTTTGACGCGCATGATAAAAGCAAACATAACAAACAGAGCCTTAGGCAAAAACGCCTGCATTTTGGACTTGTGTTTCAATCTTTTAATTTGTTTCCTCAGTACACCGCTTTAAAAAATGTAACTTTGGCAAGGGAACTTGCGGCTAAAAAATTGCCGGATTTCAAAAAAAATATAATTGACGAAATTCAAAACGAAGGTTTGGCGCTGCTTGAGCAAATTGGATTGGCTGCTAAAAAAGATTTTTATCCGCACCAGTTGTCTGGCGGGCAGCAGCAGCGGATTGCCATTGCAAGGGCTTTGGCGCTTAAACCCGACATTTTGTGCTTTGACGAGCCGACTTCCGCGCTGGACCCGGAATTAACCGGAGAAGTTTTAAAAGTGATCCGCGGACTTGCGGACAAGAACACAACAATGATAATCGTAACCCACGAAATGCAGTTTGCCCACCATGTCGCCGACACAATTCTATTTATGGACGAAGGTTTTGTAGTTGAGTACGGAAAACCCGAAGATGTGCTGGACAATCCGTCGGGCGAAAGAATAAAGCGCTTCTTAGAAAGATATTCTGCAGCAGTTTAATAAGTAGGTATACATTTTATAAATTATAGTCTATAATAAATGTTACAATCAAAATGTAAGGATGTTGTTTTGAAAACTCTTTTTGGAAAATTGCTTGTTTCGTTTATTTCTATGGTTACCTTAATTATTATTTCGGTTTTAGTCAGTTTTATGTTAATTTATACGCGCAGCTATGAAAAGCAGATATTTGCGGAAAATGACCGTCAGGCTCAATATATGGCGCAGTCTCTTTTTGCATTTATGCATGACGCTTATAAGTTAACAGAAAATCTCAGTCTTAATAACGATGTTCTGTCTATGGAAACTGCACGGCAGACTCCTGTTTTCATAGACGCAGTAAAAAGAAACGATTATTTTGAATTGATTTACGCTCAAGGCATGGACGGAATGCAGACAGGGCTTTCTTCGGGAATTCTTGGAAATCGAAAGGAACGCTGGTGGTTTATAAAAATGGAGCAACTGCAAAAGCCGTTTATTTCTGAATCATATTATTCTGTCGGGACAAATATGCCCTGCGCTTCGGTATTTTTTCCTATGCAAAAAAACGGCGAGATGATCGGTATTATGGCGGGGGATATAAAACTTTCCGCGCTCCATGATTATGTAAAAGCGGACGCTGACGAAGGTTCGTGGTCATTTATTTTAGACGGCAAAGGCGTAGTTGTCGCTCACCCGAACGCTGTTTATCAGGAAGAACTTTATAATTATGTGAAACTTACAAGAACTGTAACATTAAAAGACGCTGACGGAAATCCGCTTCAAGACGCGGCAGGCAACCTTACGGAAGAGCAGTCGTTTGTAATTTCCGACGCGTACAAAACTGCTATAGAAGACATGATGAAAGGTAACATCAATTCTGTTAAATTTAAAGAAGACGGAGAAAATATTTTTCTAAGTTATCGCCCTGTGAAATTGGATGGCGTTTCCGACCCTTGGTATGTGCTTTCCGTGCAAGAAGAAGATGTAGCAATGCGCGCCAGGAATGAGTTAATTATGGTTATATTTATAACTACGGGCTTTATCATTCTTGCGGCGCTTTTTGTTGTCTTTTTTGTTGCGCGGAGTATCAGTTCTCCGATAACTAAAGTCCACTTGGTTTTAGAAAAGATGAAAGAAGGAGATTTTACAAACAGACTGCCAGTAGAATCCCAAGACGAAATCGGAGAGATGATGCGGCTTTTAAATGTATCTCAAGATGAAGTAGGTAGTCTTATTAAAGTCATAAAAGAAAAAGCGGCAAGTCTTTTAAATATTGGCAATGATTTAGCAACAAATATGTATGGAACTGCCGCCGCAATAGTAGAAATTACAGGAAGTATTCAAACAGTCAAAGGAAAATCAGTTAATCAGTTGGAATCAGTTTCTCAGACAAAAGCCGTAACAGATAGTTTAAATATAAATATTGATAAACTTAACAACAATATAGAAGCGCAGACCGAAAGCGTATCCCAGTCTTCTTCCGCAATTGAAGAAATGCTTGCCAATATTCAAAGTGTCAGGCAGACCTTGATTCATAATTCGGCTAATGTAGAAGAACTGATAAAAGTTTCGGATAACGGGCGCGCGGGTTTGCAAAAAGTTGTACATGATATTCAAGAAGTTGCGGGCGAATCCGAAGGGCTTCTTGCCATTAATGCTGTTATGGAAAATATAGCGGGACAGACAAACCTGTTAAGTATGAACGCGGCAATCGAAGCCGCCCACGCCGGAGAAGCGGGCAAAGGTTTTGCTGTGGTCGCAGGAGAAATCCGCAAGTTGGCTGCAAGCTCTACAGAGCAGTCAAAGACTATTTCCGATGTGTTAATGCGGATTAAAACCGCCATTGACATTATAACTGTGTCTACTAATATGGTAATGGAAAGGTTTCATAAAATTGAGGAACATGTACGTACTGTTTCCGAGCAGGAAAGCAATATCCGCAACGCTATGGAAGAGCAGGGGCAGGGCAGCAAGCAGATACTTGAAGCTGTGGCGCGCCTAAGTGAAATTACCGGTATGGTTAAGCAAGGTTCGCATGAAATGCTTGCGGGCAGCAAAGAAATTCTTGACGAAAGTTCCAATCTTGAATTGGCGGCCGGTGAAATTTCAGCGGGCATGAACGAAATGGCAAACAATGCGGAGCAGATAAACAGCGCGGTTAATCATGTTAACGAGATAAGCGATGCAAACAAAGAAAATATAGCCGCGTTGTTTGATAAAGTGTCCAAGTTCAAAGTTTAGGTTTTAATATATAAGGAATTGTTATGGAAAATATCTATGCTGCATTCGTGAGAATATGAAGGTACAACCTGGGATGATACGTGTATAATCCTGATGGTAGGTATAAAGATTTAATGAACCGGTAACGCAAGAGTATCGCCGTACCGGACTTGTCTCCTGACTGAAGACAAGTCCGGTTGAATGAAGGTGCCAATGCCCGTCTGCAAGGGAAGAAACCGGATACAAAATTTGGGGGTAACGTACGATGTTGATTGAAAAAGCCAGTTCTTCAGATTTGAAAGATATACTTGAATTACAATATCAAGCATATCAAAGTGAAGCCGCACTTCTAAACGATTATTCGATCCCTCCGTTAAAACAAAGCTATGAGGATGTAGAGCAAGAATATCAAAAAGGCTTATTTTTAAAAGCTGTGGAAGAAAACAATAGAATTATAGGCTCTGTGCGTGCTTATATAAAAGATGATAGCGCCTTTATCGGAAAATTGATCGTTCATCCTGAAAGACAAGGTCATGGAATAGGAACAAAATTGCTTTTATCAATTGAAAAGAAATGTTCCGTTTCAAGATATGAATTGTTTACAAGCGATAAAAGTATAAAGAACATAGCACTTTATGAGCGACTCGGTTATGTAAAATTCAAAGAACAGGCTGTTACAGCAGATTTTTCTTTCGTTTATTTAGAAAAATACAACAAAACGTAATCCAATCCTCTTGTTATTGCATTTCAAAAAGTAAAAACCAGTAAATAGCCTCTTGACATTTCTGAAATTAAGACTTATTATGAATAATACGATATTCGTATATTACGAATAAATGGTGGAATATGAGTGATTTTGAAACCAATCTTGCTGTTGCAACGATGTGGCTAGACATTTTTATGAAGATCTCCACTGCCGATGATGTGGAACGCTTCCGAGAATTATCGGATTTTACACCCGTTGAGATCAACTTGCTTTCAATGGCGGGAAGTAGAAAGGATATGCTGCTCCGAGAATTTTTGGAGATAATGAAAATCCCCAAAAGTACGCTCACCAGTATTATCAATCGCCTAGAAAAAAAGAGCTACCTGAAACGCATCATAAATCCACGCGATAAACGCTCGTTCGGGTTGGAGCTTACCGAAAAAGGGGAACGGTTTTCTGAACTGTATAAAATTTATCAAGGCGAGATGGGTTCCAAAATATTGAAAGGGCTTGATCAAGAGGAACAACAGCAGCTGCTTCATTTGCTGAAGAAAATAGCGGTGTGTGTGCTGCCGCAAGATATTTAAGTATTTAAGGGGTTTTGAAATGTTGATTGAAAAATCTAATATGATCACAGATACATTGTTCGGTAAGGTTGCGCTCATTACCGGTGCAGGAGGCGGAATAGGCTATGAAGCCGCCCGCGCTTTGGCATACCTTGGCGCCGAGGTTGTCATTGCTGAAATTGACAGGGAGAAAGGCGAATGGGCGCAAAACTCAATCAACAACGAACTGCGTTCAGAGCGGGTGTCGTTTTTCCCTACAGACATTGTGGACGATAAGCAGATACAGGATTTATACGATTTTATCAAAGGGAAATATTCCGCTCTCGACGTACTGTTCAACAATGCCACTGTAACACCAATGGGCGCGGTGGATTCTGTTTCTGTTGCGGATTGGGATAAAAGCTATGCGGTCAATTTGAGAGCGCCTGTTTTACTAACTCAAAAATTTCTTCCGTGGATGAAAGAGAAAAACCGCGGGATTATTGTATTTGTGCCATCGTCGGGCGCCGCGCCTTATATGGGGGCTTATGAGGTCTTCAAGACAGCTCAGGTTGAACTTTGCAACACACTTGCGGCTGAACTTGAGGAAACCAATATTATCACATACGCTATCGGTCCCGGGTTGGTGAAAACGGAAACCGCGCAAAAAGCCATTGAAACAGTATCTTCCCTCATGGGAATGACGATCACTGAATTTTATGAGATGAACGGAAAGCATATCATCAGCGCGGAAGAAGCGGGCGTAGGTTTTGCTGTTTCTGTGGTCAACGCCGAAAAATACAACGGACAGGAAATCGGCTCCATACAGGCGCTGATGGACGCCGGAATGTTTGATGGGCAAGCTGGCTCAGCGGTTCCTGGCACGGGCGCGGCCGCGGCCGACGCGTCCTTTCTCGCGCCGCATATTCAGAATATAGCCGATGTTTTTACCGATCAATACAATGGTTGGCTTAAAAGTGCTGCGCGATTTCAAAAAAACCGTCGGCATGGCGGCGGACAATTTCTATACGCGAATGCTAAACATGGCGGACTTGATGCAAAAGGGGCGCTTTGATAAGCTTTCGGAACATAAGCCGTGGCTTGAAAAACTCAAAGAATACTACGCCCATCAGCACAAGCTGCTGCAAGGATATGAGAAGAACCCGGAGGAATTGAAAAAGAACTCTCAGGTAATTTTAAGCTGGATAGATGAATTGCAGATAGTTATAGACGGAATACAGTCTGCGGATGAAGGAGTAAGACAATGAGAAGATATAAGATAGCCGCCATTCTTATGATCATACATGGCGGAGTTATGGAGCTTGGCAGTTGTTTTGCCTTGTTACCCATGCTGCTGGGAGATAATACTTTTGATGCAAAGAGATACTTCTCCTTCATAGTTCCCTATTTGCAAGAGAATCTAATCTTAATGATGTTCATGGGCCTTATTTACGGTGTTATGAGGATAATTGGGGCTGTTGGACTGCTTAAAAACCGAATGTGGGGCTTGGTTATTTCCATAATAAACTGCGTTATCACAATGGCTCTTATGATTTTTATGCTGCCAGCCGGAATAATGGACGGTATTTTATCTTGCAGCGCGTTGGTTTTAATCTTAACGCAATATTTTGGAAAGAAAACGATTATCGATTAACAAAAACGTTCTATACGTTAAAGCGCGCTTATGCCCGATCTGCAAAAGCAAAATCCAAACGCGAATACACTAGACACGAAGCCCGCCAATTTCCCGTTTTAAATCTGAAGGGCGGTTTAGGACGATAAGGGGAATGCAGTGAATTTATATAATGGGATGCGGAAAGGAATGGTCATGTTGAATGAAATAGAGTATTACAGTACACCCGGCCTACTTACTAACCTTGCGGATTATTCAGAAATAATTTGTGAAATGCCCGATAACCCCGAATTTATATGTCAAATCGCTCAAGGACTGATGGTGCATGGCGGTTGGTTAAAAGTATATGGTGTTAAATCGGAATACGAGAGCTTGATTAAAAGCCTATATATGTCAGCTTTACTTAATGAAATTATTAAGGCGGATAAACGCCCATTAACGATTCCTCGCCTGCCAGAGAACAGAGTGATTGGAGACTGTCACAGGTTTTCTACTTTGTCATGCGCTATTATGCGGGCAAAGGGAATACCGGCAAGAGCCCGCTGCGGCTTCTCCGTCTACTTGGGTTGGAAAGGCTCTTTGGAAGACCATTGGATAGTAGAATACTGGAACGGAAACAGATGGGTTATGAATGACCCGCAGATTGACCCCTTTCAGTTAAGTCAAATTAAAAAGTGGGGATATAATCAGCTTTCAATTCAATCTGAACCGTCTAAACCAAACCCTCACGACCTAACTGACAACGACTTCATTGTAGCTGGAAAAGCGTGGAAAATGTGCCGGGAAAGTACTATATCTCCCGATATATGTGGCATTGATGATTTTACATGGATTATGGTTCGTCAGAGGGCAGTTGCTTCGAGATTTTGCCGCGTTAAATAAAATTGAAATTGCGCCTTATTTAAGCGGAATAGAAATAAATTTGGACTGGTCGGTATGGGAGTTAATTAGTAAAACAGACGAGGATTTAAGTGAAAAAGAGTTTAAGTTGTTAGATACAATTGCTGAGTTTACATTAAATGTGAGCGAAAACTTATCGGCTATACATGACTGCTATTTAACAAATCCACTCCTGCAAGTACCAAAGTCGTATACGGAATAGTATAAGCATACTCTGCTCTGTCAAGTGATAATGCAGTACCGAAAGAGAGTGGCTTTAGGGCAATAAAACGAACTAAGGCAATTTTGTACAAATATAAAAACAGCAGAAAATGTCATGCGTGCTTTCCCATACTCCGATATACTGCATTTATCAAAACGATTGGGAGGAACATGACATGAAAACAATGCAGGCTCACACGATGAACCTGTCCGGCACAAGCTACGAGATTGGTTACAGTCTTGGGAAAAGGTACGCGGAGATTCCGCCGCTGAAAGCCCTGCACACGCAGGGCGCGCAAGGCTTTGGCGATGAACTAGTCAAAGAAGCAAGCGATCTCTTTGACCACTGGTGTCCCGGACTCACCGAGGAGCTTCATGGCTTCGCAGACGCGCTAGAAGTCCTACCGGAGCGGATATTCTACTATTCCATGACATATCTGCTGCCGCGGTGCAGCCAAGTGGCTCTGCTGCCGTCCATCACCGCCGAGGGTAAGCCGCTTGTAGGCCGAAACTACGAGTTCAGCCACGAGGCGGAGGATTTCTGCCTCGTAAAAACAGTGGTAAAAGGCAAATACGCGCATTTGGGTACAACTGTGCTCAGTTTCGGGCGGGACGACGGACTTAACGAACACGGACTCAGCGTGACGCAAAGTTCCTGCGGCTTCCCTGTGGGCGCCCAACCCTACATGCGCGCGCCAAAGCTAAAAGGTCTCATGTTTTGGGCGGTCATCCGCGGACTGCTGGAAAACTGCAAGGACGTCGGCGAAGCGCTTGCGTACCTTGATGGAATGCCCATTGCCTACAACCTTAACCTGCTGCTGGCGGACAAAGCGGGTAACGCCGCGCTGTTTGAGACACTAGACGGCAGAAGCGCATTCAAGCGGATCGGAGCGGATACCGGCGAACAGCTTCTCTTTGCCACAAACCACGCCGTTCTGCCAGAGCTTATACCCCATGAACCGGAGATCATGATTCATTCTGCAAAACGGTACGAATATATCAAGGAAAAGCTGGCGGACAAAACTGGCATTACCCACGATAATCTCAAAGAAATGCTGCTGGCGCGGTATCCTGACGGACTGTGCTGCCACTACTTCGAGGAATATCTCGGCACGACTAAGAGCATGATCATCTCCCCGGCGGACGGTACGATTGAACTTTGCTGGGGAGGCAGGCGGGAAAACGGCTGGGAAACGTACGAGGTCGGCAAGCCGCTTCAGAACACTTCGCGGAATATCGAAATCAGCCTTGAAAAAGCGGGAACCGGCACATACGACTATCAAAAATGCTGACAGAAAGGAGGACGCTATGGACTATCGAAAAGCGCTTGAGCGGGCGGTGGTGTATGTCGAAAACCACTTGGGCGACAGCCTCAAGGTGGAAGAGGTGGCGAAAGCCGCCGGGTATTCCTATTATCACCTGACCCGGCAGTTCATGGCTGTTCTCGGGGAGGGACTTGGTGGCTACATCAAAAAACGCAGACTTGCCGAAGCCGCCAAACGTCTCCTCTACACCGACGAAAAGGTCATCGACATAGCTCTCGACAGCGGCTTTGAATCACCGGAAGCGTTCAGTCGCGCGTTCAAGTCCGTATACGGTGTCAGCCCGCAAACATACCGCACAAACAGGCTCGACATCCTGCTGGGGGCAAAAGAGCGGCTGGATACTGGTTTGTTGGATCATCTCGCCCGTAGCGTCACGGTACATCCCAAAATCGTGGAGCTGCCGGAAATCAAGGTGGCGGGGCTGCGCGGCGAGACCACCTTGCGGGATAATAGATTTCGCGAGCTGTGGGAACGGGCAAACGCCATGTTTGGGCAAATCCCCAATCGCATTCCGAACGGGCGGGGTTTTGGCATTTGCGAGGCTTGTCTGAACAATACCCTTTACACTATGAACAAAGATGTCCTGTTTTCCGAGGTGGCGGGAATCGAGGTTTCGTCCTTTGACGGGCTGCCGGAGACCTTTGTGCGTAAAACCATCCCCGTCGGGCGCTACGCCGTATTTACCCATCGGGGAACGTTGACGAAACTGCCGCAGACCTTCGATTATATCTGGGGTACATGGTTTCTCACGACTAAGGAAGAGATGGACAGTCGGGAGGATTTCGAGATGTACGACAGCCGGTATCTCGGCTATGGCCACCCCGATTCCGAAGTGGATTTGTTTATACCAGTCACATAAGACTGCGGGAAGTGGTATATAGTTAGCCATCTGTTTTGTCGATAACGATAACAAAGGGCAACTCCCATCAAATAAGAAAACTGGAAAGATTAGCGTCAGGGATAAACGCCGAATAAGTATACTCCAATCCGCCAAGCAACGCCGCAAATCGTTGGTAAATGTTAGATGATCAGAGTATCTGACATAAATGAGTGTACAAAAAAGGATTGTTATATGAGAAAATCAATAAAAACGCAAATTATCACTTGGATTGCTTTTGGCGCCATACTATTTATGACCACTGTTTGCATTTATCTCTTAATCGGAACGTTGATTTCATCAAAAATCTATCCTGTATTTTACTATTATGTACCATTCAGTTTTCTTGTGCAAGGAATGCTTATGTCTATGGCAGCTTCTGGTGTGTGGTTGCTGCTATTTGGATATAAAAAGTTGTTGCATTTTTCAATCCGATATTTAATTTCTGCGGCAGTTTTTATGGCAATATATTTTGTATCAGTGCAGATTCCGGTAATCAATTCTTTGGTAGGACATTTAAGATGGATGTGGAGTTGCTGTATTGCGATACTTGGATGGGGCGTGCCTTTTTCTATTGTAAACGAAAAACACAATAGGGATAAGGTATAAGCTAATCCATCGGTAACGGCATATTACCGAGGAAATGATCATCACAAATAAAGGCGAATGGTTCCTATGCCCTGTCTGCAACGCAAGACCCAAACGCGAACACACGAGGACACAACACTCACCAATTTCCCGCCATTCTGCCCGAAGTGTAGAAAAGAAGCTCTGGTGAATGTCCGAAAACTGAATATGACAGCGATCAAAGAGCCGGACGCCAAATGCGCCGAACCTGAAAGACGGACACCCACCGATTCTCGCCCCGTCACCAGTCGGTTCGTGCTAGTGGCGGGGCTTTTTAAATACTGTATTTTTTGAAAAACCCTTGACAATAGGCAATATATTGCGTATAGTAATTTTAGGCAACTGATTGCCTAAAAAGGAAGGCTATAGGATGGACAGAACAGAGCAAGAGGAGTACATTTTTGGAGGCATTTTGCTGTTGGCAAACAAATTTCAGATTTGGGGCGACGGATTGCTTGATGAAATTACTTTGAAGCAGTGGTTTTTGATTTTACTCATATCAAAGATGGATTCTCAATATCCAACTGTAAAAGAGGTGGCTGATTTTACTGGAACAACCCGTCAAAATATTAAAAAGATGCTGGAGCATTTGGAAATACAGGGCTTTGTTTCTCTTAGCCGCTCTAAAACAGATGCCCGCGCTTGGAACGTAGGTCTTACGCCAAAATCTTTCGAGTATTTTGTATCCAATGCCCAAAAGGGCGCGGACGCCGTAAACACATTGTTTTCACAAGTGTCTGACAATGAACTTGAGTCGGCGGCTGCAACAGTGAAGAAATTACTTTTCGCTTTGGAGGAAACAGGGAAATGAAACAAACTAAGATTATACTGTTATCCGCATGTGCGGCAGTTGCGGCAATTATTTCATCTTGCCTTGGGGTATTTTACACATTTGGCGGGCAAAGCCGGATCGTTGAAAACATCTACGGAGAATCCGTTACATTATTTGGTGACGGAATATATGCCAACGATTCAATCCTAAAAGCAGGAGCGACAAAGGGAACTGATGTCGTGATAATTGCAGCGGCTGTCTTACTCATTCTTATGGTATCGCTTCTCAAACGACCTCGTTTCTCTCTGTTTTTGCGCAGCGGGCTTTTGGCACTGATTCTCTACGCCTCAACCTGCCTCGTTATGGGCGTGAGTTTTACCAGGCTTTTTCCTTTGTACTTACTGCAATTCGGGTGTTCTCTGTTTGCCTTTATCGGCAGTATAAACGAACTCCTCCACCAAAAATCTTTCGCAACAGAATTATATGAAAAAAGGCTTGTCGGTACAGGTATTTTCTTGGTGATTGGCGGTTGTTCCACATTGATTTGGCTGATGTTTATCATCCCAGCTGTCATCAGCGGAAAGCCGATGGAGATCATTGAAATCTACACAACAGAGCCGACATTTGTACTTGATTTGGCAATTATAACGCCTACAGCAATTTGGTGCGGGATTGCGATGATGCGCAAGAAACCCGAAGCCTATCAATTAGCTCCTGTACTGCTTACAGTTTTGACCGGCGTAGGAATTATCGTCATTATTCAAACTATTTTTCAATCATCATTGGGGATCATACTAAATCCGGGTCAATTCTTCGGTTTAGTTATTTCATTTGTAATCCTCGGAAGCGTTGCATTAATTCTCAACGTTCGTTTGTTAAGGCAAGTAAGAAAGTGATGATTTCAAATGTAAAACAGATAGCTCCGTAGCTCGGTCTGCAAGGGCAAGTCCCGGACGTGAATACGCGAGAACACTATATTCGCCAATTTCCTACTGTTCCGCCCGAAGCGAAGGCAGGAAATCATTGAATATTCAATCAAAACATAGCAAGAATTATGAAAAGATAAAAAACCTCTATGTTCTATAATATCTACAGAAAAGGAGAAAACCCAATGCAAGGGCAGACAGCGCGCATCGTTTCACAGGCGATTCGCTATATAGAAGATCATCTCGACAATAAGCTGGAATTGGATAGAGTTGCGGCAGCGCTGCATTACTCCAAATTTCACCTGCACAGAATGTTCACCAAAACGGTCGGCTTGACCATACACGAATACGCCCAAAGGCGGCAGCTTACGGAAGCGGCGAAGCTCTTGGTGTTTTCTAAAAAGCCGATTATCGACATTGCCCTGATCAGCGGATACGAAAGTCAGCAGGCTTTTACGGGAATTTTTAAGGCAATGTATAAAATCGCGCCCGCCGAATTTCGTAAAGCGGAACAATTCTATCCACTGCAGCTTGAAATTCATCTGAAAGAGGAGCTTGTGAAAATGGATTTTACAAAGGACGATATACAGTTTGCTACGCCCGCCGATATTGACGATTGGATGGAGCTAGTGAACCTTACGATTGACGGATACCCTCGTCTCGACCAAACCGAATATCTCGACAATCTGAATCATTACATTGCTGATAAAAAAGCTTTGATTCTGCGGGATGAAGGTATGGCAATCGGCGTTATGGGATTTTCCGCCGAGACAAACAGTATCGATTTTCTGGCTGTTCATCCGCAGTACCGCAATCTTGGAATCGCAAAGATTTTTCTGGATAAACTCGCGGACGAACTGCTCCACGATAGAGAAATCAGCCTGACGACATACCGCGCAGGCGATAAAGCGGATACAGGCTATCGTGAAGAGTATTACCAGCTTGGTTTTGCGGAAAGAGAATTGCTTGTGGAATATGGTTATCCAGCACAGCGGCTTGCGCTTCCTGCGAAACGGAAGAAGTCGTAGCCGAGTACATTTTTTCGTAGCCTAGTCGCTTCTAGTGGTTATAAGTTATGGACATGTTAGACAATTCACTGCACTTACGCAAATAATTCTTTTTGTATTTTTTTAGGTTTCCTATAATTATTATTCTCATAAAAAATGACATTGAAAATGTTATTTAATTCATTTTCTATAAATGCAGTATCTCGATCCTGTCCTTTTTCAATAAGTAAATATTCTACTAAGTCGTTTATGTGAATCAATGTATTTGTATCAGGAATTATAACGGGTATTTTTTTTATATAATTTGCAGAATTATTAGCACTTGGGTTAATAATCCGTATTAAATGAGTACAAACAGATGAATTAAGAAAAGCCAATAGATATAAAATATATTCACTGTTTTTGGGAAATATTCCAACGATTGATTGATCAAATAATCTATAATTAAGCAAAGATGCTGTAATAGAATTTGAAGATACCATAGGAACAGCTAGCCCTTGTTTGAAATAAAAATGTGAATTTTGAAAACGTGCTTTTTTATTTGATTTATAATGGGTAACAGATTCCTTACTCCAATTAATATACCACAAATCTTTTTTTAAATATCTGGTATTACCACCTTTTACGATAGGAATAAAGGAATTAGTACAAGTTAATCCATTTAAATCTATAACAGATGCTTCTTGATATATTTCATTACTTGAAATATACAACATCTACAAAAAATAACCGATTAATGAAATAATGAGAGGGTAAATAAAAAAAGATACCTCATCGATAAATGAAGTATCTTCTAATTGAAAATATTCCGGAGAAGGCGGGATTTGAACCCGCGCACCGATC
>QMCE01000818.1_pt1 | contig 16497 bp, 9 predicted proteins | sample 1821851 | NCBI WGS metagenome assembly QMCE01 (sample SAMN09453174, study PRJNA476694) | Termite gut metagenome, whole genome shotgun sequencing project. | isolation source: worker | host: Odontotermes sp. | place: South Africa:Pretoria | collected 2016-01-28
CGTGATAATGCTTGTTCCATAATGACTCGTGTATGATTTGGAATGTAAAGATAAATCTTTTACGGATTTAAAACGATATTTTGATGCGGTTGCCCTGACCTACAACAACAATTGATTTCGGATATTACCGACGGCGTAAAGCGGAATGACTCTGATATTTTCGTAAGAAGCGAAGTTCTCTAAGGAAGTGCGTACTCCGTAAGGTAGCTTTTTGTGGGACAGGAACAGGTGCAGGCTTTGCATGGAACCACGTTTACCCGACTTAACCTCAATGGGAATGATCTCCTCATTTTTTTGAAGCAGATAATCGACTTCGGCATTGCTGTTCTTCTCCCCCCGTTTCCAAAAATACAGATCTTCCCGATGGTAACAAGATGCCGATTTTTTGATTTCCAATCCGACATATATCTCCGCAATAGAGCCTTTATTCACCACTTCAAATTCATCGGAAAGGAACATATCGGACATATCAAGACCCAATATCCGTTGGAATAACCCTGTATCCAAAGGAAGCATTTTCTGCTTTTTACGATTAACTTCCGCACCGAGGGGTATCCCGTTTGCCGCCGTATGGGTGACAGGCATTACGAGCCCCGCTTTAATAAGCAGATTGAGAGCCTCCTTGATCTGTTTGAGGTTGGCCTCTGCCGCTCCTGTGTAAACAAACGACTTTCCGGCACTCTGCATCACACTGTCGAAGACCTCGCTAATACGCGATGAGGGCACTCTCTTTTTATATTTAGTAAAATCATCTTGGAACGATAATATCAAATCGTCCATGATTTTCATACATTCCAACATCGAACTGCCGCCGACGTATGCCGACACCACTTCGGGCATACCACCCAAAATGAGGAAGTTTTTCAACAGCAAAAGTGCTTTGTTGTGGACGGGTTCCCAAAGCGGCTCTTGTGAAGTGGCCTTAACTATACCTGTCCAAAGCATTTGGTCGCCCGTCGCCATTAGAAACTCCTCAAATGAGAACGGGTAAACAAACATGGAACGTATCCGTCCCACGCCGAACGAAGGCAACTCTTCAAGCGCAAATTCCAATAACGAACCGGCAGCAATTACATGCAATTCCGGGTATTCTTCCCGGAAATATCGAAGCGACGAAATGGCCTTCGTACACGCTTGGATCTCGTCAAAGAACAGCAGGGTTTTCCCCGGAACGATGGGGATTTTGTAAATAAATGAGAGGTTGTCACAAATTCTTTGTGGGTCGATATTCCCCTCGAAAAGCGCACATACATCCTCTCGCTTGTCGAAATTTACCTCCACGAAATATTCAAACTCCTTAGCGAGGTTTCTTACCGCCGATGATTTACCCACCTGCCGTGCTCCCCGCACAAGTAGGGGCTTATGTGCGTCGTCCTTGCTCCAAGCGAGAAGTTCGCCGTCTATTTTGCGATGCAGATACACATTTTTCATTTTTTCCAAACCGTTAATCAGCATAATTTTCCGAAATTCCAAGGCAAAAGTAAATCAAAATTTCCGAAATTCCAAGGCAAACAATGAATTTTTTATACCAGTCCTTATACAATAATTGGGAAAAGACAACGTTTAGAAAAAAGAGAATCGATAATTAAACAATAATTCCAAAAAATTAAAAAATGAAATCATTAAAGGCCGTCCTGAAATTTTGGCAGGAAATTGTATTTATTATTATGTTGGGAATGTGGGTTGGAGGAATTACGATGAATACTTCCGTATATTTTCAACATACGATTAGTATTTTCTTTTACTGTATGTTTATTTTATTGCTGGTGTGCCTTGTCGGACAATTTTATTGGAAAAATTTTGCTTTGGGACTTTGCCTTGCTATCATATCGGGGCTTGGTTCTGCCTATATGATTCTGGCAGCGTTGTCCGACATAGCCAAAATGGATCATACGGACAGAAGTTATCACGAAACGCTACTTCTTGCATTTCTTTTTATTGGGCTGACAATTACCGCCATTTTGATGCCTTATAAATATTATAAATCAATACAATGAGGCTGCCCCATCCGGGAACAGCCTCAATCGGAATAATGTAATTTTATTCCACCCCCTGAAAAACATCTACAAAAACAGGTTCGAGATCTTTCGCTTTCAGAGCGATCTTTGCCGAACGGGGACTGCCCGTCTTATTCTCTTTCACTTGAAGGACTAAGCGCGTAAACCGTCCCTGCGCGTTGATTTCTCCGGAAAGCCAGTCAACCGGACTTTCAACCGTACAAGCCGTATTGGTTATAATAAGCAGGGAAGAGTTGGTGGAAACAGCAGCGCCTACACGGACAGCGTTATTATTGCCGAATAATTGCAGTATGGGCGAGCCTTCCTTTTGTGTCAGTTTGATCGGTTTAGACGTTGTCGGAGAAGCAACCGTTAATTCGATCGTCCGTTGCTCAATGACCGGATTAGGCAATACCGTAACTTTTATCTGTCCGTTGTTAATACCGGCTGCCGGATCTACTAATGCCCAATTATCCGGGACGGATATTGCCCAGGCTGTTTTTGATGATATGTCAAAAACAGTTTCTTCGTCTCCCTTGCCTGACAATGTCAACTCATTGAGAGATACGTTTATTGCATCATTTTTAGATGCCTGATTAACTAAAACCGACAATTTTCGTCCTTCGGTTTCAACTTCCAATGTGGCGGAACGTCCATTCCCGGTTGTATTTTCCTTACCCGACAGGCTCACCACCTGATCTCCCGAAGCCGAACGCTTATCCAAGTTCAACCAAGGGGAAGAATTGTTTATTCGCCACCCTTTGTTGGACTGAACAGACAGTTCTACCGGTTTCCCGTCTGCCGGAAGTGTCAGGATATCTGTTGAAACGGTTAACCTGGTAGCCGGGATAAATTGGGCTGCAAATTCAAAGAAAGCCGGCCAATCCGGCGCATCGGTATGTCCGCCGTTATGATAACGGAAGCCTAAAGAACCTTCCACATAAGCTACATCGATTTCAGGTTTCTCGTCTTGGATAACAAGTCCTTTCTTACCGAGCAATTCGTAGGCCGGCGTTGCATGCAGCACAGTGAGGTACATTCCGTAAGGATCGGACCATTGACTTTGATTACCACCGTTCACAAAGACCGGGCGGGGCGCGCAGAGTGCAAGAAGCGAATGGGCGTCGACCGGACAATTTTCAACTTTACGGGGCAGGTACCGGCCCGGTACCAATTCGCCGCACCACTGCAGGAAGTTGCCTGCCATCCAGTGATATTCCGAAGGCGTACCTGAGTTTTCCAAATCCTGCCCCCAATGCCGCCGGTTCATTTTCGTACCCAAACTACCGGCATCGCTCGGAAAAGCAATGGCAATCCGCGGTTCAAAAGCCGTTGTATACAAAGTAGCTTTGCCATAGCGCGAATGCCCGGTAAGCCCAATGGCTTTGCCATCCACTGCAGGATCGGTTTCCAGGTGATCAATGAGCCGGCTGATCGCCCAGGCCCAAGCCCCAATGGAGCCCCAATCATCCGGTTTTCGCCAGTTTCCCTTGTTTATCAAGCCGATCAGGTAACTCGTCAGACCGGCGCCGTTGTCCGGCTGCACCGTATTCGGACTGAAAGAACAAACGCCCCAGCCGTGGGGAGAAACGATTTCCCAATACCGTTCGGCAGTATTTCCAAAACCACCGAAGACAATCATAACAGGAACCGGGCCGGAGGCTACGGCAGGCGTACGGAGAACGGCTGTGATAACAGGTTTATCCCGTACTTCGGGATAGCCCGATACATCTATTTCTCCGGTCAATTCCTTTTGGATGTATTTGCCATTGCCTGTACCACCGGTGGTTTCTACGACCTTAAATTTGACAGCCGGCCATTCTTCACGCGGTGGGAAAAATCCATATAAACTATGCTGCACGTCGTATTCGATTTCGGGTCTTTTCTTCTCCCACCAGTCTTTTTCCGTCGTGACGGGCGTTCCGTCTTTCATTTTGAGTAACGAAATCGGCGTATACGTCCCGACGCGGAATGCATCCCGTCCCGGAAAAAAACCTTCGGGGATATCGTCATAATTATCCCATAATCCCCATGGCGACCGGTTGAGGTCGTGCCCGTTGTACGTCCATCTGCCTTCCGGATTTTGCGGATCGGTCACAACGGCGCCTTGGGGCAGGTTCGGGTCGTCTTTTCGAAGCGGCAGGTCTGGAAGCGTGATTCCCATCTGATACATCATCTGATTCAGATCCATTGCATTATCAATATATGCAGGAGGGAAATCGGGAAACTGTTGTTGTGATTTCCCCTGAAAGGATGCAAACACAATGAAAATAAGAGTAGCTGATAATTTAGCAACATGTTTCATACAAAAAATATTAATTATTAAAAGTACTTTTCGATTTTGAAATCGTTTGATGTCAATTCATCTGATAAACGATTTGGTGTTTACCGCTCGGAATCTCTTTCGAATATTTTGCTGCATATTTTTTCCCGTTCATTTTATAATTGCGGATATGCTCCGGAAACTCCAGCGACGCCGTACATCCGGGAGGAATCATCAGTTCCATATGGAGCGTCTCATCTTTCATTTCCCAGTTTACGACTACCGTTCCGTAGGGCGTTTCCTTTGATGTTTTTGCCCAAGTAATCCCAGCCGGTGCTTGCGGGGCAATGATTACACGCCGGTATCCCGGAAAGTTTTCATCGGGACGAATGCCGCCCACTGCATGATAGAACCAGGCGCCTATGCCGTTATAACAGTTGTGCATCCGGCTCCGCGCACCGTTCCAATGTTCCCATGTGGTAGTGGCTCCGTTTTCAATCATATACAAATAGCCGGGAGCATCTTTCTTTTTCAACATACCGTATACCCAGTCGGCAGAACGATTGCGAATAGCCCATTCCGTCAGAACCGGGACACCTACCAGTCCGACTGCCAAATGCCCGTTATAGCTTTGTTCCGTTTTCGTATATAAGGCCTGGGTCACAGCCGGAACAAGCGATTCGGGCGTGACCTGCGCCAGCATCGGATAAATGAGATCAATCTGCGACCCCGTTGCATAACTATTTTCAACGCTGTTGAAAAAACGTGTATGAATCAGGTTCTTAAGCTGTTCCCTTTTTTCGGCATACATAGCGGCGTCGTTTGTTTTACCCAGACGGGCAGCTATTTTTTCCATCGTGGAGTAACATACGGCAATGAAGCAGTTGCTGACCAGATCAACCGAAGCCTCTGCCCTCTGATCGACAATGCCTCTGGGAGTCGCCCAGTCACCCAGAAACCAATGACGGTAATCCGTATCAGGCCATTTATCCAGTAAACCGTCAACCGTATATTCCTGTACATATTCCAACCAGTGTTGCATCACCGGATAATATTTTTCAATGAGCCGCGCGTCGCCATAATTCACGTATGTACTCCACGAAGCGGTGATGATAAATCCGCACCAGTACGGCCCTCCTCCCGCACCCCACGGATTGGGCGCCGTATGGGGCATTCCTCCGTCTTCGCGGATACAGTCGGCCCAGGCTTGCATCCAGTTGGCATACAGGGGCGACATGTCGAACATGGTTTGTGCCGTTTCCGTAGAAGCATTGCCGTCGCCACCATATCCGAGCCGCTCGTATTGCTGGCAGTCAACCATGTATCCTCCAAGGCTGAGACTAGGCAGGGTATTGATAATCATATCGTGAATCGCATTCATGTCGGGATCGGAACATTGAAATGAGGAAGCGTTCCTGAAATCGGTATGAATTAAATATCCCCGAATGTCGTCTGACGAAGGCTGATTGGACAAATTCGATATTTTGACATACCGGTACCCGTGATAGTTGAATCTGTTCCTGAATGTTTCATCGTTTTTACCTGATGCGATGTAACGGTCTATTTGCCTCTGATTAACCGGTTTGTCATCGAACAGATGATCACAGTATTCGAGGGTGATTTCCTGTCCTTTTTTCAGGGCGGGAAATTTGATTTCCATCCAACCGGTAAATACTTTTCCCATATCCACCAGCCAGGCGTCTTTTTCCAGCGGACTAACCCGTACCGGACGGATCTTTTCACGTATCCGGTTCGGTTCGGTCATCCTGGGCGATACGGCATGTGCAGGCACGTCAATTTCCTGCGCCTTATTCCACGTAGCGGCGTCTAACGCAGAGGCGGTAAAATCGTCCAATAACTTGCCGGCCTCTATACATTCACCTCCGAAATTCCCGTATCGCCAGACACTGGTTCCCGTATACCCGCTTTCCCTGCAAACCCACGAAGCGTCCGATACGAGCAAGGTGTTCCATTTACCGTCTTTGAGCGTTTCCAATTGCGCTTTCACCAACGGGCCTTCGTATGCGACGCCGGGCAGTCCGGGTTGATACCAGCCGCGCCCCAGCCATACCAACAGGTCGTTACGTCCTTGCCGAACGTACTGCGATACATCGTAAGCGACCGTCTGCGACCGCTTGTCGAATTGTGACATGGAGGGCGACAATACATCAATCCCTACTTTTGCGCCGTTGAGGTATACTTCGTGATAGCCCAATGAATTAATGTGTAGAAAGGTCTTTTCGGCAAGTTCGTTTATTTCGTACTGTTTCCACAGCAGCGGGCTTTCGGGATTGCCTGCCTCACCGGGCAGTCCGATATAGGAACCTGTCCAGTCGGTTGGCGACAACAAGCCTACACTAAAAGAGTTTACATCGCTCCAGACTGGTTGACGACTATTCTTAGTCCACACACCGATTTTCCAATAAGCATGTGAGCGTGCCTGTAATTCCTTTCCCGTGTACGGAACCATCACCGAAGCCGGCGATTTGATCTTACCCGAATTCCATAGATCGGCTTCCCCTTGTGCCAACAACAGACTATCGGTGGCCACTAATAGCTGGTATGCCGTTTGTTCCGAACCATTCAGGTCAGACAACAGTTTCCAGCTAAAACGCGGGGTCGTCGTATCAATTCCCAACGGGTTGGTAAGATTTTCACAACGTAAATCATACACTTGAAGCTGTTCTGTTGGAGCGCTACAGGCTCCGGCTATCAATATCGTGAAAAAGAGACTAATAATACGATTCATAACTAATGAATGATGATTTGTTACAATTTTAATTGATTTTTCCGGAAGTCAAGGGGTTTTACATGCGTGTGCATATTTGAGAATAACATGCGGTTTTGATAGCCGCATGTTATTTCTTTTCTTTACCAACCCGGATTTTGAGGGAACTCGGCTCCAACATTCAAATCTATGATATTTTGCGGAATCGGCCACAAATTCCATTTAATCTGAAGGGTGTATATCGGAAAATCCTCGGTGTACATCGCATAGTTGTAGATGCGTTTTTTCCAGACGTCGGGTTCCATTCGCAGCAAGGTGAACCAACGGCCTTCTTCAAACAGGCATTCCCTGATCCGTTCGTCCAGAATCACGTCGATGTCTACCTCATCCTGCGTACACATATTCGTACACTGTGCGCGCCGGCGAACCGTATTAACGGCCTGCGCCGCCAGGTCTTTCTGTCCGTTCCTGAGATAGGCCTCCGCAAGCAGCAAATACGTCTCGCCCGAGCGAATGGCGTAACCGTCTGTGTTGAATGAACCGTGCTGCTGGTCTGTATTTCTGTATGACCATTCGTCTAACGGGATGATTTTCGAGAAAGTAGGAGAAAACTTGGTGATGTTGTTCGGATTCTGATCCAACATATCCCTGGATACCCTTTTTCCATACATGCTGTGGGGAGGATTCATACAGATGTACGTCGTCCGGACGGTAACGTCTTCCTGATAACGCAAATCGGTGGGATCTGTCCAGACATCATACAATACATAATTGGTGCCGGCCGCTTCTGCTATGCCGAATCCACCCGTATGTGCCGGATTGGTTGCCGTATTATACTCGGCTCCTCTTTCTCCCTTCCACGGGCCGGCGGCAGCTCCTTCCTCCATATATTCGGGAGCCCAGTTGACGTCTCGCGCTACAAAACTGAAAAACTGCGGTGCGGAACTCCGTTGTCCGCCGGTAGCATCATACTGTTCATAAGTAGGCGTTTGAATAACCCAAACCGCTTCCGTATTTCCTTCGCTGCGGTCGAAATTTCCGGGGAAAAACAAATCGCCGTACACATTGCCTGTGGGGAAATAGGTAGGCGTATTCCGGTTGCTTGTCGTGATCGCCGGATTGGCGCGGACGCCAAAACGGGCCGTCATCAGCGGATGAAGTTCAATCGTTGCATTAGCATAGGTAATGGCGCTTGCATAATTGGAATTGTTGCCGCTTTCAACGCCCATTGCCAGATGAGCTTCCGCCAGCATGTGCGCCGCAGCGCCTTTACCCAATCTACCGTCCAAAGGCGGGTAATTCGGTAAATTATCATACGCAGCTTTCAGGTTATCAATGGCAAACTGAAAAGTTTCTGCACGGGTAGAGCGGACATAGTCAAATTTCAACTCCTCACTGTATTCATCTACAATGGGAACGCCGCCATACAGTTCGCCCAACCGGAGATAGGCAAGCCCCTTGAAAAATTTGGCTTCGGCGATTACCTGTTTTTTTTGATCTTCGCTTGACCAGGTAACACGTTCCATTTCAGCGCCCATCAGGGTTAAATTGGCATAACTGATAATCTGATACCAATCATTCCAGATAGATGATACCCAATCGGAAGTTGTACCCCAGGTGCCGAAATTGGATCTTGCGCCGCCATTATACCGCCAGTAAGGAGCATCCAGCACATCCGTACCGAAAGATTTGTGTTGATAATTGGATGTCCACGGATTGTTGGTTTTGATGTACCATCCATACATCTTGACATAGCACATGGTCAATTGCGCCTCAACCTGGCTGCTCTTATCAAAAGCGTTATCTATGGTATAAATAGACTTGGGATTTTCTTCCAGAAATTGATTGTCGTTGCAGCCTGCCAAAACGACACAGGCAATGCAAAAGAAAGTGAAATAATATTGAACGGTTTTCATGTTTTTCTGTTTTTAAAATTTGAGATTCAAACCTAAAGTAAACGTTCTCGGAAGCTGAGCCGCAGCATAATTTCTGATTTCCGGATCACTTCCTACCCAGTGAGGAGCATAGAAGAAGAGATTTGTTCCTGATAAATACAGTTTCAATCCACTGATGCCCCATTTATTTAGAACAGTATTGGGCAATGTATAAGAAAGATTTACATCCTGCAGACGTACAAATGAATAGGATTGAAGCGCTGTAAAACGGTTATCCTGGTAACTCCACTTCGGATATTTTTCACTTTTATTTTCAGGTGTCCAGAAAGGAAAATCCAAGCTGTTGTAATAAAAATAGTTGTGCTGCGTCAGATACGCCAGATTGTTCGTTGCCATGCCGTATCCATTACCGCCGAATGTGCCGTTGAGCATGATATAAAGGTCAAAATTTTTGTAACTGAATGTATTCGTCATGCTTAAACGGAAATTTTCCTTATTATAACCTAAGATTTTCCGGTCGTCCGCGTCCCGCAACTCTCCGTCTCCGTTCAGATCGGCATACTGGGCGTCTCCGGGCGTAGATACCATGTTGCTTACATAGTTTTCTTCACCTTCCTGAACAATACCGTCCCAAACATATCCGTAGATGGCGCCCAATGACTTGCCGATGAACAGGCTGTTGGCAATATCGTCCTGGCCGTCTCCGTACAAATCGACTAATTTATTGCGATTCAGCGTAAATATCAATCCTGCATTCCACATAAAGTCTTTGTTTCTCACCGGCATACCGTTCACGCTGATTTCAATGCCCTTGTTATTGACCTGTCCCATAGTAGCATCCTGCCTGGAAAGACCGGAACCCATCGGAGGAACTACACGATTAAATATCTGTTCCCTTGTGTCGGAATTATAGATATTCAAATCCATGTGCAGGCGCTGTTTCAAAATGTCTATTTCAAAGCCATAGTTGAGCGAAGTGGTTTCTTCCCAACCCAACATCGGGTTTCCCAAAGCGGAAATCTGCTGGCCGTAAGCCACTTGATTACCGAAATAATACACTTGATTGCCTCCGCGACCCATTGCGACAGGTGTCAGGGTACGGTAGGGCGACAATGCCTGATTCCCGTTTTTACCCCACGACACTTTCAGTTTCAGGTCATCAATCGGTTTAATATTCTGCATGAAACTTTCACGTGTCATAGTCCATGCAACGCCGACAGAAGGGAAAGTTCCCCATTTTTTGTCCTGGCCGAAAACCGAAGCCCCGTCGCGACGGACCGAAAGATTCAGGTGATACTTATTGTCATACGAATAGTTGAGACGCCCCAGATAGCCGATATTAGCGATTCGGGAATTGGCAAACCTGTTGTTTCCCAATGCGATGCGTGAATCGCTGAAATTATCGCCTATCAATTCTATTTTTTGTACATCGGCATTGGTCAAACCATAGAATCCTAATGTGGTATTTCCCACACCCCTGAAATCCGAACCGGTCATTCGCGTGTTGTCTCTGATTTGTTCATCGCGCGTATAAACCAGTGTGGCATTAAAATAGTGATTATTATTAATGACCCGGGTATAGTTAAGGATATTGTCCATTATCCATGATTTAATACTGTTGGTGGTAATGGCTCCATTCGCATCTATCAGGTGCGAATTAAACACTTCGGTGGTATAACCGTCTTCACCAAGACTCATTTCGGGAAAGTTGGTTTCGTGAGTGAACTGCCTTGTTGTCGATGAGCGACCGGTATAGGAACCTGTTACCTTATAGGTCAACCCTTCTACTTTCGGAATTTTGATGTTCACGAAACCTCCCAAAACTTGCGTTGAACCCACCAGTTCGCGGTCTACGCCATTGAATGTGTTCCACAACGGATTCACCATCGTTGTTTCCGTACCGTTGGTAAATTTCCGCATGTTTCCGTTCGACAGTTCAGGCTCTCCCCACGGTGTCATCGTAATAGCCGCGCCAAAAGACGGCCGGATGCCGTCCGAATTATTATATGCCAGATTGACATTCGCACCTATTTCTATATATTGGTTAATGTTGGTGCTTATCCGGGCCGAAAAAGTATTCCGCTGAAAATTATCTCCGTAATAGTTGCCTTTTTGATTCCAGTGTCCGCCGGACATGTAATAATTCATATTCTCGGTAGCGCCGGAGAAACTGAGCGAATAATTCTGTATCAGACCGGTACGGGTAATATAATCAAACCAGTCCGTTGTTTCTCCTTTCTCGTAATTGGCTCTTTCCAGGTCACCCATCCAGCTCGGATCTGCATCGCCCGCCAAACCGGAACGGCGGTTCATCAGTTCAATATACCCTTTCCCGTCGCGCATGTCGGGGCGGAAATTGGGTGAAGTCATAGCCAGGGATGTATTCAGGTTGATAACGGGCTTGCCCTGCTTCCCCTTTTTACTGGTAATCATAACGACTCCGTTTGCCGCACGCGTACCGTATGCCGCTAATGTACTGGCGTCTTTCAGGACACTGATCGACTCAATGGAATTGACGTCCAAATCGTCTAAAGTACCACTGAAAATGACTCCATCCACTACAAAAAGAGGGTCGGAAGTACCGTTAATAGACCTTTGACCACGTACCTGCATGGCGAGCGAAGCGCCGGCTTCCCCTGAACTGTTTACGGTAATACCGGCCACCGTTCCACGCAGAAGGTTCATCAGATTCGAGGTAGGACTCAGGGCTGCCGGCGAATTTTCCACATTCACGGTCGATACGGAACCGGTGAAATTCTGTCTCGTAGTGGTACCATAACCGATTATGACCACCTCATCCAGGGTACGCGTATCTTCCGTTAAAACGACACGCATTGAGGTTTGGCCTTTCACAACGATGTCCTGCGAAATATATCCTACATAAGAAACTTGCAGCACCGCGTTATCAGAGACCGTCAACGAAAAATTACCGTCTATGTCCGAAGTCGTACCATTGGTGGTTCCTTTCTCCACAACATTGGCGCCAATTACCGGTTCATCCAACTCATCGACAATAACTCCCGTAATATTTATTTTCTGTTGTGACGATTCCTGAAGAGCAGGAGACGTAGTTTCGGGAGTGATCAGGATAAGATTGTTTTCCGTGATTTCATATTTTACTCCTTCCTTTTCAAAAAGATTGCCCAATATGGACTCTACAGTCTGCTCTTTTACGCGAACAGAGACTTTTTTGTTCAGATTTATTTTTTCACTTTCATAAATAAATCTGAATTCAGACAAATCTTCTATTTGAAAAAGCACTTCTTTAATAGATTTATTGCGTATGTCCAACGACAACTTGGTATTTTGAGAGTATATTGTCGCGGAGATATTTAATGAACATACGATTAAAAGAAATGTTGTTAACCTCATAATAGTTATAATCCTTTTTAAATCCGGATACTTTTTTAACTTTGAAATATAAAAAAATTGCATATCTTTGTGTTTTGATTGTTAGTTAACTACAGTGTTGGACGACACTAAAAAATTAATTTTCAAAAAATCGGCGGGATTTGGTGCAACATTTCCCGCTTTTTGTGTGTTTCGATCGGTATTATTTCATAGGCAGGTCTTATTTTGAGGTTATACGTATATTTTTTCCTTTCTCATGGTAATTTATGTTACTTAAACGGGATAGCGCCTTCAGCACATCCGACAAGGTCTCTTCCCGGATAACTCCATTATAATGAATGCTTTCACCTATCCCCTCCGAAAGGCTGATACGCACATCATACCATCTTTCCAGGTATTTGCAAACATCCGCCAAAGACATATCTTCCATATATAGCTTATTCTCCATCCAGCCGTATGTATGCGACAGAACCCCGCTTACTAAACTCAATTCACCGGTTTCCTTATCGAACGCAACCATATCTCCGGATTTCATGGCCACTTTTTTATCTTCGTATGTCAGTTCAACGCTTCCTTCCAACAAAGATGTCTGAATAATCTGATCTTCCGGATAAGCCTGCAAATTGAATGTTGTCCCCAGAACTCTTACTTCCGGCCCGTCTTTAATCCTGACAACAAACGGAATATCACTTTTTACAACATCAAAAAAACCTTCTCCCTGAAAACTCACCTCCCTGACATTCTTTTTGCTATCGTACGAATAAATCATATCCGATCCGGAATTCAATTTAACGAGCGAACCATCAGGCAATGTGATATCCGAACGGTTGCCGTAAGCTGCATTCATACGAACCAGTACATCGGAATGCTTTTCAAATACTCCCATAAGAGAAAGTGAGCATACAACAAGTATGGAAGCAACGGCGCCCGACAGTGCATAATAAATACTCCGTAAACGCCTGCCGGACTGCTCTTTTTTCCGGTTTATTTCGTTTATCTTTTCCCATGCCATACCGGGATCAAATGCCGACGCTTCCGTATAATATCCGGATTCGTTCCAGATCTTCCCATACCGTTCAAATATTTTCCGGTTGGAGTCACTTTCATTCAGCCACCCGATCAATACCGGATCTTTCGGCTCCTTTTCTTCAAGCTGAAAATGATTGATGATATGATGTCCTATATCTGTGTTGTCTTTCATGATCTTTCTTTTACCTGTATGACACATCAAATAAAAAAAGGTCCTATTCGGAACCTAAAAAAATTACACGCCTTTTATTTCAAGGCATTTTTTCAATTTTTGCAGAGACGTCCATAGCTGATTTTTAATTGTCTTTACCGATATGGATAATTTTTCCGAGATTTCTTTCTGCTTCATACCTTTCACACGATGAAGTATAAAAACCTCACGGCTACGCTCCGGAAGTCGCTCAATACAATCGTAAAGCGCTATCCGGAATTCATCGGATTCCAACAGGTCTTCTTCATAATAATCAGGCGCACTGCTTTGCTTTTCCAAAAGCGTACGGTAATTTTTCGTAGCCCTTATGTGATTCAGGCTCATATTCTTTGCCATCATAAAAAGATAGCCGGAGACATTTTCATTTACTTCGATTTTTTTCCGTCTGCTCCATAAATTAAGAAACAGTTCCTGTATAATATCCTCGGAATCTTCTCTATTTTCCAACCAGCCGTATACATATTGACACAAACGGTTGTAATAACGTACAAACAACCGGTTATAGCTCACATAATCATCTTCTTTAATGGCAGCTATCAATGTTTCATCCGTAATATGCATATCAAACTATTTAGGTATTAGGCTTTAAACTATATTTGTTTTTCCGGTATCACAAAAATAAGGATTAAACTTTCAGTTATCAAACAAAAATACATGTTTTTGAAATACCACTGGCCGATTAAATCGCGTAATTTATTTTATTTATCTAATATTCAGTATATTACTATTCAAAAAAACCTTTTTCAAAAGTTAGCGTTATGTGAACAAATAGTTATATCTTTGCCCCGTTAAAAAAAACTTATTAAAATGTTTGAACTATTTGATACTTATCCATGGTTACTGCCTGTGGTTATATTTTTCGGACGTATATGTGATGTGACTTTAGGTACGCTTCGTATCATCTTTGTTTCAAAAGGAGAACGAAAAAAAGCGCCGATAGTCGGATTCTTCGAAGTTTTCATTTGGGTGGTAATTATCTCGCAAATATTCTCCCATGCAAACAGCCTGATAGCCTATCTTGCATACGCGGGAGGATATGCCGCAGGTAACTTTATCGGTATCCTGGTCGAAAACAAAATTGCATTCGGATATGTATTGTTCAGGGTTTATACTAAAAACGACGGTCATCAACTGGCTCAGCTATTAAACAAGAATGACTTTGGTTCCACCTATATCAAAGGGGAAGGCGCCATTTCGGAAGTTGATATTATTGAAACCGTCATAAACCGGAAATCACAAAAAAGAGTTGTAGAAATAATAGATAAATTTGATCCTAACGCTTTTTATCTGATTGAAGATATCCGTTCCAAACAAAAAGGAATCTTTGGCGTGACCTCCCCGGCCGGTCTCCCAAGGTTGGGTAAATAGCACATTACACTTTGCTTCGGGACTAAGAACGAATCCCATTCCGCTGCAATAACGCCTTGATCGACGGTTTACGTCCGCGGAACTTTTGGAAAAGCACATTCGGATCTTCGCTATCACCTTTGCTGAGAATATTCTCCCTGAATGACCGTGCCGTTCTTTTATCAAATATTCCATTTTCCTTAAACAGCGAAAACGCATCCGCGTCTAATACTTCCGCCCATTTGTATCCGTAATATCCTGCCGCATAACCTCCGGAAAACAGATGGCCGAAACTGCAACTCATGGTGGTGTTATTCACTTCCGGAAGTATAGAAGCCTTTTTCCAGGCTTTTTTTTCAAAACGTTCAATACTACCGTCAAAAGGTGATTCCAGCGTATGCCAGGCCATATCCAACAGGCCAAAACTTACCTGACGACAGCAGGCATATCCGACATTAAAATCGGACGCTTCAATTATATTCTTCACTAATTTCTCCGGTATTTTTTTTCCTGTTTTAAAATGAACGCCTATACGGTCCAGAAACGCCTGTTCATCCAGCCAATTTTCCATAATCTGCGAGGGGAGTTCCACAAAATCATGTTTTACGTTTGTTCCGGACATACTTTCATATTTACATTTGCTCAGTAATCCGTGAAGCGCATGACCAAATTCATGCAAAAACGTTTTCACCTCGCTGTACGTCAATAAGGAAGGCTGTTCTTTCACAGGACGCTGAAAATTCATAGAAATCATCACACAGGGCCTGTGGTCAACATTTTGATCATCCACAAACTGTCCTTTCACATCGCTCATCCACGCTCCCGATTGCTTTGTATCACGCGAAAAAAAGTCCGTGTATAAAATACCTAACATACTTTTATCCGAATCCAGCACATTATAGACCGTGACATCTTTATGATACACAGGTATTTTCGGATTTTCCTCAAATGTCAGTCCGTATAAATCCGCAGCAAGTCCAAAAATTTCTTTTTTCACCCGTTCCAGTTCAAAATAAGGGCGCGTCATTTCATCATTGACGTTAAACTGCCGCTTTTTCAGTTTTTCCGCATAATAATTCCAATCCCACGGCATCAAGACAAACACTTCGTCTTTTTCCTGTCCGGACGCAAATTCACAAAGCGTTTTATATTCATTTTCGGCCAGCGGTTTGTAGTATTTGAGTAGTTGCCGGAGCAGCCGGTACACTTGTTTCCGGTCTTTTGCCATCTTATCTTTCAACACATACGAAGCATAATTAGTAAAACCCAGAAGCCGGGCGATTTCAAGACGCTTGTTTACGATTTTTCGTACAATTTCCTTGTTGTCAAAATCATTATCCTGACTCCCGACAGTCATCTTCGCCAGATACATTTTTTTCCGTAATTCCCGATTATCGGCATAACGCATAAACGGAACATAGCTCGGCGCAGAGAGAGTGAACAACCATCCTTTCTGTCCCCTCTCCTTTGCGGCGGATGCCGCCGTTCTTTGTATATCGGAAGGGAGTCCGCTCAACTCTTTTTTATTCGTAAGAAGCAATTCAAAACGGTTTTCTTCTTTCAATACGTTGTTATCAAAATCAAGCGACAAAAGTGACAATTCCGTACTTATTTTCTTATACATTTTCCGTTCTTTTTCCTTCAGCCCTGCACCACTGTCTATAAACCCTTTATAC
>QMCE01770065.1_pt2 | contig 16496 bp, 15 predicted proteins | sample 1821851 | NCBI WGS metagenome assembly QMCE01 (sample SAMN09453174, study PRJNA476694) | Termite gut metagenome, whole genome shotgun sequencing project. | isolation source: worker | host: Odontotermes sp. | place: South Africa:Pretoria | collected 2016-01-28
GGAAATATTCATAATGGACTTTTTGGAGTGCAAAAATAAGAATTATCCGAGAATAAGGAAATAGTATGGAAGAAGAAAAATACATGTGGCGCTGTATACAGTTAGCGCAGAACGGACTTTGCAGTGTGGCTCCCAACCCGATGGTTGGAGCGGTCATTGTATGTGATGGCAAAATTATCGGCGAAGGGTATCATGTGCGTTACGGAGAAGCCCATGCTGAAGTTAACGCTATCCGTTCCGTAAAAGATGCATCGCTGCTGAAACGTTCTACGATTTACGTCACTTTGGAACCGTGTTCTCATTATGGAAAGACACCGCCATGTGCTGACCTGATTATTGAAAAACAGATTCCCCGTATTGTGATTGGTTGCCGGGACCCTTTTCCCGAAGTGGCAGGAAGGGGTATACAGAAGCTTAAAGATGTAGGCAGGGACGTTTCAGTTGGAATTCTGGAAGAGGAATGCCGGTGTCTGATCAGACGTTTTGTTACCTTCCACACTTTTCACCGGCCTTATATAACCTTAAAATGGGCAGAATCCGCGGATGGATTCATTGACTTGTGTCGCAACAGTGGAAGCCCTGTCATGCTTTCCACACCACTGACATCTATGTTGGTTCACAAAAAACGGTCGGAACACGCCGCAATTCTTGTAGGTACACACACGGCGGAACTGGATAACCCTTCCCTGACTGTGCGCAACTGGTACGGCGCTTCTCCGGTACGCATCGTGTTAGACCGGAAACAACGCCTGCTTCCTACCCTGCACTTGTTTGACGGAAACGTACCGACCTTTGTTTTTACAGCACAACCTCACGCAGGACTTCCTAATGTGGAATACCTCCGGATAGATTTTCAGCAGGATATATTACCGCAAATAATGCAGATTTTGTATGAGCGTGGCTTGCAATCGCTTTTAGTAGAAGGGGGGAGTACTCTGTTGCAATCATTCATTGATTCCGATTTATGGGATGAAGTGTTTATTGAAAAAAGCCCGGTATTGTTGGCTTCCGGTGTTAAAGCACCTAAAATGAGCGATAAAATTAGTTATGTCGGCGAACGGTCTTTCGGAAGGAGTTTTCTGCATTACAGAGCAACGAAACAGTGTGAATTGCTTCATATTGATGCTTCTTTATCTGAAAAAACGGGTGGATTATCTATAATTTAATATAAAACTTCCCTGTAATGCTGATTATAGAGAAAAATGTTCCTATTTTTGCAACTTGTAAATAAACACTATTTTTAGAAAATGAGAATAAAGTTTTTATCCGTGATCATGGGTATTCTTCTTGTGTCAGTTGCCGTTAGTTCGTGCCTTGACTCAGATAATAATTATGAATACAGCTCTGATGCAACGATACGTTCTTTTGTCCTTGACACAATTTATGGCAAAGATTACAAGTTTACGATTGACCAACTAAGAAACTACATCTATAATGTCGACTCTCTTCCTGTTGGTGCTGATAGTATTATAGACCGCATATTGATTAAGACAATTGAACACTCCGGATTAGCAATAACTTCCGGTTTGAACGATACAATATTCAATATGGCGGATTCTGTAAACCTGAGTGAACCCATCCAACTGAAAGTGCATGCGCTTGATGGCATTACCATTCGTATTTATACAATCCAGGTAAATGTTCACAAGCAGGATCCGGATTCTCTAATCTGGCATGAGATGGAATCATTACCCGTGTCTCCTGTCACCGGAAAGCCAAGATCTGTCATTCTGAACGAAGATTTATATGTCTATACATCTCCGACAACAGCTTACCGTAGCTCTATATCAAATCCGTCGGTACTTCAATGGGATCATGTTACTGTTAACGGACTTCCCGCTGACGCCAAACTAACTTCCCTTATTAACTTCGATAACCAATTATATCTCACTACAGAGAGTGGAAAGGCATTGTATTCTGCCAATGGAACTGACTGGCAGGAAATGGACATGCAGGGAATGCAAATGGTTACATTCGTTGCAGGTATTCCTGAAGACAATGTAACGGGAAGTCCCAAAGCGCTTGCAGGCATTTTTGTCAAAGAGGGTAATAACCATTTCTGCACAAAAAGTATTGAAGGAACGGAATGGGTAAAAGGAGAAGAACCTATTCCTGCCAATTTCCCAATAGAAGATATATATTCCACGGTTTTCACTAATGCAAATGGAATTGAACAGGTTGTAGTAGTGGGTAATACGCCTGAAGCAAGCGATGTAACAGCTCCTTGGTTCACAATGGATGGACTAAGTTGGGTTGACATGAGCGAAGGTGCAGCGATTCCTTGTCCGGGTATGCGTAATCCGTCAATTATGTATTATGGAGACATGTTCTATGTGATGGGAGGTGAGTTTGATACTATCTACTCCTCTATCGTAGGTCTTGCATGGTATAAATCAGAAGGGAAGTTCCGTTATCCAATAGTAAAAGTAGTGGAGAATGGTGAAAATGATACGGAGATTATCAAAGAAGAGAATGTGTTTGAAGGTAAGGGAGACTATTCTCTGACCATTGATAACGAACACTATATTCGGATTGTATGGAACACCGGTGAAGTATGGTGTGCCCGTCTGAATAAGCTGGGATTCGAAAGGCAATAATAAAATAGTCAATTTCCCGTTTCCTTATATAATATAAGGAGTAACAAGAAAACGGTATGACTATTACAAGAAATATAAGGATAGGGTTTTGCTTACTCATGTTCCCGTTCTGCTGCATTACTGCGCAGGAAGAATATACATGGGAAATGGGAGGAGCCATTGGTGGTAGTTTTTATATGGGTGATGCCAATAACAGTAGCCCTTTTAAAGACACCGGAATAGCGGGAGGTTTTGTTGCCCGGTATTTATTGAATCCTCGCATGGCAATAAAAAGCAATTTGGTAGCCGGAGTCATTTCCGGTGATACGAGAAGCTTTAAAAACATGTATCCTAATGAAGAATACGCCGCTTTTAAACGGGTCGTTTTTGATTTAGGAGCACAGTTTGAATATAATTTTTTTGGATATGGTATCGGTAATTCGTACCGGGGTGACCGTCGGTTTACACCTTATGTGTTAGGGGGATTGGGTTTTACATTTGCCCCGAAATGCTCAGCGACGGTCTTCACAGTAAATCTCCCTGTGGGAGTAGGTGTGAAGTATAAAGTAGCCCCGCGTATCAATATAGGATGCGAGTTTACGACGCGGTTCAGCCTCAGTGATCGGTTAGACGTCACTCAAAAAAAAGGCTTGCAACTGGAAGATCCGTACCAGATAAAAGGAAAAGGTTGGAAGAACAAAGACAGTTACTCGTTTACAGTCTTTTTTGTTACTTATGACTTGTTTCCAAGATGTAAGGAATGTAACAACTAAAAAGATGCAATATAAAGAACTAATTGATTTGAGCCGGATACCCCAACATGTGGCAATTATCATGGACGGTAATGGTCGGTGGGCAAAACAGCGTGGACATGAACGCAGTTATGGTCACCAGGTCGGTGCTGAAACTGTGCATTTAGTTGCTGAAGAAGCTGCCAGGTTGGGTGTTAAGTATCTGACTCTATATACGTTCTCAACCGAAAACTGGAATCGTCCTACGGATGAAGTGACAGCTTTGATGGGACTCCTTATCGAATCTATCGAAGAAGATATTTTCATGAAGAACAATATAAGTTTCCGGATTATCGGAGATATAGATAAACTGCCTGCGAACGTACAGGAACGCCTGTATAAATGCGTTGAACATACTTCTTATAATACAGGTATGTGCCTGGTTCTTGCACTCAGTTACTCTTCCCGCTGGGAAATTACGGAAACCGTCCGGCAAATAGCTGCTTTGGTGAAGGAAGGTGAGTTGACACCCGAACAAATCGATTGTGATTTAATAGCAAAACACCTGTCTACCAGCTTTATGTCAGATCCGGATCTATTGATACGTACCGGTGGAGAAGTCCGGTTAAGTAATTACCTGCTTTGGCAATGTGCTTATTCGGAACTCTATTTTAGTGAAACCTATTGGCCGGAATTCCGGGAAGAAGAATTCTGCAAAGCTATCTACGACTACCAGAAACGGGAGCGCAGATTTGGCAAAATCAGTGAGCAAATTAATTAAACTCAAACATATTTAATCAAAAACATAAATGCACTATCGTATTTTCTCTATACTCACAGCGCTTTTCTGCCTTTTCGGTTGCGTATTGACAAGTGTGGCTCAAGAAGCTAATGACACGAATGACGCACCAAAACCGGTTATCCTCTATTCGGGATCACCCAAGAAGTATGAAATTGCAGAAATCAAAGTAGAAGGAGTCAAGAACTATGAGGATTATATACTCATTGGTTTATCCGGATTGTCTGTCGGACAAACGATTACAATACCGGGTGATGAAATCACTCAAGCTTGTAGACGTTATTGGCGTCATGGATTGTTCTCCAATGTCCAGATTACTGCGGACAAGATAGAAAAAGACCGAATTTGGTTAACTATCCACCTGACCCAACGCCCGCGCGTATCGGATATCCGTTATTTCGGCGTGAAGAAATCGGAACGCGAAGATTTGGAGAGTAGGGTTGGATTGATAAAGGGCAACCAGATTACCCCGAACCTTATTGACCGCGCCAAAACGTTGATTAAGCGTTATTTCGATGATAAAGGTTTTAAGAATGCGGAAGTTATCATTTCGCAGAAGGATGATGTGTCCAATGAAAACCAAGTGATCGTTGATATCAACATCGACAAGAAAGAGAAAGTAAAAGTGCATCAAATTACAATCGTTGGTAATGAAACTCTCAAGACTAAAAAGTTGAAGCGAATCATGAAGAAGACCAACGAAAAAAATAAGTTGCTCAATATTTTCCGTACTAAGAAGTTTGTAGAAGAAAATTTCGAGGCTGATAAACAATTGATTCTTGACAAGTACAATGAATTGGGCTATCGTGATGCCATGATTGTGGCAGACAGCATTAAGCCCTATGATGACCGCACTGTAGATATCTTTATGCAGATAGAAGAAGGACAGAAATATTATCTTCGTAATGTTACGTGGGTAGGAAATACGCTATATCCTTCCGAACAGCTAAACTTTATGCTCCGCATGAAGAGAGGCGATGTGTACAACCAGAAGTTGCTGGAAGAGCGCACTACCTCGGATGATGACGCTATCGGTAATCTTTATTATAATAATGGTTATCTGTTCTATAGTCTTGATCCGGTTGAGGTAAATATAGTAGGTGATTCTATTGACCTGGAGATGCGTATCTTTGAGGGCCGTCAAGCTACCATTAATAAAATAACTATCAACGGTAATGACCGTTTGTATGAGAATGTAGTACGTCGTGAACTCCGTACCCGTCCGGGTGATTTGTTCAGTCGTGAGGACTTGATGCGTTCTATGCGTGAAATGCAACAGATGGGACATTTTGACCCGGAACAAATCAAACCCGATATACAACCAAGGCCGGAAGATGGTACGGTAGATATTGGTTATGACTTAGTATCCAAGGCTAACGACCAGGTAGAATTCTCTGCAGGTTGGGGACAAACCGGTATCATCGGTAAGTTGAGTCTGAAATTTACGAACTTCTCGCTTGCCAACTTGTTGCATCCGGGTGATAACTATCGCGGTATCTTACCGCAAGGTGACGGTCAGACTTTGACAGTCAGCGGACAAACCAATGCTAAATATTACCAATCCTATAGTATTTCATTCTATGATCCGTGGTTTGGCGGTAAACGTCCGAATGCGTTCTCCCTGTCGGCGTTCTACTCTGTACAGACGGATATTAGTAACAATTACTACAATTCAGCATACATGAACAACTATTATAATAGCTATTATAGTGGTATGTATGGTTATGGAATGTATAATTACGGCAATTACAATAGCTATGAAAACTATTACGACCCCGACAAGTCAATCCAGATGTATGGTGCGGCTGCCATGTTCGGTAAACGTTTGAATTGGCCGGATGACTATTTCCAATTCACAGCCGAGTTGTCATTTCAACGCTATATCCTGAGCGATTGGCGGTACTTCCCCGTGACAGACGGAAATTGCAACAACTTCAGTTTGAATTTGACATTATCACGCAGCTCCATTGATAATCCTATTTATCCCCGTTCGGGTTCCGAGTTCTCGCTGTCGGTACAGCTTACTCCGCCTTACTCTTTGTTTGACGGGACTGATTACAGTAAATACAATACCAATAGGCAGGAAGACATGAACAAGATGCACAAGTGGATTGAATATCACAAGTGGAAATTCAAATCAAAGGTGTATATCCCGTTGATGGATCCGATGTCCGTTTCACGTACGCCTGTATTGATGGGACGCGTAGAATTTGGTTTGTTGGGGCACTATAACCAGTATAAAAAATCTCCGTTCGAGACATTTGACGTAGGTGGTGACGGTATGACCGGTTATTCCAGTTATGCTACCGAAAGTATCGCCCTTCGTGGTTATGAAAACAGTTCGTTAACCCCGTATGGTGAAGAAGGTTACGCTTACACTCGTCTTGGACTTGAATTAAGATATCCGCTGATGTTGGAAACAAGTACCAGTATTTATGCGTTGGGCTTTGTAGAAGCCGGTAACGCATGGCATAATGTAAGTAAATTCAATCCGTTTGAATTGAAACGTTCTGCCGGTATTGGTGTGCGTATCTTCTTGCCGATGATTGGTATGATGGGTATCGACTGGGCTTATGGTTTCGACAAAGTATTTGGTGCTACACAATATGGTGGCAGCGCAAGGTGTTCAGGGGTTACAGGGGATAATCGGACCGACTGTATAACAAAAAAAACGAAGCATTATGAGAAAGTCTGTCTTGTTAATAATCTTGCTGTTTGCCGCAGGCATGACAGCTAATGCACAAAAGTATGCGTTAATAGATATGGAGTATATCCTGAAAAATATCCCTGCTTACGAACGTGCGAACGAACAGTTGAACCAGGCTTCTAAGAAATGGCAAAGTGAAGTCGAGAAAGTTGCCGAAGAAGCCAAAACATTGTACACGAATTATCAATCGGAAGCCGTATTCCTTTCCGAAGAACAAAAAGGGAAGAAAGAGGAAGCGATTGTCACTAAGGAAAAAGAAGCAGCCGAACTGCGTCGCCAGTATTTCGGCCCCGAAGGAGAGTTGTTCAAGAAGCGTGAGAGCTTGATGCAACCCATTCAGGATGAGATTTATAATGCAGTTAAGGAGATATCCGAGCAGAAAGGTTATTCTATGGTGGTCGACCGGGCATCCGCATCAAGTATCATTTTTGCTTCCCCGCAAATTGATATAAGCAATGAAGTGCTCTCAAAGTTAGGATATTCAAATTAATTTCATACATTTGTCCCGCAAATATAGAAGATATGCTTCAGCAATCAAAAAGTACTCTTATTTGTATTACTTCTTTATTTGCGCTATATTTGTACAAATACAATGACTAATTATTAAAATAAACAATAAATGTTATGCTAAAGAAAATCGCACTACTCGTAGTAATGTTCGCTCTTCCTTTGGGAGCGATGGCTCAGAAATTTGCTCACATGAACTCTCAGGAGGTTATTATTGCAATGCCTGAATACACAAAAGCACAAGCCGATCTCGAAGCTATGTCTAAGCAGTATGTAGAAGAGATACAACGTTCTCAGGAAGAGTTTAATAAAAAGTTGCAGGATTTCCAGCAACAGGCCGACTCTCTGCCGAGAAATATTGCAGAAAGACGTCAGAAAGAATTGGAGGACATGGCTCAAAGGCAACAACAGTTCCAGCAGGATGCTTCTCAATCTATGCAGAAAGCACAGCAAGATGCTATGGCTCCTATCTACCAGAAATTGGATGATGCTATCCAGGCAGTGGGCAAAGCAGAAGGTGTAACTTATGTTTTTGATATGGCTCGTACTCCGATACCTTATATTGGATCGGAAAGTGTGGATGTTACTGCTAAGGTAAAAACCCAATTAGGCATCAAGTAGAAAAATATATAATTGTTGTTTTTGGATTGAGAAAGGCGTGGACAGTATTATGCAGTCCATGCCTTTTTTTCTTCCTCTAACTCCTGCAGTATGAATAATGCAGACTAACTAAGGTCTTGGAGTTGCGGTGCCTTTCAACAAGCGATACCTTTAGTTCCGATAGGTAATGCCTTTAGTTCCAACAAGTGATACCTTTGGTTCCAACAAGCGATACATTTAGTTTCAGCAGGTTGAAACTTTTAGTTTCATTGCGATGGAACTAAAGGTTTCATTGCATTGGAACAAACAGTTTCATTGCGATGAAACTAAAATCGCGCCCTGTCCGGTGCAGGATATATGCCTGCTCGGTGCAGGATGATGCAGGATGATGCAGGATGGGAGATAGATGGGAGATGTGTTGCAGATGTGTGGCAGATAAGGTATCTGCAACACATCTGCAACGGGTATCTGCAACGCTCTAATTTGTTTATTATCAGATAGATACTGGCAAAAAGGTGGCAGATGGCAGATAAAAATCGATTTTCAACTTTATGGAGGTGTTTTGAGTTGGAGTTTTGGACTGCAATTCCTAACCTACATTATTCATAGTGTAAGTGCTTCGTAATAATTATTTGTACTATAAATGAGAATTTAGCGGTGACTCTGTGTTCAAACATAAATTCTCATTTATGACAAGACACTTATGAATAATGCAGGCTAACGAAGTGATAACTCCTCTAACTCCTACAGTAGGAATAATGCAGGTTAGTAGTAGTTGGGACACTACTACTAAGTAATTCGAACAGTATTGAGAAAGGGAGATTTGACTCATGCGGTGTAACTTGTGCACCGGAAATTCAGGGTGAGCTGAAAGTTTGTTATTCAACCGGTATAAAATACGGATGATTTCATGTACATTTGCAGAGTGTACGTATAGATTTTATCATGAAACAACAATTACCAACTACTCCCGGCCCTATCGGCGTATTCGATTCAGGATACGGTGGATTGACCATCCTGAGCAAAATACGGAAGGCTTTACCTCAATACGATTATATCTATTTAGGAGATAATGCCCGCACGCCCTACGGTACGCGCTCCTTTGAAATTGTATATGAATTTACCTTGCAGGCGGTAACCAAACTATTCGAAATGGGCTGCCACCTTGTAATCCTCGCCTGTAATACAGCGTCGGCCAAAGCGTTGCGTAGTGTACAAACTAACGATTTGCCGAATATGGACCCCACACGGCGTGTACTGGGCGTTATCCGTCCCACGGTGGAATGCATTGATACGATTACGTCCAGCCGTCATGTAGGGGTACTTGCCACGGCGGGAACCATCAAGTCAGAGTCTTATCCGCTGGAGATACATAAACTTTTCCCGGATATCCGGGTACACGGAGAGGCGTGCCCGCTATGGGTGCCGCTTGTCGAGAACAATGAGGCGGAAGGAGATGGGACGGACTACTTCGTCCGTAAATACATAGACGAACTTCTTGCTAAAGACGAGCTTATAGATACCGTTATACTCGGTTGTACGCATTACCCCTTGCTGCTACCCAAGATACAGAAGTATATGCCGGAGAATATAACTACAGTAGCCCAGGGAGAACTGGTGGCGGATAGCCTGAAGGACTATCTGCACCGCCACCCGGAGATGGACAGGAAGTGTACCAAAGGGGGAAACTGTACTTATTACACTACCGAGGCGGAGGATAAGTTTATCGAGTCGGCTTCTACGTTTCTGAATCAGGAAGTGAGTGTACAGCGAATTGAATTATAATTCGTGCTTAAGGAGTTAGCCTGCATTATTATACTTCAGGAGTTAAAGTAGTTATCACTTCGTTAGTAGTTAAGGAGTTAAAGCCGATACTCCTGATTCGCATATATCACTAAACTTAAGCAACAAAACGAATCTTTTCTCCGAAATACTTGTTATATTTGTAATACAGAAACATACTAATTCATACCATTATGAAAGCAACAGACAATAGTCGTACAGTTGAAGTGTTTAAAGGTTCGCCGTGGGAGGCCGAACTTGTTAAAGGATTACTCGAAAACAGTGGTATAGCAACTATCATTAAAGATGGTCTCATGGGTACCATTGCCCCTTATATAGCGCCGGATGTAACAATCCTTGTCAGTGAAGAACAGTACGAAGGTGTTATGGAGATAATACGTGAGCGCGGTAAAGGGGGCGATGAAGAATAATTCCTCCTTTAAAACCACATACGGTCCTTCCTTTAAAACTACAAAAGAACAATACAACAACAGATGAATCAATCATTTTCGAGAATTGCCGTCAAGGTAGGCAGCAACGTATTGACACGTCGCGACGGCACTCTGGACGTGACGCGTATGTCTGCCCTGGTAGACCAGATAGCCGAACTGCATAAGGCGGGAGTAGAAATCATCCTCATTTCATCCGGGGCTGTAGCGTCCGGACGCAGTGAAGTGCACCCCGCCAAGAAGCTGGACAGTGTAGACCAACGCCAACTTTTCTCTGCCGTGGGGCAGGCAAAACTTATCAACCGGTATTACGAACTGTTCCGGGAGCATGGCATCCCTGTGGGACAGGTGCTGACCATGAAAGAGAACTTCGCCACCCGCCGGCACTACCTCAACCAGAAGAATTGCATGACGGTGATGCTTGAGAATGGTGTTATCCCTATTGTTAATGAGAACGATACTATCTCCGTAAGCGAGCTGATGTTTACGGATAATGACGAATTGTCCGGATTGATTGCTTCTATGATGGATGCGCAGGCGCTGATTATTCTCAGTAATATTGATGGTATATATAATGGTGTGCCGTCTGACCCTGCTTCGGAGGTGATTCGTGAGATAGAACAGGGTAAGGACCTCTCGTCGTACATTCAAACTTCCAAGTCGGACTTCGGGCGCGGTGGTATGCTAACCAAGACTAACATTGCCCGCAAGGTGGCGGATGAGGGTATCACGGTTGTTATTGCTAACGGCAAGCGGGATAATATTCTGGTCGATTTGATACAACATGCGGAAGATACGCTATGCACGCGTTTCGTTCCTTCTGCCGATCCGGTATCCAGTGTTAAGAAGTGGATTGCGCATAGTGAAGGGTTTGCTAAGGGGGAATTGCATATTAATCAGTGCGCCACTGAGGTGTTGAATTCTGATAAGGCGGTCAGTATCCTGCCTATTGGTATCACCGCTATTGAAGGAGAGTTCGAGAAGGATGATATTGTGCGGATTGTCGACTTTAAGGGGAATCCTATAGGGGTAGGAAAGGCTAATTGTGACTCCAGGCAGGCGCTGGAGGCGATGGGCAAGCATGGAAAGAGGGCGGTGGTGCACTATGATTATCTTTATATTGAGTGAGGCTGGAGAGTAATAATAAGAATTTATGCTTGAATGCAGAAGCACAGAGTTCTTTTATTGAACACAGAGGCACGGAGACACAGAGTTTTCTTTTTCTATTAAGAAGAGAACCTTAATAAGAGTACACAGAGAGGGGGCGACTACGTCGCAGAGAAAGAAAACTCTGTATCTCTGTGTCTCCGTGCCTCTGTGTTCAATAAAAGAAAAGAACTCTGTGCTTCCGTGTTCAAGTCTCGTTACTACTTCTTCGCTTCCGGCTGATGGCTCACGATAAACTCCACTATGGGTTGCGGGTCTTCGAGGCCGTGCGGATGGTGACCGCAGCCGGGTTTTATAATCAGTTCCACTGTTCCGCCCAGGGCTTGGTAGCGGTTGCGTACTACAAGCATGTTCTCTTCGATGGGGACGCTGAGGTCGGCGTCGCCGCAGACGCTGATGATGGGGACGCCGGCTTTGGCCAACGGTTCCAGGTTGTCTATCGGGTTGCCGTCGAAGCGGTCGAGGGTTTCTTCGGTCAGTTCCCATTCCTTCAGCAGGGTTTCCCAGGATCTTTTATGGAGTTTCTTCAGGCAGGTGAATACGTCGCAAAGGGGGGCGTCGAGGTAGAGGCAGGCGATGCTGTTGGGGTTGCGGGAAGCCCAGATGAGGGAGTAGAGTCCGCCGCGGCTGAGGCCTTCCATTACGACTTTGGAGGAGAGGTGGTGGTTTTCGACCATTTCTTTGTAGAAACTGTTGCCCAGTTTGATGGAGCGTAGTCGTTCGTGACGTCGAGGTAGGCTACGTGGAAGCCTCTCTCGAGCAGGGCTTTGTCGGCGTTGGAGAAGGCGTCGAAGAAGGCAGGACGCCATATCCACGGATTGCCCGGGGCGGCTTTGAGGGGGGCGACGACGATGGCGTCACGTCCCTCGAACTTGAAGTCGTAGCGGTCGCCTTCGTGCCACTTGCTTTTGGTGCCGGGGAAGGGGACGTGAACTGAGGCGCCGGAGGGGGCGTGATGAACTGAACTGCCGGAGGAGGCGTGATGAACCGAAGTCTCGGAATCGACGTTAGTTACGCTGACGGTCTTTACTTCTTTGGTCGTTTCCTGTGCAATTGCCGGCAGGGAGAATGCTGCTGATAACAGGAAGAGGTGGATTAGATGAGTCATTTTGAATTATGAATTTTAAATTTTGAATTATGAATTGGCTGCGCGATGCAAGCAATCTTTTAGGCGCGGATTACGCGGATGAGATTCTTTTTTCTTGGATGATAATTTATCGGGGTGATGATGTTGTTGATATTATTTGTATTACTCATTTTAGGCTATGGGTGCTTGAAAGCTTTCTTTTTCCCGCTCACTTCCTCTGCTCCACCATCCGAATCGTCCCGTCCTCATTGTGATAGAGCCGGTCTACGCAGATGGAGCGCAGCCAGTCGTGGTTGGACAGGGCGCTGTTGTGATAGAAGGCGAACCATTCTCCTTTGTATTGCACGATGGAGCCGTGGTTGGTGTAACTGTCGGTAGGCTCCATGTAGATGCCCATTGACTTCCAGGGGCCGAGCGGACTGTCGCTGATGGCATAACGCATACGGTTGTCACCTTTCACGCCGTCGTTCCAGTTCTCGTCGTGGTTGTCGGAGTAAGAGAGGTAGTACTTGCCGTTGTGCTTGTGTATCCATGCGGCTTCGTGGAAGTCTTCGAGGCCTACCATGTCTTGCATTTCGCCGTCCAGTTCCACCATGTTATCTTTCAGCTTGCCGCCTTTGCAGATACCGCCGCCGCCATTATAGATGTAGGGCTTGCCGTCGTCGTCGACAAATACGCAGGGGTCTATCAGTGGGGACATGCCTTCGATGTAGCCTTGCACGGTGAAGTCGCTGGCGGGGTGCTTGCTGGTGGCTACGCCTATTTTCCAGCTGTTGTTCCATTCCGTGTCGCTGGGATGGGGGAAGTAGTAGTAGTAGGTACCGTCTTTGTAGGCGCAGTCGGGTGCCCACATGAAGCCGCCTTCCTTGCGTCCCCAGGGGACTTGGGAGGAGTTGAGGATTTCGCCGTGGTCGGTCCAGTTCACCATGTCGTCGGTGGAGAAGACGTGGTAGCGGTCCATGAGGTCGCAGCCGCGGGGAGGGGCGATGTCGTGGGAGGCGTATACGTAGAGGCGTCCGTCTGCCCAGACGTGTGCCGAGGGGTCGGCGGTGTACATGTGGGTGATGAATGGGTTGGGCGCCATGCTGTCGATGGTGGCTTGCTCTTCGGTTGAGGAAGTTCTCTTGGGGGATTGGCAGGAGAGGGTGAGGGCTGCCAGGGTGAGAATGAGGTATGAGTATGTTTTCATTGGGGATATGTTTTTTTTGGTGATTAATGTAATTAGTGTGATTAGTGTGATTAGTGATTAATGTAATTAGTGATTAGCGTGATTAGTATTTAGTAATAAGCAGTAGTATCTCTATTCTCCTCCTCCTGGGAGGAGGAGTACCTGCAGGGGGAGGTGGTAGGTGAAAAAAGAATTCCTTAGAGTTATGATTAATAGGTATTTATTTTACCTACCACCTCCCCCCTTTCGGGGTACTCCTCCTCCCAGGAGGAGGAGAATAGAGATACTACTGCTTATCACTTACCACTAAAGACTAATCACTAAACTTCAGATACTCTTGCTAACCACTAATCATTAAACGTTAACCACTATCAACGCTAATCACTAATCACTAAACGTTAATCACTGGATTCCTGCCGACGGCGGCACCGCATCCTTTGCACTGCCCCACGTCCGGTTAGGCCTGCTGCCCATTACCAGCACCAGTTTTCCGCCTTCTTTTATATCATCATGGCTGAACCAGGGCTTGTTCCATTCCTTGCCGTTGAGCATTGCCGACTGCACGTACTTGTTCTCGTCCGAAGCACCTTGCGCCTCTATCTCAAACACCTTTCCGTTGCTCAGCATCACTTTGGCATCACTGAACAGGGGACTGCCGATATTGTAAGTCGGCGAACCCGGCGTAACCGGATAGAATCCCAGATAAGAGAAGACCACGAACGCCGACATACCGCCACCATCCTCGTCTCCCGGAACACCCATCAGGTCGTTGCGGAACCACGTCTTCAACAACTGGCGGATGCGCTTCTGCGTCTTCCAGGGCTGACCGGCGTAATTGTAGAGATAAGGAATATGCAGGCTCGGTTCATTTGCCATAGAGAACTGCCCCACGTTTCCGGTATGGTCGGGCAACCAGGAGTAGAACTCGTACTTGCCACGCCCCAGCGGTTCGCGGAATGTACGGTCGAGGTTGGCAATGAATTGCTCGTTGCCGCCCATCAGTGTGATGAGGTCGGCCACGTTGTGAGGAACGTCCCAGCGATATACCCAACCGTTGTTCTCGCCGTAGAACTCGCGGGCGCCCATGCCTCCGGAGTAGCGGTAGTCGAAGGGTTCAATCCACTTGCCGTTCTTGTCTTTGGGATGGAAGAAGGCGGTCTCGGGGTTGTATACGTTGCGGTAGTTGTAGGAGCACTTCAGGTAGTGGGCTGCTTCGTCCGTCTTGCCCAGGGCGGAGGCTATGCGCGAGAGGCACCACTGGTCGTACGCAGTGCCGAGGGTGACGGCTATCGGCTGGCGTTTCTCGAAGGAGTGTACGTTGGGGTCTGTCTCCGGCTCTCCTGCCTGGAGGGCGGGTATGTATCCATGTTTCTTGTAGAAGTCGTCTATCCAGCCGGCGGCAGCGCCCGACCACGGGGCGAGTGTCTTCTCTTCGATGCCTCTGCGACAGGCTTCGTAGGCGGCGTCGAGGTCGAATTGCAGACCTTTGGCGGCGGCGTCGGCTATGGTGGCTACGGCGTGGTTAGAGTTCATGCGGCGGGAGTCGCCCGTGATTTCGGGGAAGGTGGGCATCCACATGTTGCCCATCTGCCGGGCCATGCGGAGGTAGGAGTCGATGACGTCTTTCTCGGTCTCGTGGTCGATGAGCAGGCGCAGGGGGTGGGCGGCGCGGTAGGTGTCCCAAATCCAGTCGTCGGTGTAGAAGGGAGTGCCGTTGTCGTTGTGCACCTCGCCGTCGAAGGCGCTGAAGTAGCGGCCGTCTTCGCTGATGCAGACGGGGCGTTCGAAGACGCGGTAGAGGGAGGTGTAGAATATCTGCTTGTCCTGCTCGGTGCCGCCCGCGACTTGGATGTCGCCCAGGGCACTGTCCCAGAGTTGGCGTCCTCGCTCGGCGAGGGCTTGGAGGTTGTAGTCGGGCAGTTCGCGTTGGAGGTTCTTGCGGGCTTGTTCTTCACTGATGAAGGAGATGCCGTAGCGGAGGTTTACGGTGGTGGTGCCGGGGGGGAAGTGGAGTACGGCGCAGGCGTTGCGTCCTTCGGCTTCCGTCAGCTCGTATATTCTAAAATTTTCAAGTTAGAGACTTTCAGATATAAAAATATTTATTTAGAGATTAGTTGTTGTAATGAATATCACATACTTAAAAAAATGTGTCCGCTCACGAATCCGTCTCCGATGCGGATGGCGCCGTTGCGGGAGTTGAGCATCATGTAGGCGGGTTTGTCGGGGCGGCTGTAGTCTATCCGGTAGAGGGCTGACTGGTGTGAGGGCGCGTACTTGACGGCGATTTCCTGTTCGTCGAGGATGACTTCGTAATAGTAGGGTGTGAGGTGCTCGTCGTCGTAGCTGTATTGCAGGACGGGGCGCAGTTGTTCTTCGCTCTGGCTGGGGCTGAGGTTGAAGGCTGAGCTTCCGCGGTGGCTGGTGACGATGAGGGGCAGGCCGTTCAGCAGGTCGGCGGTGTAGTCTGCCCGTTCGGGGTAGACGCGGAGCATGCTGTTGGGCAGGTGGATGGTGGGGAACGTGGGCACGAGCAGGTGGCTGATGTTTCCCATGTAGGGGTTGACGTAGTCGACGGGGGGTCTGCCCGTGTCGGCCTGGTTTGATACTCCTGCGCAGGCGCCCAAGAGGGTGGCTACGGCGAGGGAGGCGAGGCAATGTGCAATTCTCATGATATAAGCGTTTTTAATTAATGTTCTTTCGTGGGGGCAAAGATAAGGGGGATACCTTTCGTTTTTAATTAAAAAAGACTTAATAAGGGATTAAAATGGGGGAAAAGAGATGAATTCTGAATGATGAATGATGAATTTTGAATTTTGAATGGGGCTGCGCGGTGCAAGCAATTCTTCATCCGCAGATTACGCGGACGAACGCGGAAGCACAGAGTTCTTTTCTTTTATAGAACACAGAGAAACATTCAAAATTC
>QMCE01000819.1_pt1 | contig 16483 bp, 11 predicted proteins | sample 1821851 | NCBI WGS metagenome assembly QMCE01 (sample SAMN09453174, study PRJNA476694) | Termite gut metagenome, whole genome shotgun sequencing project. | isolation source: worker | host: Odontotermes sp. | place: South Africa:Pretoria | collected 2016-01-28
GTCGTTTCGGTAAACAGGGAGGTTTCAGGAGTTCGATTTTTTACCTGAAGATCAGTAAAGGCAGCTTGGTATTCCAACCACCACGACTTTTTCCTATCCGCACTACAAGAATAGGAATCTGGTGCGGGACACGATATCCAATCCAGTGCTCTTTCTTCACCGCAGGCGGGCGGATCATTTTGTCCGAAAACGGCAAGCACAGTAACAATATAGCGCATCACGGCTTTCTCCTTTCTTTCGAAAAAGCGTACGAAATAAACGCTCACTTAGTTTATCGTTGCTTTTTTCGTTTGTCAAGCAAAAAGCCAATAGGAAAATTTCCTTTTTTATTCTCCATCACGATTCCTCGTCGCCACCTCCCGAAGCGAACAGATCGGATCCGCCCTCATCAATCGCGGCCATGATCTGCTCCTTCAGGCTTTCCGTGAATTCGGGATGGTCTTTCAGATATTGCTTCGTTTTCTCCCGGCCCTGTCCAAGCTGCTCGTCGCCGTAACGGAACCAAGCGCCGGACTTGATAATCAATTTCTGCGCAATGGCCAAGTCGAGAATGTCGCCCTCGTAACTAATTCCGCCGTTGTGCATCATGTCAAACTCGGCGGCCCGGAACGGCGGGGCAACCTTGTTTTTCACGACTTTCGCCTTGACCCGCTGGCCGATGACGTTTTCGCCCTCTTTAAGCTGACCGACGCGGCGAACGTCAATGCGGCAAGAGCAATAAAACTTCAGCGCGCGGCCACCGGGCGTGGTTTCCGGGCTGCCGAACATGACGCCGATTTTTTCGCGAATCTGGTTGATAAAGATGACGCAGGTTTTGCTCTTGGCAATCGCCCCGGTCAGTTTTCGCAGCGACTGGCTCATCAGTCTGGCCTGAAGTCCGACGTGCGAATCGCCGATTTCGCCTTTCAACTCCTTTTCGGGAACCAGCGCGGCCACGGAATCGACGACGATTACATCAACTGCATTCGATTTGACCAACATTTCAGTGATTTGCATGGCTTCTTCGCCGCTACCGGGCTGCGACACGAGCAGACTTTCGAGATCAACGCCCAGACGCTTGGCCCAGCTGGGGTCGAGAGCGTGTTCGGCGTCGATGAAAGCGGCGATGCCGTTTTCTTTCTGGGCATGAGCGACGATGTGCAGGGTCAGCGTGGTTTTGCCGCTGGATTCCGGACCGAAAATTTCGACGATGCGACCGCGTGGCACGCCGAATCCGCCAAGAGCGATGTCCAGCGAAAGGCTGCCGGTCTGAATGCCGGAAAGTTTGGGCGTGCGGTCGAGGCCGAGCGGCATGATCGCGCCGTCACCGAAGGCTTTTTCGATCTGCGCAACGGCGTTTTTCAGTTCGGGGTTACTATTGAAGACAGCCTCGATTTTACTGGCCTTCGCGGATTTGGAGAATGTCTTGGTTTCAGTTGCTTTTTTGGCCATGAGAGAGGCAATGTTACGGAATAATGCAATAGGAGATAGATACTACGCGCCACCATTGTACTCGCCACAAGAAAAAACGCAATCAATCGGTCAAAACAACTCCTTTCCCACCGAAATTTGAGCTGATGACACCCCCACTCGTCGTATCGTCCTGCTGAAAGCACCGCTTCCCGGACTTCGTTGTACTACGCCCGGTCGCCGCTACAGCCCGTTTTTTGCGCGGAGGATAGTGTTGACACGGGACTTTGCGTGACTGACAATGGGAACGCCTTGCCGATCAACCTGACATTCCGAATTCAAGCAACCGTCAAGCAACCACTTCGGCATTTTCCCGTTGAGTGAGTAGGAAGTAGATTTTGAGCCACATTTTACCGTGGAATCGAATCTGTTTCCTGCGTACTATTCTCCCTCAAAACCAAGTAGGGCTTGCCTACCTATAAAAAGATGGGCTGTAGCGGCGACCGGGCGTAGTACAACGAAGTCCGGGAAGCGGTGCTTTCAGCAGGACGATACGACGAGTGGGGGCGTCATCAGCTCAAATTTTACGCAGAGAGGAAATACTCATGAATATTCTCGTTACCGGAGGAGCCGGCTACATCGGTTCCCACGCCGTCAGAAAACTGCTCGTGGCAGGCCATTCCGTTTGCATTCTCGACAATCTTTCCTACGGTCATCGGGCTTCCGTGCCGGAGGGCGTGCCGTTTTTTGAAGTCGATCTTTCCGAAACGGATAAGATTGAGGAAATTTTGCGCGAAAACAGCATCGAAGCCGTCATGCACTTTGCGGCCTTGATTTCGGTTGGCGAATCCGTACAAAAACCGCTCGATTATTACTGGAACAACACCGCCGGGGCGATGAGTTTGCTCCGGGCCATGCAGCGGGCGGGCGTGAAACGCTTCGTTTTCAGCTCCACGGCGGCCACCTACGGTGAACCCGAAGAGACGCCTATTTTCGAGACCACGAAGCAGAATCCGATCAATCCGTATGGCCGGTCGAAATGGTTTGTCGAACATATTTTGCGTGACCTCGTCGCCGCCGATCCGACTTTCGCGTTCGTCGCTTTTCGTTACTTTAACGTCGCCGGGGCCGCAGAGGACGCTTCCATCGGTGAAGACCACAAGCCGGAAACGCATTTGATTCCGCTCGTGCTGTTCGCGGCTATGGGAAAGCGTGGCCAGATCACGGTTTTTGGTACGGATTATCCCACGCCCGACGGCACTTGCATTCGTGATTACGTACATGTCAACGATTTGGCCGACGCGCATGTCTTGGGCATTGAAAGTCTGAAAGAGGGCGATGCGAAATTTTACAATCTAGGTATCGGTCGAGGTTATTCTGTACGAGAAATTCTCGACGCCGCCCAAAAAGCGACCGGTAAGGAAATCGCCACGGTGTACGGCTCTCGCCGCGACGGCGACCCGGCCCGGCTGTACGCTAATTCCGACAAAGTGCAACAGGAACTCGGCTGGAAACCGAAACACACGGACACGGAAGACGTGATCGCTTCGGCTTGGAAGTGGCACACGTCACACCCGGACGGGTACGGGGATAAATAGCGTAAAATATGTTGCATGAATTCTGAGCCGAAGAACCATGACCACAGCCCGCTATCTCATCCAATGCACATTTTGGGCGGCCCTGATACCGGCGATTTCGGTTTCGAGGCCGCCTCTTTGCTTTCCTCGGACGACTTTTGTTCGATATTGCAGCAGTCGGTCAGCAGTACGGTCATCCGCGCTTTCTTGTCCTTGAGCGAAGCGAGAAGCGTGCGACGCTGAAGTTCGACCGGTTTGCCGATTTCGTCTTTAATTTGGAAATAGTGCCCTCCACTGCCAACATCGCTGCCGGCATCATTGGCGGCGTGGCCGGAATAGTAAAAAACCAGCGTGTCGTTGCCATCTATCTCGACTTTTTTGACCGTTTCAAGAATGTTGTCCGGCGTGATTTCGTCGATTTCCATGAGCACAAGGTCAAGCCGAGACTTGGGAACGTTTTCCCGGAACAGCCGTTCCATGTTCTTGTAATCCGCGACCAAATTCGCTCCCAAGCCGGCCCGGCCATCGGCGGCGATGATGACATGAATCGTCGGCTCATCGGCTTGGAGAGCGGCGGCGCCAGATGAAACAGAGGAGGAATAATGCGTATTTCATGGTCACAAAAAAGTAGAGTGTTTCAGACCCGGTTGGGCCAACGCGTTTAACTAATTCTACCAAAACCGCGACAACTCGACGATATACTGCCCGTTTGCAGTCTCTACTTGCCGTATTATCTCGGCGTCCGTCAGGCGGCCTTTTCGAGCAGATTGCCGTCTTCGTCCACTTCGGCAAAACGGACAGACACCGGTTTCGAGACACCGGACTCCTGCATGGTCACGCCATACATGGTTGTCGCGGCGGCCATCGTTTTTTTGGAGTGCGTAATCATCAGAAACTGCGTATTCGTGCGAAATTCCTTGATGACATTCACGAAGCGGTCGATATTTCCTTCGTCGAGCGCGGCGTCGCATTCGTCCAAAATGCAAACCGGGTTCGGTTTGTAACGGAAAAAAGCCAAGAGCAGCGCGACGCAGGTCATCGTCTTCTCGCCGCCGCTGAGCAGCATCACACTCTTGAGTTCCTTGCCCGGCGGTTTGGCCACGATGTCCACGCCGCTTTCCAGCATGTTCTCCGGGTTTTCCAGCACCAAATCCGCGCTGCCGCCGCCAAAAAGTTGTTGAAACAGTTCGCGGAAATGATGCCGGACGCCCTCAAAAGTTTCCTCGAAAAGCCGTTGACTGTCCACGTTGATCTTCTCGATAATTTTTTCAATCGAACGCTTCGCCGCCGTGAGATCGTTGTACTGCGTGGACAGGGCCGTGTAACGAGCTTCGACTTCGTCCAGTGTTTCGACGGCTTCGAGATTCACGCCCCCCAGCCGCTGAAGTTTGTTACGCAAATCGTCGATTTCCTTTTGCGTCTCAATTTTGTTCGACTCGTCGGGCTTGTCGCCTGCGTTCGCAGCGCGCGGATCGTCTGAGGACTCGTTGAGTGTTTCAAGATCAATGTCGTAATCTTCGCGCAGCCGATCCAGCAGCGTTTTGCGTTCGTGCGTAAAACGCCCCAAGTCGATCTGCTTCGTGTGAATGCCGCCGCGCAGTTTCGATAATTCGTGCTGTTGCTTCTTCAAATCGCTTTGCAGTCGCGAACGCCGCGACGCCATTTCGTGACGCTGCCGATAAAGGCCGACGATTTGCAAACCGGCAGACTCTTTTTTGAGATACAAATCCGCCAGCGTCGCCTCGATTCTCAAAATCGACAGCAAAGTTGCCTCGCAGCGCAACGTCAACGACCGATCACGCCGATGGTGATCCGCCAGCAGTTTTTGCCGCTCTTGCAGATGGTCTTCAAATTGCCGTGCCCGATCATTCAAATGCTCAAGCCGGTCTTCGCTCTTGGCCAATTCGATTTTGGCGTTGGTCGTTTTGCGTTGATGTTCCGAAAATTCCTGTTCGGCAGCTTCGAGTTGCTTGCCGATTTCCATTTTCCGCGTTTCCAACGACGCAAGCTGCTCATCCCAGTCCCGCCGGTCGGACAGGGCCGCCGCCAAATCATCTTGAGTTTGCTGAATTTCCGTATCAAGAGTGGCCGTTTCGTCCGATATTTGCTGGAGTTGTTCTTGACTGTGACGGTGTCGCTCTTCCGCCGCGGAAAATTTTAGTCTTTTTGCATCAAAATCCTTGACCGCTTTTTGATAATCCTTCGTTTCTTCTTCAACGTCATTTTCATCGCCCGCGACCCGCTCTTGAGCCACCGCGACATTGATTTCCAGCTCGGAAACTTCGCCGTCCAGCGCGACCATCTGCTCGCCCAGCGTCCGCAATTCGCTGCGTCGGGAAATGATGCCCAGGGCCGTGCCGGGCGGGCCGACGATGAGTGCCCCGTTCGGGTCGAGATGTTCTCCGGCCAGCGTCAAAAAACTCGTGCGACCATCGCTTTCGATAAACAGTTTGACGGCCGTATCAAAATTCTCGACGATCCAGGTTCGGCCCAGCAGTTGTTCGGCCAGCGGCGCGAATTTCGGATCGACGCTTACAAAAGCATCCGCACGCCCCAGCACGCCGGGCCTGTCCGAGAAGTCGGGCGATTTTTGAACGGAATCGTTTTTTTGTTTCGCAATCCAGATGAAGCCGACCCGGCCTGCGAATTGCGCGGCGTTGGTTTGAATGTGCCGAAACAGTTCCGCTTTGGGCGACACGACCAAATGCTGGGCGTGGGCCCCCAGCGCGGCCTCGATGAGCGGAGCCGCTTCCACCTCCACCCGCAGCAAATCGGCCACGAGACCAAAAACGTGACGAAAAGGACTTTTCGGGTCGCGCGACTGTTGGAGCACTTCCTTGACGGCGGGGCTGAGTCCTTCGTGTTTTCGGATCAATTCCTCCAAGACCGAGATTCGCTCCCGCATTCCGCTTTGCCGCTGCTTGAGATCGGAAAGTTGCGACACCAATTCCGCCAGATGTTTGGCCCGCTTGTTTTTTCGTAACTTCGCTTCGTCAAGCCGCGTTTGTTTTTGCTTGACGACACTTTCCAGATTCTCCACCACGGCCCGGAGTTCGCCTTCCTGTCGCGCGAGTTCATACTCTTTTTCTTCGAGTTTGTTTTGTTTGGTGTGACATTGCTCGCGGTTCGCTTGGAGCGTGGCCCATTTCGATTCCAGACCGCTGATCTCCCCGGCCAATTTCACCAAACTTTTTTTCTTGGATTCAATGTCTTTTTGAAGAATTTCCTTTTCGTTTCGCTTTTCTTGGGTGAGCGTGGACAACGCGTCGTTCTGCCGCAGCAGATTTTGATACGATTTTTCGACGTCGTTCGCCGACCGCTTGGCCCAACGAATGTCGTCCGACGTTTTTCGCATCATTTCTTCCATGTCCACGCTGCGGACATTGAGTTCGACAAGCTGTTTGGCGTTTTGCCGGCGTTCCTCTCCGATTTCTTCAATCTGGGCCGACTGCAATTCAATGGTCGATTCTTCGCCGGCGATTTTTTGTTTCTTGGCCGCGATTTCGCCCTCGCAACGCCGGATTTCCTGATCGACGCTCTCGATTTCCGCATTCAAATCCGCGACGGCCTTTTCGTTTTCTTCGACCGTTACGGCAATGTCGCCGGCGTTCTGCGACAAGCGTTCGATTTCCGCTTGCAATGCTTCGCACTTGGCCGAACCCTTACGAAAATCTCCCAGGCCGACTTGGATGCGAAGCTCTTTCAAGCGATCCGTGTATTGCCGGTAAAGTTGCGCCTTGCTGGCTTGGCTCCGGGCCGTGCGGCGATTGTGGTCGACTTCTGTAACAATATCATTGAGACGAATCAGATTCCGGTCAACCCGCTCCAGACTGGCCTGCGTCTTTTGTTTTTGTGCGTTAAATCGGGCAATGCCGGCAGACTCTTCAAAGATGACGCGTCGCTGCACGGGCGAACTTTGCAGCAGCGATTCGACCCGGCCCTGCTCGATAATGCTGTACGCCTGCGTGCCCAGCCCTGTGCCGCTGAGCAAATCCTTGATGTCTTTGAGCCGCGACGCCTGCCGGTTGATGAGATATTCGCCCTCGCCGCTGCGGTAAACCCGGCGTGTGATGTGAACCTGCGGCGTGTCGAGCTTGAAGATGCTCTGAGAATTGTCGAAAGTCAGCGTGACTTCGGCGGAACCCATCGGGGCACGTTCCGCACTGCCGCTGAAAATCACGTCGGTCGCCTCGCTGCTGCGCAGCTTTTTCATGCTCTGTTCGCCAAGTACCCACTTGATGGCGTCGACGATGTTGGACTTGCCGGAACCGTTGGGGCCTACGAGCGCGGAGATGCCGTCCTCGAACTCAAGTCGAGTCCGATCCGCGAAACTCTTGAAACCGGAAAGTTCAATGGCCTGAAGCACAGAGGGAAGGGGCTAATGACTAATGACCGCAAGCGGAAGCGGTATCGAGTTATTGGGCATTCCCCTCTCCCTTTGGGAGAGGGTTAGGGTGAGGGGCGATTCGACCCGCAAGTTCCGTTACACTTCACTTGCGGCTCATGGTGATGTTTTCTCCGTACATCTCAAAACGATTTCGGTGATGACGGCGGCGAGGCAAAAAAATGGAGAAATGCAAACGGCCGTTAGCGGAACTAACATGAGAAGGAATCCACCCTGTCCGGCACTGGGGCCTTTACCCAGAGTAGCGAGAAAAAACAGGAGGCCGGTCGCCGCGGCGAATCCGAGCGTATGGCATAACAATATGGCGAGTGAGGCCGTCTTCTTCATGGGAATGGCGATCAGGGCCGTCACCATGTAAGGTGAGGAGAAAAATAGAAACAAAATGAGCAAGAACTCCAAGTTCAGGCTTTCACTTGGCAGATTATTGGAACGCTTCACAAAATTTGAAATAGCATCCCAAACCGGCAATCCCACGGCAAACAAGACGGACAGGGCGATGGTGACAGTTTTGAGGGACATGGTGTTTGTCGGAAACAAAATGAAAATCGCATCGTCATTCCCGCGAAGGCGGGAATCTAGGCAAACGATTTTATAAACTCGTTGCACACTTAATTAAATGTGCAATAAACCAAACAATCGTTTCTCTAGGCCCCCGCCTGCGCGGGGGTGACAGAAATGCTCCATTTATTAATGTACAGTTTCTCAATCCTATTCTCTTCCCGAAGTATTCGTCGGTTCGATCTTGTCCGATGTTTTACCGCCGGGATTCGTTTCAAACCACGATTTCGGATTCATGCGTTCCCACGCGGATTTCTTTTTCGGAACGATTTCTTCCTCGGTCGTTTCGTCGTCCGCGCCTGACCGGCGATAAATTCGGTTCGGTTGCGGCAGACAATCGACCTCCATGCGGCAGGAGATCACCTGGGCAATGTTCGCTTGGCTCAGCATTTGAACCACGTCGGGGTACGTGCCGCCGAGATCGACCACGGCCCGAATCACGTCGTCCAACCGGTTGACAACCGTCCGCTTTGCATCCACACCGGAGAGCGCAAACTTGTTGACCACCACGCTGCCGGGTTGCTGGCCGTTGATGACGATATTCGGGCCGGCATCGAGCGCGAACGGTTGTTTTAGAAAAATGTCCGTGCCGAACAGCACGATTTCCGGTCGTTTAGACCGCGTATAATGTACCAGTGGCGGGCCGTTGCCGTTGACGACATGATAGCTGAACTGATTGCCCAAATTTTCGCCCCGAATGGTTCGGTCATGCGGATTCCGCGTCCACAGTGCCCGAAACGCTCCGTAGCGGGTTTCAGCACTGGGAACATGCAATAATTCCTGCAACGCCATTTCGGCCTCGATGTCGTTTTGCAGCACGCTGAGCGCATTCAACGCATAAACCCGGAAGTGAGGTTCATTTCGGGCAATATCCGCCAAAACTTTCGAGGGCGAGCCGTCGCCGAGATAGGCCAGCGACGTGGCGGCGTGAAACCGGACTTCGGAATTCGGGTGATTCAAAACGCCACGCAACGGCTCAATACCCGGTTTGCCGATGGCTTCGAGTTGGAAAGCGGCTCTCTGGGCCTTGGCCGGGTCCTTGAGTTCTTCTTTCAGCCGCTCAATCCGGCGAAGTTGCCTTGTCCCATTCTCATAGCAGGCGATGGATTGCACGATGCGGACGTAACGTGACACGTCCTCGGCGTAATTTGGGTGGACATCCAAGACGATCAGTTTATCCGTTTTGGCCGTGGCCATGCCCTTTTTTTGGCCGGTCGAAACGTAGAAGCGGTGATTGATTTCCTTCGCAATGCGATCCGTGATGAACGCGGATTCCGCATTCGATTTCATGTACAAGAAAAGCTGGCGTGCTTCTTTGGCCCTGGCGCCGCTGAGAATGACGCCCTGTTTCAGGCCCGCCGGATTGCTCGTTTCGGTGGCCAACGGATCGTCCACCATGATTGGGCCGGCCACATACGCCTTGGTGTCGCCGGTCAACATGTCGCCGCCCAGAGCGGCCATTTCCGTGAGCCGCGTTTCCATCAGCCAGCCGCCACGCAGACTCCGTGCCTCGGTTTCGGGCGGCAAGCGAATCTCCACGTCAAAAAGAGCACCTTCCTGAATGCCCGGCCTGAGATAGCCCAAAATGTTCACCACGGCCGTCGAGCGGTCCGCCAGAATGGCACTGATGTTGCGAATCCCCCGTCGCTGCATGTCGTCATAAACCTGCGTGCGTTCAAAAGAATTGATGTCATCCGAACCGGTTCCCTGCAAACCACGCACCAGACCATAGCCTTGCACTTGAACGGGATGAGCATTGCCGATGGTCGAATAATCGCCCACCAGCATGGTTTTGCCGCTTTCCAAATCCGCTCCGAACGCCTCGGGAATCAGGCGGTTTTCCTCTTTTTTCTCCGCCCCGAGATGGGCGCAGCCCACGATCAGGCCGCCGGAAAACACCGAGATGAGCAAGAAAAATAAGACATATCGAAACCGCATTGACCCGCGCATGACCAACTCCGTTCTGCTATAGCGTTTTACTACCGTGAGAAGAAAAAACCGCACGGAGGATAGCGATTCGGAGAACGGGAGTCAAGAGCGTTTTGATCGCGGTGCTGCAAAACACTGCGGCCATAGACCGCAAACCGTGGATTGGTGGCCATGCATTTTCTACGGCAACTCCGTCAGCAGGGCATTTCGGAATTCGATGGGGCCGCCTTCGGATTGAAATGCGATTTTTCCCGGCGTTTGCTCCGCGTTGAGCACCCAGTTGACTATTTTTCCATTGAGCGTGACCACGACCAAGCCTTCGCTGCACACAATTTCCATGACATTCCACTGTCCCGGCTCGTTTTCGGCATTCAAAAGATGCTTTACGCCGTTGCTGATACCAACTTTCGGGCCGTTATCCCGCCATGAAATGCGATCCGCGTCCGCCGTGGCCGGGGCAGGCAGGCCCATGCCGTTGAACCCCCAAAGATCGCCCGCCTGACCGTGAGCCAGTTGCACCTCAATCACGCGGGGCAGAAACGAATCCTTTTTCTGGTGGTTGGCCCTGAGAAAAATACCACTGTTCGTTGGTTTTACGCCCTCCGGCCAGCGATACTCGACGGCCAATTTGAAATTTTTATGGTTTTTTTTCGTGCCAATCCAACCGAAAGGCTGGCCTTTGCAGGCGAGCACGCCGTCTTCGGTGAAAGAAAAAACGTCTTCCACGTTGACACCTTCAGTTTCGACGTGGAAGGCCCAGTCGGCAACATTTTTGCCAGCAAACATGTTTGATGCCGTGCTTTTTTGTACCGTGCTTTTTTGTATCATGCCTTGGCCCAGAGCGACCGTCGAGATCAACATGAAGCAAAACAAGGAAAACGAAGTCAGTTTTAAGAGGTTCATTTTTTTGTGCGTGAAATTGAGGACACTGGCGAAAATGCAAAAAATCCTTCGCCCCATTCTACCGCCAACAGATTCCCCTTGCAAGAAGATTACAGCAAGAAGGCCGCAGCTCGTGATGCAGGCAAAATCGGACTGAAGTGGCAATGCCGAAAATGACGATAGTGCCGACATGAGCGTATTGTCCGTGCATGTAGACTTTTAGATAAAAAAAGTAGAGGGGCGACCAACGGAAGCCCCAGCAAAAAAAGGATGGACAAGTAACACCCGCAAAGCCTTTTCCTGAAGGTCGATAAACCACGGTTTATTTCACAGCCTTGTTTGTTCCATGTATGAAACTTATTTTGGTTTGAAACGCCGTCCTTTTCTGGCGATTCCTGATTCGGAGTCCTATTGTTCCGTGGAAAATAGAGACGAAGCCCTCGCGGAAATCGAACGAGTCGTTCATTGCGGAGACGGCCTGTCCTTAATTTTCGGGCTGGCAGGGACGGGCAAGACGTTGCTACTGCGTTTGCTGCGGCAGGCTTTGGAAACCGACCACACTGTTTTGCTCGTCGCGGGCGGACATTTGGACACGCCCGGCGCGCTGTTTCGGCAACTGTTGTTCGACCTGAAATGGCCCTACTCCGGGAACGATGAGGCGGAATTGCGGCTGAATTTGTTCGACGCCCTAGGCCGCTCCGATATTTCCGAAATCGTGCTGTTGATCGACGAAGCACAGTTTTTGAGCACGTCCGTTCTGGAGGCGATTCGACTTTTGGTGAGCGACGAAGCGGAAACGTGTCAATTCCGCGCTGTCTTGGCGGGAACGGTGGAATTTGAGGAAATTTTGACCCATCCGTCGTTGGAAACCTTCAATCAGCGTGTCGTGAGCCGCACTTATCTCGAAGCATTTTCCTGTGAAGAAACGAGCCGGTACATCGAATGGCAATCGCGGCGTTTTGGGGAGGATTTTATCGAGCGGCATGACGACGAACCGCATGACGAAGATGTCGTGCTTGCCCTGTGCGAATCAAGCCGTTTAGAAATCTCAGAAACGTCAGGAAAACAAGCCCTGAATCCCGCAGGGTTGAAGGGCGATGCTTCAGGAAAATCAAACGCATACGACATACCGTCGTGGGGGGATGTCGACGACGACGATTCTGCCGCCGGTTTGGCCGACTTTATCGAAAATTCCGGCGCGCATTCCGGCCACCAAGTCAGTGCTCCGCATGTCGCTTCGCCGCATGTCGCTTTTCCGCCTGCTCACAGGCCGGTGCCGTTTTTTTCGGAACAAGCCCGCGAGCGAATTCATCGGTTGACCGGCGGCGTTCCGCGGCTCATCAATCAGCTTTGCGACGGTTCGCTGCAACTGGCCGCCGAACGTACTTTGCCCAGCGTGGATGAAAGCCTTGTCCAAGCGGCCTGGGCCAAACTCCAGCACTTTGACACACACGCTAACACGGCGGCATCCACTCCGAAGGCCGATGGTGAAGAACCGGAAACGCCCCAAGACTGTGCCCCCAAAGAGAGTGTTGAAGAAATTGTGGCGCGCAAGAAGGCGACATTTCGTCCCCAAGAATTTGCTCACACCGTCCAATTCGGGACATTGGATTCCGTCGAAGGCGATCTGGAAACCCAGCGGTTTGCCGCCGAACTCGATAATGATCTGCTTTTCGCCGCGTCAGAAGTGATTCCCGAACAGATGGCTGCTGAGAAAATCATTGAAGCAGCCGAACCTGTCTTTGCCGCCGACCACAAGCCCGCCCTGTTGGCCGGTCCCCAAACTCTTTTGCGGCTGAGCTACGAAGTCGCGCCTGTATTATCATCACCGACATTATTGACGGAAGGCATGGAGGATTTCCCTGTGGATGCGGAAACACTGGAGCAGTACGAATCGGAAATTCTGGAGAACCGGCCACCATTTGTTCGCAGAGAGCCGGACTATGCGTATCAAACGACCGGCGACATACCGGGCTTTGCTTCGACGGCCAACACGTTGCCCGACTCGCCGGAGTTGGTTTATCCGATTCCGGCCTTGGCTCACGCGATCAAGGCTTGTTGGGCGCCGCCCGAAATGCCGGAGGGCGTTGGGCAAAAAACGCTGGGCTTTGGAACGGCCTACAGTGCTTTTTTATCGGATTTTTTATCACGCAGCGAACAGGAACTGGCGGAAGAATTGACGGCGACAAGTGATGCGATTGCAGTGCAAGTTGCAGTGCAAATTGCGGAGCAGGTCGTCGAACAAACCACAACGCCGACGCCCACGGAGACCGCTCAGGCGGCGTTTGCAACGGAACGGCCGGCGGCGACGCCCATCTTTCGATTGGTGCTGAGCGCGGAAGAAAACAGTCGGGACACTCCGACGGCTCTGGACGAATCGTTCGACGAAATCGTCGCCGTTCAGGCCAGAGCGATTGCGTTGGATGACGTGTTTTGTCCGCAACACGTCTCGCCCCGCAGTATCCGCATTCCACGGACTGCGACATCGCTCATCCCGCCCGCAGCGGCTCGGCCTGATTCGCCGCAGCCGGTTTGGGACGAATCGGGCTTTCAAACGAAAATCGAGAGCGCGTTGAGCCGGATTACCGCAGCGGCGGAGAAAATCGAGCTGGCCGCCGTGGTCAGCGAAGAGGCAGGCCGGCATGTCCGACGTGCCGCCGAGTTCGTGGAAACGGAAGTTCAGTCGGCCTTGCCCACTTGCGTCGATCTTTTCAAGGAGCTTTCCGAGTTTCAGAAAACGGTCACGTCGGAATTGACGTCGATGCAGGAAATGAGCCAAATTTCTGAAACACTGCGTCATTTGCAAAGTGATGATCCCATTATTCAGAGCTTGGCCGAACACCGTTTGGCCGAGCACAACATGACGCCGACGCTACACGCGAAACTCTTGCCCTTTCCCCGGCATGCAGAGCTGCGGCATTCCGGTTTTCCGCCCGCCGTTCCGACCAAAGTGCCCCCCACGCTCCACGAATCTCCGGACGGCACTACACCAGACCGTGCGACCAAAGAGGATCAGTCAATTGACGTGCGGATGCTTTTCCAATAGAATATGGGTTTCTTATTCTCGGCATAGCATTTTTCTGATGGTGATATTTTATGAGCAGACCGTAATTTCTCATGCCGCAAGCCAGCAAAAAAATTTGCGTATTCCTTCCGAATTGGATAGGTGATGTCATCATGTCAACGCCGTCGATTCGACTTCTGCACGATTTTTTTGCGGAAGAGGCCACCTTGACGGCCTTGGGCAAGCCTTATCTTCTGGAACTGCTTGAGGGGAATCCGTGGTTCAGCGACGCTATTCCGTTCGATGTGCATGGCACTCATCCGGAGTTTCGACAGAAAGCCGTCATGAAGCGTTTGCGGCAGGAACGTTTCGACGCCGCGCTGCTGTTCCCCAATTCCTTTCGCTCGGCAGGCATGGCTTGGTTCGGCGCTGTCAAGCAACGCGTCGGCTTCGGTCGCCAAGGTCGTTCCTTTTTGTTGACCCATGCCGCCAAAGTGCCGCCGCACGAAATTCCGTTGGTCGATTATTATCTCAGCCTGACAAACTCGGCCCTCCAAGCCATCGGTGGACAACAGGACGTAAACAAGGATGAGCAAAGCACGCCGGATCGACGCACCCAGTTGTTTATCACGCCGGAAGAGGAAAAACTCGGCGACGAAATTTGGCAGACGCTGGGCCTACGCGAACCAGGCCGGGTCGTCGTGCTCAACGGCTGTTCGTCCAACAGCGTGGTAAAGCAGTGGATCATCGATTATGCTGCGGAGCTGTCGCGGCGCATTGAACAGGAACTCGACATGGATGTCCTGCTGAATTGCGGACCGGGCGAAACCGAAATCGTCCGGGAAGTGATCCAAAAAGCCAAAGCGACGCGTGTTTTTTCGATGGCGGATTTTCCCATGAATATTCATACGGGAAAAATCTGCATTCAGCGCGCTCGGTTGACCATTTCAACCGACAGCGGCCCCTTGCACATGGCCTTGGCTTTCGGCAAAGCGGCCCTGGTGCTGCTCGGCCCCACCGGTGAAACCTATATCACCAATCCAACGCTCCGCCAAACGGTTCTTTCCCGGCGTTTGCCGTGTTCGCCTTGTATGGCCAAGAAAAGATGTCCCGAAAAGCATCATCGCTGCATGTTGGAACTCACGCCAGATGTCGTCTTTGATAAGCTGGTGGACATGCTGAAATGATTGATTCGTTCACTTGCCAGAGAAGGTCTATGTCCTATCAAATCCGTGACGGAATCATCGACTACCTTGAAATCATGCGGCAGGCCGGCGTGACCGATCTCGCTGCACCGGTTTGCAAGCCCGACATGACGGAGCCGGTCATCGCTGTGCCAGTTATTACCGTGCCGGAAACCATGCCCCAGAAAACAGCATCCAAACCAACCGCCTCCAAATCCGAACAACTGGCCCTCGTCGCCAAAGCTGTGGCTCGCTGTAAACGCTGCGAAGAGCTGGCGAGCAGCCGTACTCAAACCGTTTTCGGCACGGGCAATCCCGACAGCGAGCTTGTTTTTCTCGGCGAAGCTCCCGGGGCCGACGAAGACCGTTTGGGCGAACCTTTTGTCGGTCGCGCCGGCCAACTTTTGGACGACATCATCGTCAAGGGCATGAAACTGCGGCGGGAAGATGTTTATATTTGCAACATTCTGCGTTGCCGTCCGCCGGGAAATCGCAATCCCTCGCCGGAAGAAGCGGAGCACTGCCGCCCTTTTCTGGACCGGACGCTGGAAACTATCGCCCCCAAATTTATCTGCTGCCTCGGAGCCGTGGCCGCAAAATGTCTGCTGCATAACGACACGCCCATCGGCAAGATGCGCGGCAAGGTCTTGACATACTCCGCCTCCTGCGGTCAAGAGACAAAGGTGGTGTGTACGTACCATCCGGCTTATCTGCTGCGAAATCCGGCGGCCAAAAAAGAAACGTGGGAAGACATCAAAATGCTCATGCGAGAAATGGGACTGCCGATAGAGTGAGTTGTAGTCCACGGCTCCTTGTTGTGTGCTCCATTCTCGGCTCCTTTTGACCTATGCCTTCTTTCCCTAAAAAAGGGATAAACTCTGCAAGCGGCTTCGTCGATAAGATAGATGATACTGTTTAGACGCCTTCCAACGGAATGGAGGAAGAAATTGCCTAAACCGAAAAAGCTCACCAGATTGCCAACAGAGCGAAACAAGGATGTCATCTTATGGCACGCAGAATGTCTAAATTACTGGCCTTGCTTGGATTCACGCTGACGTTCGTGATTGCGGTTGCGTTTGTTTGCTCTGAGGCAACAGCACAGGCTCCGCCGCCACCGCCGCCGAAAAATATCTATGCGACGAGTGTGGTCGATTTGAACACCATTTTGGGGTTGGTAGGGTCTTCGTTGGGATTCGTGACAAACGGCCTTACAGCGGCATTGATAGGAAACGGGACCGGAATCAAAGGCGACGGCGGACTGACCAACCTGGAAATAGCGGTTCCGATCTCGCTTCCGTTGTTGAACTTAAACGACCTGAGACCATCGGGCGGCTGGGATCCGACTAACGCAGAAGAGGTTCTCGAGCCGGATGAGGAACCGGAACCTGAGCCGGAACCGTGAAGTGAATATTGTTTTATTGCGATCCGCCGGAAACTCCTGTCAATGCATCAATATGGCAAGTTCCCGGCGGTTTGCTATTGTTATTTTACCTTTTTCCGCGGCGATCAATCCTTCCTGCCGCATACGGGTCAGTTCGCGTTCGAGCGAAGGGCG
>QMCE01000820.1_pt1 | contig 16483 bp, 16 predicted proteins | sample 1821851 | NCBI WGS metagenome assembly QMCE01 (sample SAMN09453174, study PRJNA476694) | Termite gut metagenome, whole genome shotgun sequencing project. | isolation source: worker | host: Odontotermes sp. | place: South Africa:Pretoria | collected 2016-01-28
AGGCGGCGACGTCGACTGACCGATCTCCGTGTTGTCCACACCCACGATCCGAACCTGATCCGGCAGGACCAGACCCGCCTCCGCCAAGACATGGAGAGCACCGGCGGCCATCAGGTCCGACTGGGCGAAGACGGCGTCGATGTCCCGGTCCTGGTTGAGGATCCGCCGCATCGCCTCCTCGCCGCCCTGGCGGGTGAAGGGGGCGTGGGCCAGGGGTCCGGGAACCAGGCCGGCCTGGTGGAGGGTCTGGGTCCAGCCGGCCGTCCGGTCACGGACCGGGGTCATGTCGGCCGGCCCGGCGATGCAGGCGATCTTCCGGGCCCCGGCGTCCAGCAGGTGTTGGGTCGACAGCTGGCCGACCGACCAGTTGTCGACGTCGACGTACATCTGGGACTCGCCATTCCAGGGCCGGCCGATGAAGACGACCGGGACCTCGGTGCCGGCGATGATCTGGGGCACCTGGCCGGTGCCGTGCTGGGAGACGACGATGGCGCCGTCGACGTAGCCCGGCCGCAAGATCTGCGAGGCCTTGGTCGGCGGGTCGTCGGGGTGGACGATCACCAGGAGGAGCTGGTACTTGGTGGCGTGGAAGATCTCCGAGACCCCCCGGATGACCAGGGAGAGGAAGGGGTCGCCCAAGATCAGGGAGTCGGGCTCGGGGATGACCAGGGCGATGGCCCAGGCGTGGCTGCTGGCCAGGGCCCGGGCGGCCTGGTGGGGGGAGAAGTTCAGGCGGCGGGCGGCCTCCCGGACCTTCTCCCGGGTGGCGTCCGACACCGGCCCCGAACCGGTCAGGGCACGCGAAGCCGTCGCCCGGGCCACTCCCGCCACCCGTGCCACATCGTCCAAGGTCACTCGTCGCATCGGTCCCACTATGCCAGGTTCGTCAACCCTTGACGGCACCGGCCATGATGCCGGCCACCAATTGCTTGCCCGCCACGAAGAAGAGGATGATCAGGGGGAAGCTCGACAAGACGACGCCGGCCATCATGATGGTGTAGTTCTGGTTGTTGCCGCCGGCCAGGGTGGCCACCGCCAGGGTCAGCAGGGGCTTCGACCCGGAGTTGGAGCCGATGATCAGGAAGGGCCAGTAGTAGTTGGTCCACTGGGCGACGAAGGTGAAGAGGGCCAGGAGGGCCGCCGCCGGCAGGGCCGCCGGGATCGCCACATGGTAGAAGGTCTTGATCATCGAACAGCCGTCGACTCGGGCGGCCTCGATCAGTTCGTAGGGCAGGGCGGCGTCGATGTACTGGGTCATCCAGAAGACGCCGAAGGCGGTCACCAGGGAGGGCAGGATGACGGCGGTCAGGGTGCCGTAAAGGCCGAACTTGCTCATCAGGATGTAGAGGGGCACGGCCGACAGCTGGGCCGGAACGGCCATGGTGCCGACGACGAAGACCATCAGGGGGCCGCGTCCCCGGAAGCGCAGTTTGGCGAAGGAGTAACCGGCCAGGGTCGAGAAGGCCACGACCGAGGCCGACAGGACGACCGAGACGAAGAGGGTGTTGAGGAAGGCCCGGCCGAAGTTGACCTGTCTGAAGGCGATCTTCAGGTTGGTCCAGAGCTGGTCGCCGAACCCCAGACCGGGGAAGTCGTGGATCTGGTCGACCGACAGGCTGGACAGCTGGACCGTGTAGTAGAGGGGGTAGATCGAGGCCAGGATGACCAAGATGAGGATGACATAGGTCACCCAGCCGGCCCGGCGGCCCTCGCTGGTCAGACCCACCTTGCCATGGCGACGGGCGATGGCCCGGCCGGCGCCCTTCCCGGCGATGGCGGTGGCGAAGGCGGTCGAGGGCAGGTTCTGGTTCTTGCGGCTCATCAGGCGTCCACCTCCGGCCGGGTCGGCCCGCTGGTCTTCTTGGTTCTCTTCGGCTTGGCCCCGCCGGACGAGGAGATCCGGGAGGTCAGGACGTAACTGAGGATGGCGAAGATCACCACCAGGATGAAGAGCATCCAGGAGATGGCCGCCGCCCGCCCCATGTTGGAGGCGTTGTTGGAGACGAACCCGGTCTTCCACATGAATTGGGTGAGGGTCAGGAACTGGTTGGCGTTGCCGCCGTAGTTGGAGCCGATCGAGAACATCTGGGGCTCGTCGAAGATTTGGAGGCCGCCGATGACCGAGGTGATGATGACGAAGATCAGGGTCGGCCGGATCATGGGCAGGGTCACTCGCAGGAGCTGGTTGACCCGGCCGGCGCCATCGATCACCGCCGCCTCGATGGTCTCGTTGGGCACGGCCTGCATCGCCGCCAGCAGGACCAGGGTGTTGTAGCCGATCCAGCGGAAGTTGACGATGCCGGCGACGGCCACCCAACTGAAGAAGGTGGAGGCGTGCCAGTGGACCGGGTCGATCCCGACGAAGCCCAGCAGCTTGTTGATGACGCCGGTCTCGTCGGCGAACATCTGGCGGAAGATGATGCCGGCGGCCATCGGCGCGATGATGTAGGGGAAGAGGACGCCCATCCGCCAGAAGGTCTTGGCCCTCAGATTGGCCGAGAGCAGGGCCGCCAGGATGATGGCGATGATGATCTGGGGCACCGAGGACAGAACGAAGACGGCGACGGTGTTGCGCAGGGCGTCGAGGAACTGGGGCTGTTTGAGGGCCCAGGCGAAGTTGCCCAGCCAGGAGTGCCCGTTGGGGCAGGCCGAGCCGGACGCCATGGCCGGGCCCGAGGCGCAGGCGACGCCCTGGTCGCCGGCCACGGAGTTCCACTGACGGGTGGAGATGAAGACCGTGTAGATCAGGGGGAAGAGGCCCATGACGGCGAAGACGATGAAGAAGGGGGCGATGTAGAGGTAGGGCGACGCCTTGACATCGAAACGACTGCGGCGGGCCCGCCGGCTCAACTTCGGGCCGGCGGCGATGGAGGTGGTGGACACACGGTCTCCCAGGATTGCACGGATAGGGATGTGACCGGTGGTGGGGGCCTCGACCCCCACCACCCAATCATGTCAGGACTTGACGCTGGCTCCTAGCCCATGGCCTGGACGTCGGTCAGCCAGGTGTTCCAGGCGTCGCCCGGCGAAGCCACCTTGTCGACGTCGATGGTGTTGAGCTGCTTGACCAGATCGGAGTTGATGTCGAAGTAAGCGCCTCCCTTGTAGGGGGTGACGGTGATGGCCGCGGCCCGGTTGCCGAAGATGGTGCCGACCGGGGCGTTGTTGAGGAAGGCGTCGGTCTTGGCTTGGACCGTCGGATCCTGCTGGGCCTTGATGTCACCGGGGTAGTTCGAGGCGGCGGTGAAGACCGCGACCTGCTGCTCGGGAGCGGTCAGCCAGGCCACCAGGTCCTTGGCGGCCTGCTGGACCTTGGACTGCTGGGGGATGACCAGGTAGGAACCGCCCCAGTCGCCGCCACCGTTCGGGAAGACGTCGGCGATGTCCCAACCGACGAAGTCGGAGCCGGCGCCGTTCTTCATGTTGTTGACGATCCAGGCGGGGCAGAGCATGGTGGCGTAGCCGGTGTCGGACTTCATGGCCGCGCTCCAGTCATCGCCCCACTGGGCCAGGCCGGCCGACTCGGAGAGGTTGGCCGTCAACTGGTCCCAGGCCGCCTTGACCTCGGTGTTGGTCGTGGCGACGATGCTCTGGTCGGAGGAGGAGACGTAGGCCTCCTTGATCTGGTTGACCATGCCCTGCCAGATGCCGGCGAAGGAGTCGAACCAGTAGGCGCCGGTGTTGGCGTCCATGAACTGCTGGCCGACCTGGAAGTACTTGTCCCAGCCGCCCTGGAGCAGCGCGGCGACCTCGTCGCGGTCGGTCGGCAGGCCGGCCTTGGCGAAGAGGTCGGAGCGGTAGCAGATGGCCTCCGGACCGATGTCGGTGCCGGCGCCGACCAGCTTGCCGTCGGCGGTGGTGGCGGTGGCGGTCTTCCAGTCCTGGTACTGGCCAGCCGGGATGACGTCGCTCAGGTCGACCAGCTTGTCGGCGTTGGCGATCATGTCGGGCATCCAGTCGACGTCGACGGCCTGGATGTCGTAGGCGCCAGAACCGGTACCGAGGGCGGTGTTGAAGGCCGCCCGGGCGTCATCGGAGGTGGCGGCGACGGTCGACTCGATCTTGATGTCGGGATGGAGCTGCATGTACTTGTTGTAGAGGTCGGCGCCCTGGAGGGTGTCGGTCGACTTGTCGTACCCGAAGTTGTTGAAGGTACCGATGGTGATGACGGTCTGGCCGCCGGTGGTGGCGCCGCCGCTGCCAGCGTCGCTCGCGCCGGTGGTGGCCGGGGCTGGGTTGTCGCTGGAGCAACCCGCCAGCGCCATGCTCGCGGCGACCAGCGCCACGCCGGCGACGGCGGCCTTCTTCAGATTGATGTAACGCACTTGATGACTCCTTCGTCTGTTATCCAACAGATTCGTTCCAACCCCTCGCGTCCCGGGGTTGGCCGCTCCCCTTGTGGAAGCGCTTCCATGCCAGGACTGTAGCACACCTCGCCGGGGGTCCGGCAAGAGGGTGCGAGGAATTCCAGACGGAATTTATCGAATCGTTATCTTCGTTCGATGACTGATGACGGCGAGGCGAGCGGCGGACGAAGAGTCATGCTGGAACCGCTTCCACTGGACTGGACTTTCGGCTACTCTGGGTCTGACCGCCGGCGGCGGCTCAACGGGAGCCTGCCACGACGCCCGGTGATGAGAGGCCACTGATGCGATTCGGACACTTCGACGACGCCAACGAGGAGTACGTCGTCACCACCCCCGACACTCCTTTGCCCTGGATCAACTACCTGGGCAACCAGGATTTCTTTTCCCTGCTGAGCCACCGGGGCGGCGGCTACAGCTTCTTCCGCGACGCCAGGCTGCGCCGGTTGACCCGTTTCCGCTACCAATCGGTCCCGGCCGACAACGACGGCCACTTCTTCTTCGTCAACGACGCTGGCGACCTCTGGTCGCCGACCTTCGCCCCCGTCCAGGCGAAACTAGATTCATACGAGTGCCGCCATGGCCTGGGCTATTCCCGGATCACCGGTTCGCGCGGCGGGGTCGAGGTGGCCGTGACCTACTTCGTGCCCCTGGACGCCACCGCCGAGGTCCAGCGCCTGCGTCTGACCAACCACTCGGACACGGCCAAGGACCTGACCCTCTTCAGCTACGTCGAGTGGTGCCTCTGGGACGGGCTCGACGACATGCTCAACCTCCAGCGCAACCTCTCGATCGGGGAGGTCGAGGTCGACGGCTCGACCATCTACCATGTCACCGAATACCGCGAACGCCGCGACCACTACGGCTTCTATTCGGTCAACGCCCCGATCGAGGGCTACGACACCGACCGCGACGCCTTCATCGGCGGCCCTTGGGGGACCCTGGCCCAGGCGGCGGTCCCCCGCGGCGGCCGGCCGGGGGACTCGCTGGCGGCGGGCTGGTGCCCGATCGCCTCTCACTGCCTGCGGGTCCCCTTGGCCCCCGGGCAGACCCGCGACCTGGTCTTCGTCCTGGGGTACGCCGAGAATCCAGACGACGACAAGTGGGAGCCGTTGGGCCGGACCATCCGGTCGGCGCCGGTCAACGAGACGCTGGGGGAATCGTCGTCCGCCGGTTCCGGGGCCGACCCGGCGGCGGACGATCCGGGGGCGGCGGAGGGGAGGGTCCCGTCGCGGCGGCCCATGGTGGCCGATACCGCCATGGGCCGCCCTCAACCGGTCGGGGTCAACAAGGTCCGGGCCCGGGCCCTCCTGGCCCGTTTCGACACCGCCGAGAAGGCCGACGCCGAACTGGCCCGCCTGCGGGACTATTGGCGGGACCTGCTGGGGCACTTCCAACTGGAGTCCGGCGACGAGAAGATGAACCGCAGCGTCAACCTCTGGAACCAGTATCAGTGCATGGTGACCTTCAACCTCTCCCGCTCGGCCTCCTACTTCGAGACCGGCATCGGGCGGGGCATGGGCTTCCGCGACTCCAACCAGGACCTGCTCGGGATCGTGGCGATGGTGCCCGAGCGGGCCCGCCAGCGCATCCTCGATCTGGCTGCCACCCAGTTCCCCGACGGCTCGGCCTACCACCAGTACCAGCCCCTGACCAAGCGGGGCAACCATGATCTCGGCTCCGGTTTCAACGACGACCCCCTCTGGCTGATCTGGGGGGTGAGCGCCTATCTGAAGGAGACCGGCGACCTGGCCATCCTGGACGAGAGGGTGCCCTTCGACAACGACGAGTCGCTGGCCCGGCCCCTGATCGACCACCTGGTGGCCTCCTGGAAACACGTGCGCGACAACCTCGGCCCCCACGGCCTGCCCCTGATCGGGCGGGCCGACTGGAACGACTGCCTCAACCTCAACGCCTTCACCCGGACCCCGGGCGAGTCCTTCCAGACCACCGTCAACCGCGAGGGCCGGGTCGCCGAGTCGGTCTTCATCGCCGGCATGGCCACCGCCTGCTGCCCCGACCTGGCCGACCTGCTGGACCGACGCGGTGAAACTAGTATCGCCGCCGAGGTGAGGCAGTTCGTCGCGGCGATGCGGGTCTCCCTGCACGACCACGGCTGGGACGGCGCCTGGTTCCGCCGGGCCTATGACGCCTTCGGCCAACCGGTCGGCTCGGCCGAGAACGAGGAGGGCCAGATCTACATCGAACCCCAGGGCATGTGCATCATGGGCGGGGCCGGCCTGGACGACGGACGGGCCGCCCAGGCTCTGGAGTCGGTCAACCAACGGCTGGCCTCGGAGCACGGCGTCGCCTTGGTCGCGCCGCCCTACACGCGGTACCACATCGAATTGGGCGAGATCAGCAGCTATCCGCCGGGCTACAAGGAGAACGGCGGGGTCTTCTGCCACAACAACCCCTGGGTGATCATCGCCGAGACCATCGCGGGCACCCCCGAGCGGGCCTTCGACTACTACCGCCGCATCACCCCGGCCTACCGGGAGGCCATCTCCGAGGTGCAGATGACCGAGCCCTACGTCTACGCCCAGATGATCGCCGGGCCCGCCGCCAGCCGCTTCGGCCAAGCCAAGAACTCCTGGCTGACCGGGACCGCCGCCTGGACCTGGCACGCCGCCACCTGCTGGCTGCTCGGCGTCCGCCCCTCGCTCGACGGCCTGGTGGTCAGCCCCCGGATGCCCGAGTCCTTCGGCGATTACGCCGTCACCCGGAAGTACCGGGGGGCGACCTACCACATCCAGGTCACCGGATCGGGGAAGACGGGACGGGGACGGCTGACGGTCGACGGGGCGCCGGTCGACGGGGAGGTCGTGCCGGTCGCGCCCCGGGGGGCGAGGGTCGAGGTGAGGTGGGAGGGGCGGTAGGGAGGCGCTCAAACTATCTGAGGCACCACCCCTCACCCCACGCCCAAACAACGTGAGGCACGTCGCCACCACCCGATCATCAACACAGCCACGACAACCGGGCAAAAACCCTGAGGCAAGCCCCACCCCAACCGGGCGCCATAGATAAGTCTCGTCGAAGTCTTGATCTTGAGGATCAGTGACAGTATCCTCGACACTAGGTTTTGTCTACAAAATACTGGATGGGCCCAGATATGAAGGTTCAAGTTCATGCGTCCGCACTGAAACGCGAGCCCGATCAGGACGTGATCAAAGCCGTCTGGCAATCGGGAGAAAGCTCATGGTGCTGGCTGGACAGTTCCGATGTGCAACGACAGTTACGCATCGGTCTTGATTCAGCTGGCCGGGATTTCGAGTTGGTCGGGATCGTGTTCACTGACGACCGCGTGCTGATCACCCATTACATGCGGGCGCGACCGTGGGCCTACAAGATGTTAGAAGAAGCGAGGAGGAACAATGGCTGATCGAGAAGAAGACATGGAACGTCCGGCCGACGGAATCTATGGTTACTCAAACGGCATCGCGGTCACCGATGAGGTGATCGCCCGTGTCAACGAGAACGCCGAGGCAGGGTTTCCCGGGACGACGCCCCGGATGCCCGGACGCCCCCGCATGATCGACCCAGCCGAATCCGGCGTCCTGGTCCAGTTCAGGGCCTCAGCGGCCAAGTTGCGCGAACTGGACGCTCAGGCTGAGGAACGCCACATCACCCGGGCGGAGATTCTACGCGAAGCCCTCGATCGACAGCTTCTGGCCGCCTGACGCTAAGTGCAGGTGTGAAGTTAGGTGATACTTCCCAACTCTCTCCTACCTAAGAAGACCTAAAAAGGCTTTCCTTGGCAGAACTTCTGTTGAATCTCTCTAGTGGCCGGGTACCATCTCGGCCCGAGACAAACCTAAACTCGGTTCACCGATAGCTCGGGAACACTGAGACTGACTCGGGAACGAGAATAGATGCGCAAACAGGTTAAGTCCCGGGGAAGAAATAATGCCCATTTCTAGCCTAAAGATATTACTCTTCCGGGATGCCGAATGTCTCATTGCTAATATTTTTGACATCATAGACAGATAGTGTCCCCCCGAAGTACCGGGACCACGCCCTGGGCAGCGAATGGCAGGACTGTCGCGACTGCCATATCCACCCTGATCTTGTTCTGATCTATTCCAAACCGACGGATGATGTCCTGCAATTGATCCGGCTTGGTTCCCATAGCCAGTTGAGCCTGTGATGCCGCCCGCCGTGGGCATCACAGCCACGGCAACCTGAAGGAGGGGCGAGGAGAGGTGGGAGGGACGGCAAAGGCCCTAGTAGGAGAGGCAGGAACACCGGTAGGCGGGGCTCGGCCGGAGGGGGGCTGTTCTCGCAGGTCGAACCCCCTGATCGCCCACGACCGGGTCTATCCCGACGTGCCGTCCCGTGTGGCGGTTGAAAGGTCCGGCCGTCACACGTCAGCGGACGTGATCCCCAGGACACGGGCCAGGGCCGTCGACACCGACCGCATCTGCCCGTCGTCGAGTTGTCCGACCCGGATGCCCAGGTCGCCACGGGGAACCGTGAACAACTTCTCCACCAGCACGTAACTGGGGACCTTCAGGCCGTTGGCCGGTATGGGCTCGACACGCACCCGAGTGGGCGACTCGCGTGGATGACTCGTCAGCAGGACCACCACGACCGAGTCGAACTCATCCACCAGATCAGACTGGATGATGACGACTGGACGCGCCTTGGTCGCGTAGTGCTCGTCGCGCAGCGTCCAGATCTCACCGCGTCTCATTGATCATCCGCCGGGAGAGAGTGGTCACAAAGTCGCTGGCCTCATCCTCAGTCTCGAAGGGCTCGACATCCGCAGCCAGCCGAATGTCGAAGGGGAAACCGCGATGCTGGTTGAAAGCCGCGATGAACATGCGCAGCGCATCGGCCGGCGTGGTGCCCAAACGACGAGCCGTTTCCCGAAACTGCCGATCCTGGGTCTCATCAACCCTGGTGGCCAGCTGAACAGTGGACAAAACTACCTCCTGCTAACAATCACTAGCAGATCATACCATCAATGATCGGTGGAGAGGCAGCAGGCGAGGTCCTGCCTCGGAGCCCCTGATCCCCAACGCCACAACAGTGGAAGCCATCCGCGAGGCCCGGTCAGCCAGACTTCCCCGACTGACGGCGCAGGAAGTCGCTCCGCGACAGCCCCAGACGGCTCGCCTGGGCGTCATCCTGGACGACGCCCAGGACGAACCTGCGCCCCACCTCCCGGCCATCGCCATCGAAGGGGCCAAGGGCGTGGGAAAGACCGCCACCGCCGCCCCGGTCGCCGTGCCCGCCCTTCCGCATCGTGGCAGGGCCGCCGATGGAAGGCCGGTGGTCAGTCCTCCCGGAGCCTTTCCATGGCCCGACCGCCGCTGCCGACCACCGGAGACCTGATCGTCTTCCGGGGCCCCGACCAGGAGAATAATGGGGACATGGAACTCACTGATCAGATCCGCCAGGCGCCCAAGGTCGCCCTGCACGACCATCTCGACGGCGGCCTGCGCCCCGCCACCATCATCGACCTGGCCCCGGCGGCCGGGCTGTCCCTGCCAGAGACCGAACCGGCGGCCCTGGGCCGGTGGTTCTGCGACCAGGCCAACTCCGGCTCGCTGGCCAGGTACCTGACGACCTTCGACCTGACCCTGGCGGTCATGCAGACCGCCGACAACCTGCGCCGGATCGCCCGGGAGTTCGTGCTCGACCAGGCGGCCGATGGGGTGGTCTACGCCGAGGCCCGTTGGGCGCCGGCCCAGCACACCCGGGGCGGGTTGACCATGGAGGAGGCGGTGCGCGCGGTCCGGGACGGGCTGGCCGAGGGCGTTGCGCAGGCCGACCGGGCGGGGCGGACCGTCATCGCCCGCCAGCTCCTTTGTGAGTTGCGGGGCCTGGAGCCGACCACCGAGGTCACCGAACTGGCCATCGCCTACCGGGACGACTCGGTGGCGGGCATCGACTGCGCCGGTCCCGAGGCGGGCTTCTCCTCAGCCGCCTTCCTGGAGTCCTACCGGCTGGCGGCCAGCGCCGACATGTTCGTCACCATCCACGCCGGCGAGGCCGCCGGTCTGGACTCCATCGCCGAGGCCATCCATGTTTGCGGGGCCCATCGGATCGGCCACGGGGTCCGCCTGATCGACGACATCGACCTGACCGGCCCGCAACCCCGGCTGGGCCGCCTGGCCTCCTACGTCGCCGCCCTGCGCATCCCCTTGGAACTGTCGCCCAGTTCCAACGTCCACACCGGCGTGGCGCCCGACGTCGCCCACCACCCCTTCCACGACCTCGACCGGGCCGGCCTCAGGGTGACCGTCAACGCCGACAACCGCCTGATGTCCCACACCAATTTGACCAAGGAGTTCGCCCTGCTGGCCGAGGCCTTTGGCTACGGCATGGCCGACCTCCGCCGCTTCAGCCTGAACGCCGCCAAGAGCGCCTTCCTGCCCCACGAGGAGCGGTTGGCCCTGATCCACGACCTGGTGCTGCCGGGGTACCAGGACTGAGTGGCCTGGCCTGACCGTCGGACTGGCCCGACTGCCCGAACTGGCCTTGTCGCGGGGCACCGGGGGTGCCAGGACTGAGGAGGAGACCCCATCTCCCGAGCTGTCAATGCCTCGGGTGAGATTGTGGACGGCTGGATCAGTCCTGTGCACAACCTTGTGCAAGCGCAAGTCGTCGGGCTCCCCACCTATTGTCACAGATGAGGAGGGAGGCAGACTCTGGCCGGCAACCCCCGGGGAGGCGGGAACTCCACATGCCAGCGCACCTTTCTCGTACCGGCAGGCCTTCCCCGTACCGGCAAGCCCTTCTCATAACATATGTCAACATCTGCTATGCTGCAATTCCTGAAAGGAGTTTCGCCATGACTGTCACGACCGAACCTCAATCGGCTCTGGTGTCAGTCTTCATGAACCGGTCGAACCAGGCGATCCGGATCCCGAAAGACATGAGTTTCACCGGAGTCCGAACCCTCCAAGCCACCCGAGTGGGGGACGTGCTGACCCTTCGGCCGGCCAAACCGACCTGGGAATCCTTCTTTGACAGGTGGTCAGGTCAGGGCGATGACGAGTTCTTCGACGCTCTGGCGGCCAGACCGGATGTCGTCGAGAGCCGACCAGCCGATCTGGCGGATGAGAAGCCGTGACGCCGACTGACCTGTTCATGCTGGACACGAACATGTGCTCCTTCATCATGAGAGGCGTGCCACCGGTGGTCGAACGCTTGATGGCCGTCGTCGGCGGCGGCTCCCGTCTCGTCATATCGGCCATCGTCTACTCCGAACTGCGCGATGGGGCCCTGGGCGTCAAGGCCTCGGCCAAACACGTTCAGATGGTTGATGACTTTGTGCGGCGACTGGATGGCATCCTGCCCTGGGACGCGGCGGCGGTTGAGCAGACGGCCCTCATCCGGGCCCGGCTGCGTCAGCAGGGGAGCCCGATCGGGCCCAACGACTCCGCCATCGCCGGCCACGCCCTCAGTGCCGGGGCAGTGCTGGCGACAAACAATGTCCGAGAACTCGCCCGGGTCCCCGACCTGGTCCTTGAGGATTGGGCAACTGGTCCCACGGTTTGACGGTGGGGGCCCACCGTCGTCTCTCCCGGCTGTCATCTCCCCGGCCCTCCGACCCCTGGATCAGGTCGCGCCTTGGCCCCTGACCCCATCACTCCGCCGCCCGGACTCTTGCCCTCGCCCGGCATCGCGCCCCGGGTCCTCCCGGCCCCGCGTCACTCCCAGGTCACGATGTGGCGCACGCCCCGATCCGGGTCAGCCCCCACCAGGTCCGCCAGGAAGGTGGGGAAGACCGTCATTTCTGGAAGTCGTTCGATCGGCACCCACTCGAAGCGCTCCCGCAAGGCCGGGCTGGCGTCAAGGCCGGCATCGGGATCGACATGACCGGGGTCGGCCTCGAAGTCGTCCGACAGGTCCACCTGGAAGAAGAAGACCAGTTCATGGACGAGCGCCCCCCTGGCTACCTCGACGAGCAACTCCTCCTTGACCCGCCAGAAGTTCTCCTGGACGGCGACCAGCCGGGGCTCGACCGGGTCGGTCCCCAACTCCTCGCGGACCTCCCGGCACAGGGCCTGTTCGGCTGTCTCCCCCAACTCGACGGCGCCGCCGACCGTGTAACCGTAGGGGCTGCTGTCATTGCGGGCCAGCAGGACCTTCCCCGCCCGGGCGATGACCGCGCCCGCCCGCAAGGCGAAGGCCCCCTGGCCCACTCGCATCCGAATGTCCATCGGGCCAGTCTGTCACATGGCGCCCGGGAGCCGGCCAGGCCACGCCACTTCAGATGGGCCCAACCGAGCACCCATCCGCCTTTCCACCGACACCGCCATCCTCACCGATTGTGCCGGAGAACTGGCGGTCAGCTCTCTCCCTTCAGACCGAGGAGGTCCAGGCGGCCCGCTGGGCTGACCTGCCCGAAATCATGTCGATGGTCGACCAAGGCACTTTCTGCAGCCACCACAAGCCGCTGGTCGAACTGATCTTCGCCTTCCACACCCGGCCTGGACACATGACCCGATGACCGGTCAGGGACGGCTCCCCCGCACTCCCGGAAAGCGCCGAGAACCCTGCGCCGGCCGCTTCGTCGAGCACGACCAGGGGGTCGGCCAGAGCGACCGCGGCCCCAGCATCTGAGACACCTCATGCACAGCCGTTCGGCGAAGCCCTCCAGTTCGGACTGGACTCACCCCTGACCTCAGATTTCGTAGTACGAATGGGGTGAGGTTCTATCGGTCATCTGACATCGAGGAGGAACCTGAAGAGATGCACCCGCTCCCGGGGGCGGCGGTCACAGTGCCGACCTCCCGGCCCAGCCGCCTCCCCTCCCCTCCTCAGGACAGCGCTCGCCCAGGTGCCCTAGGATGGTACCGGTCCAGCAGTCAAGGAGGCGGTCATGGTGACATTCGGTGGAGACTTCATCTTCGGGGCGGCGACGGCTTCCTACCAGATCGAGGGCGGGGTCGATGAGGACGGACGCGGGCCCAGCATCTGGGACACCTTCTCCCACACCCCGGGCAAGGTGGTGAACGGTGACACCGGCGACATCGCCTGCGACCACTACCACCGCTGGGAGGAGGACCTCGACGCCCTGGCCGAGTTGGGGGTCGACGCCTACCGCTTCTCCATCGCCTGGCCCCGCATCCAGGCCGACGGCGCCGGCCACCCCCTCCAGGCGGGCCTCGACTTCTACTCCCGCCTGGTCGACGGCCTGCTGGAAAGGGACATCACCCCCTTCGTCACCCTCTACCACTGGGACCTCCCCCAGGCGCTGGAGGACAGGGGCGGCTGGCTCAATCGCGACACGGCCCGCCGTTTCGCCGACTACGCCGAAATCGTGGCCCGGGCCCTGGGCGACCGGGTCGGGTATTGGGCGACCCTCAACGAGCCCTGGTGCGCCGCCATGCTGGGTTACGCCAACGGCGAACACGCCCCGGGGAAGAAGTCGGGCGTGGCCGGGCTGACCGCCTCCCACCACCTGAACCTGGCCCACGGACTCGGCGTCCAGGCCCTGCGCGCCACCGTCACCGGCCAGGTCGGCCTGGTCGTCAACTACCACCAGTTCGAGGCGGCCGACGACTCGCCCGAGGCGATCGACGCGGTCGCCCGGCTGGACGCGGTCGGCAACTGGCTCTACACCGAGCCGGTCCTGCGGGGCCGGTACGACCCCCTCACCCTGGAGGTCACCGGGGAGGTGACCGACTGGCGGTTCGTCCAGGACGGCGACCTCGACCTGATCCACCAACCGATCGACTTCCTCGGCCTCAACTACTACTCCCCGACCAGGGTCGCCGGCGGCCACTGCCCGGCGCAGACCGTCACCCCCTGGGTCGGCGTCAAAGACGTCACCTTCCTGCCGCCGGCCCGCCCGGTCACCGAGATGGGCTGGACCATCCGCCCCCAGGGCCTGACCGACCTCCTGGTCCGGGTCCACCAGCGTTACCCCGAAATCGACCTCCTTGTGGCGGAGAACGGCGCCGCCATGCCCGACGCCGTGGCGGAGGACGGCGCCATCCACGACGCCGACCGGATCGACTATCTGACCGGCCACATCGGGGCCGTCCACGCCGCCCTCGACCAAGGGGTGCCGGTCAAGGGCTACCTCTGCTGGTCCCTCATGGACAATTTCGAATGGTCATTCGGTTACAGCAGGCGCTTCGGCCTGATCTGGGTCGACTACCCCACCCAGAAGCGCACCTGGAAGGACTCGGCCCGCTGGTACCAACGCTTCCTCAGCACCCGGACCCTGTGACCGACGGATTCTGGTCAGTATGTTGACCAGAATTGGGTTTTCACGAGAATACGGGTTGTATAGACGCCATTTTCCGGAGGACAATGGCCTTGATCGATCGGCCGACCTACCTGGACCGACTGACGGAATACATCGGCACCCCCGTGGTCAAGGTGCTCACCAGCATGCGCCGGTCTGGGAAATCAACCCTGCTCGCCCTGCTCCACGCCCAAATCGACAGGCTGGGCGCCACGTCACCATCGAGGTGGGAACCCTGACCTTCTCCGAATACCTTCACTTCGCCCAGGAGACAGGCACCACGAGCACCCGGTCACGCGGTTATGAGGTCCTCATCGGCCATCTGAGAAGGTGTCGGGTCGCCGGCGCCACCGCACCGTCTGCGGCCACCCCCGGCCCCAGGCCTGAGGTCCCGCGATCAGAAGTCCGGCTCATCAGGCGGGCCTCTGGGACTCCCGGTCAGGCTGGGCGGTTCCCCGCCGAGGGCCGACGGACGGGCTGGACCTCGGTGACAGCCGGCTCAGGCAGGACGGGCCAACTGTCAGTGACGCCCCCAGTGAGGCTGGGCCGTACTTCAGGCCCACCCACCGGCGGCGTCACGGGTGGCAGGATTTGAGGCTGCCTGCTCGGAGTGGCCCGCTTCAGGTAGATCCCCAACCGGACCAGGACCCAGACGACCAGCCCGATGAAGGCCAGCACCATGAGCGCCACGACCATGACAGTGATCCACCCCGACATCCGTCCTCCTCACCTATGGAGAGGCCTTCCCTCTAGATAGCTCCATCATAGGCGGGTGGCGGGTCATCCGCCATTAACCCTCGGCCAGGCTTTCTGGCCCACCGGGGATGAGGGCCGCCATCGACTTGGCCGATCATCTGAACGAGCAGGCGATCCTGACCATGCACCAGGCCTTGATGGGCCGACACGCCTATGCCCGGCCCGGCCAGTGGCGCGACACCCAGGTCTGGATCGGAGTCAGTCAGACCGCGGCCCGCCGAGCCATCGACCAAGCCGTCGACGCCGGAGTCCTCACCGCAGCCGACGACAAGAAGCGCAACCGGATCTGGCTGACCGTCGATGTGCTTGCCCTCCTCGACGACTTCGCCGACCGGGCCGGACGGTGCCAGTGACGGATCGCCTTGAAGACAGGCGGCGGCCCTCTCCTGGATCGGAGGTAGGGCCTGGCTCCACTTGGAAAGAGACGCCACCAGAGCCGCCAGAGTCTCAGCCTTCGTCAGGCGGGAAGAGGTGGGCGGATCAGTCCGGACCGGTCCGCCCACCTCCACAGCGAGCTACTGCCACCCGTCCTGGTGAATGACGAAGGCGGTATCCAGCCCCAGAGTCAGAGCGGCCTCTTGACAGGGCTGAGGCAGAGTCGGATCGGGCAGGGGACGGCTGTACCCACCGGCGAGACCGGAGAGGGAGTCGCCGAGCTGGAAGTCCCTCCCAAACAGTTCCACTCCTCCGCTTGAAAGACCCAAAATCTGAGTTCCTAACACAAAGAAAGCAGGCCTTTCTAAGAGCACGTCAAGCGCGATATTTGCATCAACAAGAATTTTCATATTTTGTATTTCTTAGCGAGCCGCATATCACGTATATCATCAATATTTATAGATTGATTAATTCCCTTGAGGGCACCTACAAGACTTTGTATTTCAGGCGCATTCGCCCATTCATCAATTTGCGCCATAGAAAAAGGGATTCGGCTTTCTTTTTTCGATTCTTCTACCGGAAATAAAATCACCTCAATCCGCTTGCCGCTAAAATCAGGAGGCAAATCAAAGAGTTCTGCTAAAGCGTTTGAATCAACAATCTTTCTGAAAGCTGTCATTTTCTATCCTCCAAAACAAGCATAATAGAAAAATTGTTAAAAAACAACACAAAAAACGGCCCCAGCAAAAAAGCCGGAGCCGCATCAACACGAGCAATG
>QMCE01000857.1_pt1 | contig 16480 bp, 15 predicted proteins | sample 1821851 | NCBI WGS metagenome assembly QMCE01 (sample SAMN09453174, study PRJNA476694) | Termite gut metagenome, whole genome shotgun sequencing project. | isolation source: worker | host: Odontotermes sp. | place: South Africa:Pretoria | collected 2016-01-28
GACCGCTATACGATGGTTTTCGCCAAAAAGCCCCGCGCCGCCGCCGTCAATATACGCGAGGGCTGGGTTTACACTGACGTTGAGGTTAATGTGAGCGCGAAAAAGTAGATGGGGGGCGGACGCTTTTTCCGCCGTAACTTCGCCAAATCTCGCTGAAAAGTTCGGGATGACCGTCAGGCCTATCCCTCACTTTCAGCTCAATTTGGCGTCGTCTGGCGAAAAAATCGCCTCGCCCGGCGCTCTGCGGGATTTTTGGATATGGACTTTTTGCGATTAAGATGTTTTAAGGTGGAATCAATATGAAAATAACGACGAAAAATCCCCTGGAAACCCTGTCGGGCCGCCGCCTGGCCCTGGTGGTCACCGGCGGTGTGGCCGCCTACAAAGCGGCGGAACTGGCCCGGCTCTTCGTTCAGCCCCCTCACCTTCGAAGCCCTGACCGGCGGGCCGGTGGCCCTTGATATGTGGGCCAAACCCCAAAACGACATCGAACACATCGCCCTGGCCGACTGGGCGGAGGCCGCGGCGGTCGCCCCGGCCACGGCCAATTTTCTGGCCAAGATGGCCGCGGGCCTCGCGGACGATTTCGCCTCCACTTTCATGCTGGCCTTCGGCGGCCCCGTAATCGCGGCGCCGGCCATGAACAGCCGGATGCTGGCCCACCCGGCCACTCAAAGCAACCTGGCCGCCTTGAGGGAGCGCGGAGTGGTCATTGCGCCGTCGGAAGAGGGCCAACTGGCCTGCGGGGCCAGCGGCGACGGGCGGCTGGCCCCTCTCGAAACCATTGCCCTCTTGACCGCCAAAAGCCTGGGGCCGGGGGATTTCGCTGGCCGCACCGTGGCGGTGAGCGCGGGCTCCACCTACGAAGCCTGGGACGACATCCGCTTTCTGGCCAATCGTTCTTCGGGCCGCATGGGCCTTGACCTGGCCCTGGCCGCCTGGCTGCGCGGGGCGGAAGTCAACCTGATAGCCGGGCCGTCACTCAGCCAAACGCCGCCGCCTCTCCCCGGCTTCGCCCTGACGAAAGTTGAATCAACCCGCGACATGCTGGCCGCCGTCCAGGCCATAAATTTCCAAACCCTCATCATGGCGGCGGCCCCGGCCGATTTCCGGCCCGCCGAGAGAAGGCCCGGCAAGATTAAAAAATCGGGCGGCGCGCCTAATCTGGCCCTGGCCCAGAACCCGGACATACTGAAAAGCCTCCCGCGAGACGGACGCATTTTCGTGGGCTTCGCGGCGGAAGACGCGGACCTCATCGCAAGAGCCAAAGCCAAGCTCGCCGACAAAAACCTTGATCTCATCGCCGCCAATCAGGCCGGAGGCGAAAACAGCGCCTTCGCCTCCGACAGCAACCACTTGTGGCTGGTGGACAAAAAGGGCGCGGTCACGGAAATAACCCCCCGCCCCAAGTTCGCCGCCGCCTGGGCCATATTGAACGCCATCGCTTAATTGAAGCCGCGTGAGGAAAATTTTTTCCCCGCACTCCTCCGTATTTAATTGATGAATAAAATCAGGCGATTTTTCTTAATCGTGAAAAGTCCATACAAAAAGGCCCGTGGCGTCGTCTGGCGAAAAAAGCGTCCGCCCACCATTTTTCCCTTGACATTCATCCCAATAACGAGTATAACCACTTGAGTTGGATTTGCATTGGGGACGTAGTGAAGTGGTCTAACACGTCTGCCTGTCACGCAGAAGATCGCGGGTTCAAGTCCCGTCGTCCCCGCCATTTTGCAAGGCGGCCCTTGTACAGACAAGGGCCGCCTTTTCTTCATTAATGCGGACTGATTAATGGTAAAGCCTCTGGCTTTTGGAAAGGATCTTTGCCATGCTTGTGCCGGTGGGGTCCCTGGTCAATGCCGGGGCCGTGGTTCTGGGAGGTCTTTTTGGTCTGGCGGCGGGCGGCTTTGTGGGCGAAAAGCTCCGGGGCTCCATTTTTCAGACCCTGGGTATATGCACCCTTTTGATCGGCTTCAAAATGGCCCTCACCGCCGACAACGTCATGATCGTCATCGTCAGCTGCGTTTTGGGCATGATCACGGGCGAACTCTGCCGGGTGGAGCAACGCTTCAATGATTTCGGCGACCGCGTCAAAAAAGTCCTGCGCTCCAAAAACGAAAAATTCACCGACGGTCTGGTCAACACCACCCTCCTCACCTGCGTGGGAGCAATGGCCATCGTGGGCTCCTTCGAAGAGGGCCTGGGCGGAAGCGCCGCCACCCTGTTCAGCAAATCAATTCTGGATTTCTTCGCGGCCATCATGTTCGCCTCCGCCTACGGCTCGGGCGTCGTCTTCGCCGCCGTGCCCCTTCTCCTCTACCAGGGCTCTTTGACCCTTCTGGCCGGAAGCCTCTCCCCCTATCTCACCCCGCCCGTCCAAAGCGCCCTGGTGGCCTCCGGCGGCGTCATGATCATCGGCATCGGCGTCAATCTCATGGGCATAAAGCCCGTATCCGTTTCAAACCTCCTGCCGGCCTTATTCTACGCGGTCGCGCTGGCGGCTGTTTTCTCATAAGGTTCCATCAAGATTCACCTTGGGCGCTTCCGCCATCTCTTCCCTGATCTCCTGAACCTCGGCCCAGAAAATGCTGGTCTGGGGCATGAGCCAAACCTTGGGGCGCAGGCCCGCCTGTTCGCAGGCGTAGCTCAAAAGATCGGCCGCCTGGTCCGATTCCACGTCGCCGGGCAGGGCCATCCATTCGGTGAAGCCGTTATATATGACCACCGCCGAGCGCGGCGGAACCTCCGCGTCGTCTTTGGCCCTGGTGTATTTGCCCAAAACGGCCACCGCGACCTGGGCCCTGGCCAGTTCCTCCAGGCTCAGCATTTCGCCGCCGGCTCTGGGTTCGTCAATGGCCTGATAGGCGATGTCGCGGGCGTTTTCAAAGAGGGGGGCGGCGGTCTTCAAGGCCCAGGCCCGCCCCCGCAGCTTGCCGTCCACATAGACGGAGACCGCCATAGGCTGAGCCTCTTGAAGGCGCGGCTCCACCGTGGCCGTTCGGGATTCGCGGTTCTCCAGGGTGGCGTCTATGGCCTCGCGGGCTATTTGCAGCAAAACCGTTTTCTGCGCGCCGGTCAGAAGGGGCAAGGCGGGCCGCATGGGCCTCTCCTGGGCCGCCAGGGTATTGGGGATGAGGAGCAATATGAATAAGAAGAAAAGCTTTCTTAAGAGCATACCTTCCTCCATATACGATATCACGTAAATTTTCGAACCGGCCCCTCTCCGTCATCCCGGCGAAAGCCGTGATGACGGAGAGGGGCGGCGGTTTGCGGCAAACGCATAGGGCGCTGGAAAGCCGGCTGGGTAGAGGCCGTATTTATTGAACCGCCGCCAGAGCCTGCTCGATTAGCTTCGGCATGTCGATCTTGCCTACCGGGGTCACGGGTATTTCCGGCAGCTTCACGAAATGGCGCGGGTAATAGATTTCCGGCAGGCCCGCCTCCTTTATGGCCCGCCACAGGGCCGGCAGGTCGGGCGCGTCCTCATCCGTTATGTAGACCAGCCTCTCGCCCTTGGTCTCGTCGTCCATAGCTATGACCACCTGGGGCTTGCCCGGCCACAGGGCCATCGCCACATCCTCCACCGCCGAGAGCGACACCATTTCGCCGCCTATCTTGGCGAAACGCTTGAAGCGGCCCTTGATGATCAGGTAGCCGTCGTCGTCTATTTCCACTATGTCGCCCGTGTCGTACCAGCCGTCTTCGGGCGGCTGGATGACCCCCGGCTGATCGGGCTTCAAATAGCCCAGCATGACGTTGGGACCTTTCACCAGCAGCTTGCCGCCCTCGGCCACGCCCGGCACGGGCTCGACGCGGGCCTCGATGCCCGGCAGAATCTGGCCCACCGTACCGAAGCGGTAATGGAGGCGGGTGTTGACCGCGATGACCGGAGTGGTCTCGCTGGCGCCGTAGCCTTCGAAGATGCGCACGCCGAATTTTTCGCTGTACAGGGCGCTGGTTCTGGCCTTGAGCTTTTCCGCGCCCACTATGACTACGCGCAGGGTGGTGAGGTCGTAGGGATGGGCGTTGCGCCCCCAGGCGGCGGCGAAGGTGTCGCTAGCCGCCGTGATGGTGGCGCGGGTGTCGTAGATCAGTTCCGGCACGATTTTGGTGTGGAGCGGCGTGGTGTAGTTGAAGAGCCTGATGCCAGACAGGAGGGGGACCATGACCCCCACGGTGAGGCCGAAGGCGTGGAACATGGGCAGAGCGTTGAACATTATGTCATGCTCGTTTATCTCCAACTGGGCGCAAAATTGCATGACGTTGGCCGCCACGTTGGCGTGGGAAAGAACCACGCCCTTGGGCTTGCCCTCGGAGCCGGAGGTGAAGACCAAAACGGCGGGAGCGTCGGCTTCCGTGGGGGTGGGGAGCCAGAAGGCGGCGCGCAGTTTGGCCAGGGCGCCCATATTCGCGTCCTCCAGGAACAGGAGGCGCACCGGAAGTTTTTCGGCCATTTCCATGAGGCCCGTGTTTTCCAGAAAGGCGCGGGAAGTAACCACGGTTTTTATCTGGGCCGTGGCGATGGCCGAAGCCATATTGACCGACCCCTGGGTGAAATTGAGCATCACGGCCGCGCGTCCGCCCGCGAGGAGGCCGAAGAGGGCCAAGGTGAGATTGGTGGAATTGGGGAGCAGGAGGCCCACGTTTTCGCCGGGCGCGGTCATGCCCGCGAAAAGTCGGCCCAGGGTTCTGGCCCTGACCAGGAAAGTGCGGTAGCTTATGGGCTTTCTGGCCGCGTCTTCAATGGCGATGCGGCCCGGCCCCACTTCGCGGGCCGTTTCGTTTATGACTTCCCAGATGTTCCGCCGGTGATCGCGGGCCGCGAAGAGCGAATCCCGCATCAGGGTGTAGAGGGCCTCGCCCGCCCGGCTGCGGTGCTCCTTCTGGCTTTCCCCCGGAACCTCTTTCACCTTTAGGGCGCGGGGTTCCATAAAGACGACTTTTGGGGTGAATTTGCGGCGGGGGCGGAGGGTGGGGCCCAGGCGGGACAGGCGGCTGTACTTCAGGCCGTCTATGACCACGGGCAGGAGGGGGGCCGGGCTCTTCATGGCGATGAGCGCGGAGCCCTCATAAATCTTCATCAGGTTGCCGGTGTCGCTGACGCGCCCTTCGGGGAAAATCACCACCATCTCGCCCTGGTTCAGGGCCTCCAAAAGGCCGCGCGTGGCCAGGGGCTGCGCGGGATCGACCGGCATGGATTTGCAGAGGGAGAGTATGGGCTTCATCCACCAGTGTTTGGCCCAGAAGCTGTCCACCGCGAAGGTGAGGCGGCGGGGTATATGAGTGATCAGAAAGGCCGCGTCCAGAAATGAGGCGTGGTTCGCCACCAGAAGGGCCGGGCCGTCCCCGATTTTTTCCAGATGTTCCAGGCCGCTTATTTCCGGCCGGTACACGGTTTTGATGATGAAGGCCAAAAGGCGGCGCTTGATGGAATTGCAAGGGCAGGCGCCCTCGTCGCAGCGCGGGGAGCAACAGGCCCGGGCTTTTAAATTGGACCAGAAATTCTTGATTGAGTTGATGAGATTTAGTTTTTTCATGTTCACCCTGCGTACTGTGTAATGGCTGATTAATCCGCATTTTCCTGTGGAAAAGTCAAAACCAGAAGGAAGCGGCCAGCGTCGGAGAGGCTGATTTCCCCTGATTTGCCGTTAATATAGATAAGTCCCAGCGCGGCCAGACGCGCCTTTTCGCCGTTTTCATACAGGCCGGGCTGCCAGCCGTCGGCAAGACGCCCCAGTTCGTTTAAAATTTCAAGTTCGCCCCGCCCGATTCCCAGCTCGCCCAGAATGTCCCCGGCCGGGGTCAGGCGGCGGTTGTGCTCCGCCAGTTTTTCCAGGAGAGCCTTGTTGATTTTCTTGGGCGTTCTCATAATATTGACCCGGTGGTTAAATTTCAGACCGCGTGATTTGAGGCCCGCCTCAAGTCACGCGGGGTCCGTCAATCAATATAGAAACTATTCAGTCGCCATAGCTGTAAGATTCCAGGGCCATATATTGAGCGGCGGCCGCGAGCGAAAGGTCGTCATTTCTTTTTTGGTGGGGTGCGCGAAAGCCAAAGATTCGGCCCAAAGGCCGATGCCGGGACCCTCGCCGCGCCCGCCCCCATACTTGAAATCGCCCGCGACAGGGCAGCCCAGGCCCGCCATCTGGGCCCGGATCTGGTGCTTGAAGCCGGTTTCCAAGACGATTTCCAGAAGAGCATGGCCTGGGAAAAGCCGGCGGACGCGAAAGGAAAGGGATGCGAGCTTCCCCTGTTCGCCCGGCCCGGCCTTGCGGGTTTTGTCGCCTTCCCGCAACAGGAAGTTTTCCAGGCGGCCCTCTTCGGCTTCCGGGCGGCCCAGAACCAGGGCCGCGTATATCTTCTTCGCCCGCCGTTCCCGAAACTCGCAACTGACGCGGGCCGCGCCCTTGGAGGTCTTGGCCAGGGCCAGAACGCCGCCCACGGCCCTGTCCAGCCGGTGCACGAGCCCCACGTAGGCCCGCCCCGGCTTGTCGCGGGCCAGATAGTTTTGGGCCCGGCTCAAAATGTCGTCCCGCCCCGTTCCGTCCGGCTGGGAAAGCAGGCCGGGTTCCTTTTCCACTATTAAAAGATGGTTGTCTTCGTATATAATAGTTTCCGGCAACATTCAGGCATTATATATTATTGAGCGCGTAAGGAAAAGTTTTATTCATGGCGAAATTTTCGGAAAGCAAAGAATATCTGGCCGAAGCCTTCACGGAGGCGGGGCTCATGCTAAAGCCGGAGGAAGCGGAAAAATTCTGGCGGCTCCACTGTCTTTTGCGGGAAAAGAACGCCGAAGGGGACCTGACCCGCGTGGAAGGTTTTCGTAATCTGTTGTACAAGCACTATATCGACGGGGCCCTGGCGGCGGAATTCATCGCCCCGGAGGGCCTCACGATGGATTTGGGCACGGGGGCCGGTTTTCCCGGCCTGCCCCTGGCCATACGCCGCCCGGAGTGGCCTCTGCTCCTGGCCGAGCCGCGCGGCCGCCGCCTGGCCTTCATGGAAGAGTCCGTCGCCCTCCTGGGCCTGGACAACGTGGAATTTTTTCCCCACAAAGTCGGCCCCCGCTTCGACCGCCCCATTCAAAATTTCATCACCCGCGATTTCGAATCCGCGCCGGAAAGCCTCCAAAGGGCCGCCCTGATCATTCCCCTGGGGGGGCGGGTCTATCTCATGAAGGGGCCGAAGGTGGACGCGGAACTTCGGGAGGCCGAAAGCCTCCCCGAGTGGCATGATTTCGAGCTGGAAAGCGACCATGCCTACACCCTGGGGCCGGGCGGCCCGCCCCGCCGCCTCATCACCTGGCGCCGCCGGAATGAGGAGTTCCGCCGGACCGCCGCCGCTCCCGTAAAAAATTATCGGCTGGCGGAAATCGCCAGCCGCGAAAACCCCCGCTATAAAAGCTGGCTGAAATCCCTTTCCGGGCGCGGCCTGAAGAAAAGCGGCCAGGCCATTATTTCGGGCCGCAAATTCGTGGCCGAAATTTTGGCTTCGCCGGCGCCGCCGGACTGCGCCCTAATCATCAAACGCCCGGACGATCTGGAGAATTTCAAACTGCCGCCCGGCCTCGCCGTCTACCAAACCCGCCCGGAACTGTTCCCGGCCCTGGATATTTTCGGCGCGGGCGCGCCCCTGATGCTGCTCACCGTGCCCGAACTCCCGGCCTGGGACGGCCGCCTCCGGGAGAACGCGACCGTGTTCCTGCCCTTTCAGGACCCGGCCAACCTGGGCGCGGCCATCCGCACCGGCGCGGCCCTGGGAGCGGAAATCGTCATCCTGAAAGAAGCCGCGAGCCCCTGGCATCCCAAAAGCCTCCGGGCCGCCGGCCCGGCCCTGCTCCGGGCCAAACTCAGGGAAGGGCCTTCACTTTCCGAACTCGCGGCCCAACACGCGCCGGACCTCTTCGCCCTCTCGCCCGAGGGACGGAACATCCTCGGCCAGCCCTTGCCGCCGCAAGCGGGCTTCGTCTTCGGCATCGAGGGTCCGGGGCTGGGCTCGGCCTGGCCAAAAGAGCGGACCCTTTCCATCCCCATGTCTCCCGGAGTGGAATCGCTCAACGCCGCGGCCGCCCTGGCCGTGACCCTGGGCATTGTTTGCGCGCGGCGGTTTTAAGCGGATGGATGAATTGCCCGCGCTCTCCTCAAATGGCCGCCGCCCCAAAGTTTATTGGAATAATTCTTCTCCGGCCGTATCGGGAATAGCCGACCAGCCAAGGAGGGCGTCCGGGAATTTCTTGGAAAAAATTACAAAGCGGCGAGTTGCGGCCGAGGATCGCTTCGCGAGCCGAAGGCCGCTTGTCCGAGCCGCGTAATTTTTGAAAAGAATTTCCCGGACGCCCTCCGCCCTTAACGCTAATAATCGATATAATATAGAATTGTTGATGTATGTATTAAAGGCTTGTGTATTTGGAGCAATTTTATTAAAATAGAAAAATTGTTTGTGGACCATGCTCGCTCCACTGGAATTTTTTCTGGAGACGCGAGGCTTTGTGCGCAAGCAAAATATTCGGATCTTTCATTTCGCAAGATAAGGAGAACAAAATGTCTGACATCACTTCCAGGGTTATTAACGTAGTCGCGGATCAACTTTCGGTGGACGCCGGTGAAATTCGCCCCGAATCTTCATTTCAGGATGACCTTGGCGCCGACTCCCTTGACCTGGTGGAACTTATAATGGCCATGGAAGAAGAATTCGACGTTAAAATCGACGACGACGCGGCCCAGAAAATCAAAACCGTGCAGAACGCCGTCGATTTTATTGAGAGCATCTCCAAATAAGGCGGGCATACGTGGCCAGAACACAATCACCCAAACGCGTGGCCATAACCGGCGCCGCCCTCCTGTCCCCCGTGGGTAATGACCTGGCCTCGTCCTGGCAGGCCCTTAAAGAAGGCAAAAGCGGCGTCGGGCCCATCACCAGATTCGACGCGAGCGCCCAAAAAACAAAAATAGCCGCCGAACTTAAGGGCTTCGCGCCTGAAAACTATATGGACAAGAAGGCCGTCAAGCGTTTCGACCCCTTCATCCAGTACGCGGTGGCCGCCGCCAAAATGGCCTTCGCGGACAGCGGCCTCGTCGTCACGGATGAATTGAGCCGCAATTCCGGTTGCATCATGGGTTGCGGCCTGGGCGGCCTCACCACCATCGAGGCCAATCACGAAACCCTTTTAAGTCGCGGTCCCGACAGGGTCAGCCCCTTTTTCGTGCCCATGATGATCGGAAACATGGCCCCCGGCCAGATTTCCATCGAACTGAATCTGCGCGGCCCCAACCTTCTGGTCTCCACCGCCTGCGCGGCGGGCACCCACGCCGTGGGCTGGGCCTTCCAGCAAATCCGCGACAACGGCTGCACCATGATGGTGACCGGCGGGGCGGAAGCCGTCATCACCCCCCTGGCCGTGGCCGGCTTCAACGCGGTGAAAGCCTTATCCACCAGAAATGACGAGCCCCAAAAAGCTTCGCGTCCCTTTGACAGAGACCGCGACGGTTTCATCATCGGCGAAGGCTCGGGCATGCTGATCCTGGAGGAATGGGAACACGCCGTAAAACGCGGGGCCAAAATCTACGCCGAGGTGGCGGGCTTCGGGGCCTCCGGCGACGCCTTCCACATGACCGCGCCGCCCGACGACGGCGGGGGCGCCATTTTGGCCATGCGGGCGGCCCTTCTGGACGCGGAACTGTGCGGGGTGAGGCCCGAAGACGTGGGCTACATCAACGCCCACGGCACCTCCACCGATCTCAACGATCAAATCGAAACCCGCGCCATCAAAGCCGTCTTCGGCGAGGAAACGGCCAAAAAGCTGGCCATAAGCTCCACCAAATCCATGACCGGACACCTTTTGGGCGCGGCCGGCGGGCTGGAGGCGGTCATCACCGCCCTGGCCCTGAAAGACGGCGTCCTGCCTCCCACCATCAATCTGGACAATCCCGATCCCCTCTGCGATCTGGATTATGTTCCCAACGTGGCCCGGGAAAAGCGCGTCCGCGCCGCCATGAGCAACTCCTTCGGCTTCGGCGGCACCAACGGCTGCCTGGTTCTGAAGGCTGTGGAATAGGGTGTCATCATGAAACTGGCCATCGCCAGCGACCACGGCGGTCGCAAGCTTAGAAAAACCATTCGCGTGCATCTGATGGAAAAGGGCCTCTCCGTGCGCGATTTCGGGGTTCCTGACGATGTGGAGAGGGCCGATTACCCTGATTACGCCAAAAACGTGGCCCAGGTCGTGGCCGAAGGCCAGTTCGATATGGGCATACTCATTTGCGGCACCGGTCTGGGCATGTCCATTGCCGCCAACAAAACGCCGGGCATAAGGGCGGCTGTCGCCACCAACGAATTCATGTCCCGGATGGCCAGGGCCCACAACAACGCCAATATTTTGGCCCTGGGCGAGCGGGTGGTGGGTTCCGATCTGGCCATGGCCATTGTGGACGTTTTTTTGGAAACGCCTTTTGAAGGCGGCCGGCACCAGGAACGCCTGGAAAAAATTGAGTAAAGTATGGAAGAAAACATGGAAAAGCTTTTGAAGACGGATCCCCAGGTGGGCGCGATAATACAGAGCGAGCTTATGCGCCAGCGTTCCAAACTGGAACTCATCGCCTCTGAAAACTTCACCTCTGAAGCCGTCATGGCCGCCCAGGGTTCTATTTTTACCAACAAGTACGCCGAAGGCTACCCGGACCGCCGCTATTACGGCGGCTGCGAATTCGCCGACCAGGCGGAAAACCTGGCCATCGGCCGGGCCCGGAAAATTTTCGGGGCCGAGCACGTCAACGTGCAGCCCCACAGCGGTTCCCAGGCCAACATGGCCGCCTACATGTCGGTCCTTTCGGCCGGCGACGCCATTTTAGGCATGGACCTGGCCCACGGCGGGCACCTGACCCACGGGTCCCGGGTGAGCTTCTCCGGCCGCCTCTACAAGGCGCACTTTTACGGCGTTCGCCAGGATACGGAACTTCTGGATTACGACGACATTCTCAAGAAGGCGGAGGAACTGAAGCCAAAGGTCATTGTGGCGGGCGGCTCGGCCTACCCCAGGGCCATAGATTTCGCCCGTTTTCGCGAAGCGGCGGACGCGGCGGGCGCCGTCCTGATGGTGGATATGGCCCATTTCGCGGGCCTCGTGGCCGCCGGGCTCCACCCCTCGCCCGTGGAACTGGCCGACATCGTCACCTCGACCACCCACAAGACCCTGCGCGGTCCCAGGGGCGGCCTGATACTGTGCAAGCACAATCTGGCCAAGGCCGTGGACGCCCAGGTTTTCCCCGGCATTCAGGGCGGCCCCCTCATGCACATAATCGCGGCCAAGGCCGTGGCCTTCGGCGAGGTCCTGACCCCGGATTTCATGGATTACCAGCAGCAGGTCATCGCCAACGCCAGGCGTCTGGCCGAAAATCTGACCGACGAGGGCTTCCGCATCGTCTCCGGCGGCACGGACACCCATCTGGTTCTGGTGGACCTGCGGGCCAAAAACATCACGGGCCGCCTGGCCGAAACCGCCCTGGACGAGGCGGGCATAACCGCCAACAAAAACGCCGTCCCCTTCGACACCCAGCCCTTCGCGGTGACCAGCGGCCTGCGCTTCGGAACTCCGGCCCTCACCAGCCGGGGCTTTAAGGAAGCCGAAATGGATCTGGTCTCCGAATACATCGTGGAGGCCCTGGCCGCTCCCGAGGACGAAGCCGCCCTGCGCAAGGTTCGCCACAAGGTCGAAGCCCTGTGCCAGAAGTTCCCGCTTTATCCTAATTTGTAGATGTAGATTTTACCTTCGTCTTAAGGTTTGCAAATCGGGCAAAAAATGTCATTTTTGCCCGATTGCTATATGATTTGGCTGTAAAACAAGTCGCTTACGCTCCGTCTCGCTTCGCTCGACCTTTTGCTTCGCCTAATCTGTAGATTTTTACCTTCGTCTTAGGATTCGCAAATCGGTCAAAAAGCGTCATTTTTGCCCGAGTTGTATTTTTCCAGCCTGGCCGCGCACTGCGCGAGCTGAGGGTCTTCCGGGAAAAACTCCCGATAATGGAAGACGCTGCCCCGCTTTTCCGAAAAGGAAGTCGCCGACAGGCGGCCATAGTCTCCCCCTTCACGATATATATCGGCCTCCGCGCCCTGGGAGGCGAGGAAAACTTCGAAAGGCCGCCAGGCGCCGGAGACCGGGGGCGCCCCCCCAAAGCGGCGGCCCCGGCGCGGCGGCAGGCTCATGAGTTCGTTATACAAGTCGTTGAATTGGCGAACCATATTTTCCGCGCTGAAGCGTTCCCGCACATAGCCCGGCCCGGCCCGCGAAAGGCGGCCCCGCAGTTCGCCGTCCCGGTAGAGCCTTTCCAGGGCGCGGCTGTAGGCGGCCTCGTCCCGCACCACCAAACCGCTTATGTCATGTCCCACGGAAAATTCTTCGGCCCCCCCGGCCAGAACCACCGGGGGCGCGCCCATAGCCTGGGCTTCCAGAAGGGCCAGTTCCAGGGTTCCATAGTGCTGTCGGTTCAGGGGATAGCCGAAAATATCCATAGCGGCCAGACGGTCGGACACGTTTTCCACCGGCCCCGTAAATTCGAAACGGTCCAGGGCGCCCAGGGCCTCGGCCTCACGGCGCAGGCTTTCCTGATGCGGGCCGCCGACGACTGTAAAAACCGCGTCGCCCAGATCGGCGGCCAGGGACATCCTTAAAAAATCCGGGTGCATTTTTTGATAATCGACAGTGCCCACATAGCCGACGCGAAATCTTTCATGGTGAAGGCGCCGCGCCGGTCCCACATAATCGAGCCCCCCGCAGTTGTTCAGAAGGCGGATTTTGGCCGCCTTTTCCCCCTCTGAAAGAGCGCGGACGGCGGGCGCCGTGAAAGAATGGGGCGTGGTGAAGGCGAAGAGATCGGGAAAATCCAGAAGCGGGCCGGTAAAAACCTGCGGCGCGCTGTGACCGGAAACGTGGGACCAGAAAAGCGCCCGGCCTTCCGGCCAGAGGCCGTTCAAGATGAAGTCATAGAGGAGGGGATGGTTCCAGAAGTGGACGACGGTTAGGTCCGCCTTCGCCATGACGGCGGCCAGGCGCCCATAATCGCGGCCCAGGCGGTCGTGATGTTCGATGCCGGCCCCTTCCATGAAGGCGCGGGCCTTATCATTGATGTAATCGAGGCAGTGGAGCGAAAATTTCCCGCCCGCGCGGGGCGCGGCGGCGAAATAGTTCATGAGCACGCGGCCCACCCCGCCGCCCATGTGGGGCGTTATATGTGGAATATTCATTTACCGCCTCAATGCCATGAAGGACGCTTACTCATGAGTATTCTGTCCTGGTGGCCTGTTCATATTGCCAGACGGCTCCTTGGTGGCTAATCTTGTCATGATATGAGCTTTCCACCAGCGCCATGTCGCAATAATATTTCCCGCCGCTCGTAGTCATCCCTTCGACATGATGCCAGGTATAGCCTGGATAGCTGGCCGGATAGGCGCTGGTGGCCGCTGCCGCATAATCATTATGTCTATTGCCGGTCATTTGTATTCGTTTCCGGCTTCCGGCCAGAACATGAACGGCCGCCGCGCCGGAAAGATTCAAAAAGTTTCCATTTGTCGGGATCAGAGCTTTGGAAAGGCCGCTCCAATTGCTATATGTGTAGTGGGTATCGCTTTCCGCCATTTTCGTCAGCCACTCAGCCAACAGGTCCGGTATGTCCCAGGGGGCTTTGCCCAAATATTTCGCATACGCTTCGCATAAGTCGTTGGAGTTGTAGGAATTATAGGTTTTTTGCCCTACTTTCACCACTCTTTGCACGGGCGGCGCAGAAGGCCTGGCAAGGGAAGATTTAAAAGAATTCAGCAGGGACTTCAATTGAACGGGAGGCGTCAAGGCCGGCATATCCTGAGCCTGCCTCGCTTTTTCCTGTTTATACACGTACATTCCATCACCCCTTTGCCGCAGTTTACATGTAATATGCAGTATAGGCCATTGGCGGCAAATCGCAAAGCAAAAAATCCAGGGCGGCAGATCCATCCGTCATTCACAGTACAAGAATTCATCAATATATAAAATTGCCGGTAACGGCGATTTTTGCTTGACAAAAAAGCCCGGCTGGGATATTAATATTGAGAATCAATTGCAATATGAGGTGGAGCATGAAAAATATCTCTCTGCGGCAAATGGCCGTAGGCCAAACCGGAACCATCAGCCGCGTAAAAGGCGGAGGGGTTCTGGGCGTCCGCATTCGCGAAATGGGGCTGCTGCCTGGCGCCGATATACAGATAGTCGGGCGGGCGCCGCTGAACGACCCGGTGCACATCAAGCTGTACGGCAGCGACCTGACCTTGCGCAACAACGAAGCCGACCACATATTCGTGGACGTGGAATGATTTTTAAGGACGATGCTATGAATGATTCGCAAATTGTAGTGGCTCTGGCCGGCAACCCCAACGCCGGCAAAAGCAGCCTCTTCAACAAATTCACCGGCCTGCGAGCCCATGTGGGGAACTATCCGGGCGTGACCGTGGAACAGAAATGGGGCGAATTCGAACACCGGGGCCGCTCCGTCAAGCTGGTCGATCTGCCCGGAGCCTATTCCCTCAATTCATATTCCCTGGACGAACAGGTGGCCCGCGATTTCGTCGTCAATGAACGGCCTGATCTGGTGGTGAACGTCCTGGACGCCACCAATCTGGAGCGCAACCTCTACCTGACTTTGCAGTTTCTGGAATTGGGCGTCCCCACTATCATGGCCCTGAACATGATGGACCTGACCGAGGCCAAAGGCCTGAAAATAGATATTGAACGCATCGCCAACGATTTGGGGGTCCGGGTCGTGCCCGTGGTGGCCACATCCGGCAAAGGCCTTTCCGAGCTTTTGGACGCCATAGTGGAAACGGAGAGCGAGGCCGGAGCGCCCTGGCGTCCCCTGGAAATAAGCTATGGCCAGGATATCGACGAGGCCCTGGCCAAGGCGGAGGACGTCTTGGGCGGCGCCCTTCCGAACCCGGACAGGCTGCCGACCCGCTGGCTGGCCGTTAAATATATGGAAGGCGACGCGCGGGTGGAGGAAATGCTGAAGGCCGAAGCCCCCGGACTTCTGCCGGCTTTGGATCGCTTGCGGTCCGCTGTGGCCCGGCACCTGCAAAGCACCCAGGACGACGAACTGGAAGGGGCCATGATAGACCGCCGCTACGGCTTCATTTCCGGCCTGCGCCGGGTGGCCGTGACCAGAACCAGAAGGGATTCCATCGAAATCAGCGACGCCATCGACAAGGTTCTCTTAAACCGCCTCTTCGCGCCCTTTTTCTTCCTGGCCGTCATTTACGGGCTCTATCAATTCACCTTTCTGGCCTCCGAACCGGTGGTGGTCTGCCTGGAAGCCTTCTTTGAATTTTTCGGCGGAGCCGTTGAAAAGGGCATGAGCGAAGGTCTTTTGAAAGACCTGATCCTGGAAGGGCTCATCGGCGGCGTGGGCGGCGTTTTGGGCTTCGTCCCCATCATCGCCTTCATGTTCGCGGGCATCGCGATACTGGAAGATTCCGGCTACATGGCCAGGGTGGCCTTCATAGTAGACAGGGTGTTCCGGGCCTTCGGCCTCCACGGCAATTCCGTGGTGGCCCTCATCGTGGGCGGCGGCATTGCCGGCGGCTGCGCCATTCCCGGCGTCATGGCCGCTCGCACGCTGCGCGATCCCAAAGAGCGCATCGCCACCATCCTGGTCACTCCCTTCATGACCTGCGGCGCGAAGCTGCCGGTCTTCCTGATGCTGGTGAGCGCGTTTTTTCAGGAAAATCAGGCTTTGGTGATGATGGGCCTCACCGTCTTCGCCTGGGCCGTCGCCCTGGCGAGCGCCAAAATTCTGCGCACCTTCGTCTTGCCGGGCGCCCCCGCCCCCTTCGTCCTGGAACTGCCGCCCTACCGCATGCCCACATTGAGCGGCGTTCTGCTGCACACCTGGGAAAGAACCTGGGGCTATGTCAAAAGGGCCGGCACGGTCATCGTGGCCGTCACCGTAATCATCTGGCTGATGATGACTTTTCCCGCCCTGCCCCCGGATGCGCGGATCGAACTTGAAACACGCGCGGCCGCCGCCATGAACGAGGAAATGAGCGGCCACCTGGAAGCTTTAAGACTGGAGGAGGAATCGGCCGCTCTGCGCCACAGCCTGGCCGGCCGCATCGGCGAAGCCCTGGAACCCGTGAGCGGCCTCATCGGCTTTGACTGGCGCACCAACATCGCCCTGGTGGGCGGGTTCGCGGCCAAGGAAGTGGTTCTTTCCACCCTGGGCACGGCTTACGCCATGAGCCTGGCCCCGGCGGTCGAAGAAGAGGGCGCCGCCCCGGAAGAGGATAGGGAGAAAGCTCTCATCAGCAACCTGAGCGAAACGCTTTCCGAGGACCCGGCCTGGTCGCCGCTAACGGCCGTGTCGCTGATGGCCTTCGTCCTGCTCTACGCGCCCTGCTTTGTCACCATAGCCGTAATCCGCAAGGAGATCGGCGGCAAATGGGCCCTGTTTTCCCTCGTGGCCAA
>QMCE01000822.1_pt1 | contig 16477 bp, 13 predicted proteins | sample 1821851 | NCBI WGS metagenome assembly QMCE01 (sample SAMN09453174, study PRJNA476694) | Termite gut metagenome, whole genome shotgun sequencing project. | isolation source: worker | host: Odontotermes sp. | place: South Africa:Pretoria | collected 2016-01-28
ATTCTTTTTTCCTGTAATGTCTCAAATGTAAATAAAGGCAACCCGTCCCTCGGAGCGGAGTTGCCTTTAACCGTTGCTTCTTGTCGTGAAAGCCTATTTCCTGAGGTTGAGGGCCTTGACAACCGCCCTGTAACGCTCGATATCAACTCTCTTCAGGTACTCCAACAACTGGCGGCGCTTACCGACCAGGCGCAGCAGGGCGCGCTGGGTACCGTAATCGTGCTTGTTGCGTTTGAGGTGTTCCGTAAGGTGGCTGATACGGTAGGAAAACAGCGCGACCTGGCTCTCGGGAGAACCGGTATCGGTGTTGGACTTTCCGTACTGACCAAAAAGCTCCTGCTTTTTTTCAGTTGTTAAATAGCTCATAATCCGTAGTTTATGGTTTCGCTTTACGACAGATCCGCCTTACCGGGTGCTGCCAAAGCGTGCGCAAAGATAGTGCTTTTTCCCTGATTCCCAAACATTTTCGCCATTATTTTGCGTCATTCTGCATCACTCACCGAATGGGGTACGCAAAGAACCGACCGACGGATGAAAAAAGAAAAAGACGCTGGCAATCAGCGTCTTTTGTGCCCAGGAAAGGACTCGAACCTTCACGGCATCACTGCCACTCGCCCCTGAAACGAGCGCGTCTACCAATTTCGCCACCTGGGCAACAAGCGAAATAAAGTGTGGCAAAGATATACAAAAATATTATACCCACACAACTTGCAAACGAAAAATATTCCAATATTTGTAAAATAGAGGTTGTTTCAACCCGGGCGACAACAGCCATGCGGCAATTCGGCGATGTAGCGACAACGCAACGTGGAGCGTGACCTGCCGGGCATCGTCCCTATCCCGGACCCCGCCTACTACTGCAAGCCCCGGGATAGCCGCTAATACGGCTATCCCGGGGCTCGGCAGTAAATCTTTATTTACGGGTTTAGAACGGTCGCGTTGGCCAGCGTCCTCGGGTCGAAATTGATGCTCTCGTACATGTCGAGCAGCATATCCCATTTCTCTTTAATCTTGGGGTAGGCGTCGAGATAGGGTTGTATTTCAGAGTCGGGGGCTTGGAACAGAAGTTTGAGATAGTTATCTTTATCCATTGGGCTCCACTGTTCCGGTCCTGCGGGTGTCCAGGGGTCGCCGCCGATGAACGGAGTCCACCATGAAGCATACCTCCAGCCATAGGTTGGCGGAATACCGGGTCTCACTACCGCCCAACTTCTTGCAGGCATAACTCCGGCCTGAAGCTTATCCTCGTCTGTCGGGAAGCCTCCGCTTGCAGTTTTCAGCGCCGCCCAATCGGTCACTGTATAGAACTCTTCAGGGAATGGGGTCAGGCCGGTAGCTTCGTAATAGTCGGTACGGATAACCGCGTTGAAACTTACGATCAGCGCGTCTTTCTGCTGCTGGGTCATCTGTCCGAATTCGGCGTTCACGCCGCTGAATGCGATACTCCGTCCCGTTACCTTTGCCGGAATGTTGACATAAAGGCCGGTTCTCTCATTGTATGTCCACATTTTGTCGGCCAAAAGGATGCGGTAGGGCAACGAATTACCCCTCTTCCCTTCCGGCGTAAGGCCGCTGATCCATATCGAATCGAGGAGCCTCAACAGCGGCTCGACATACTGCGGGTCGCCGGCCATGATGGTGTCGCGGGGCGCTGCGGTCGGCGCCGGGCCATAAGTCCATACGAAATCGGCCTGCGTTGGATGGTAGGTTATATACGAACCACTCTCCTCGTACAGGTTGACGATATAGTCGTTGGCCCACTGCGAAGCCCCCTGCTCGGGTAGATCGTAGATGTCATTGATTATTTCAATAGGATCACCCACCGGATTGGAATCGTTGCAAGCAGCTATAAAACAACTTGCCAGCACTAAAAACAATATCTTTTTCATCTCTGAAATCTATTTTTACGGGTTAAGTGTCGGCACCCTTTGAGGAGCGCTTCCCGAGGGGTTCTGTACCAAATTGGCATTCTTCAGCAAAATGGACGCCTCCAGCGGAAGGGTGTACATCGGGTCTTTTTCTTCGAGAACGTAGTAAATTATCTGGCCCGCCTGTTCTGCAAAGCGGTGAACGATCCTCGGCATGCCATAACGGCGCAGGTCGAACCAACGGAAGCCCTCGTAACAGAACTCGCGGCGGCGCTCGGCGCGGATCAGGTCTATCACCTCCTCCTTGGTATATGTTTCCGTATCGTCGGTATAGCCGATGATCCTGTTTTTGCGCAGCATGTTGTAATCTTCCATCGCAAGGTCGAGATGATCCAACTGCGCATTAGCCTCGGCACGGTTCAGAATAGCCTCGGCCGTGCGGAACGACTGCATCGGGTGCTTGTTGTCGGCGACGGCGTTTGCGAATTTGGATATGAATACCGGCTTGTCGTCGTCCTCGTCGCTGCCTTCGAACCCGTGGACAAAACGCATGTCGTGCTTCACCTTATCGGCGTCGAACATCCGGGCGAGCAGCGTCGAGTCGAAAGAAAGCAGACCTTCCCCCGCCCCACGCTCACCAAGGCACGGCAGCGAACCGAAGGCCCACTCCAACTCGGGGTTCTTCTGGTAATAGAGATAACGGACGGTGTTCTCGGTCCGTATGGTGTCCAACTGGGTCATATCATAGAGTTGGCTGCCCGTTCCCATAGCTTTGTCGGCCTGTTCGACGCATTTCTCCCACTCGTCCATGTGGAGATAGATCCTCGACAGGAGGATGTGCATCGCCGGGCGGTTGAACCTGAAATCGCCGCGGATGACCTCCAACGGCTCCAACAGGCGCACAGCCTCGGTCATATCATCTACAATCCGGTCATAAACCTCGCCTACGGTGTTGCGGGGCAGGTATTCATCGTTGATCTCCGAATTGAGCTTCAACGGGATACCGGGAGAGTTCTTGCCATGGCCCTGCTCGTTCCAGTTGTAAGGTTCGCCATAGAAGTTGACCAGCATGAAGTAGTAGTAAGCCCTCAGGGCGAACGCCTCGGCCTTGACCTTGTTGCGGTCGGCTTCGGGGCCGATAGCGTCGTCGATCATGTCGAGCACGGCATTACATCCCATGATCTTGGTGTAATAGGAGTAGTAGATCGAGCTGAACGCATCGGTATTAACCCCCACCGAAGGCTGCCATGTATATATCGACCCCCACTCGTTCATCTTGGTGACCTCATTCTCGGTCGGGCTGGGCGCAGCCAGCGTAATGTCGTCGTCAAAAAGCATGGTGAAGGCCGCGACGTCGTTGTTGTCCCCCGCTATCGGATAGGCCGTGCCGATCAGAAGTTCGGCAAAGTCTTCGGTGGTCTTCGGGATCACCTCGTCCCACGACTTCTCTTCCAGGAACGAGCAACCGCCTATCGCAAGCGCGCCCGCCGTTAAAAGAATGTATTTGAAGTTCAATTTCATAATATCTCTGTTTTATTTCATTTTTAGAATGCTATACTCAGGTTAAATGTCGTAGTCTTCCTGAGTGGCCAGTTGCCGGTCTCGGGATCGTAGCCGTCCCATTTGTCGTCGAAAACTATGGTGAAGGGATTGGCCATCACCAACGATACGCTCGCACTGCCTGCCGATATTGCATGCGCCCATTTAGCCGGCAGATTATATGACATCTGGATACTGCGGCAGCGGATAAAGTCCGAACTTGCCACGCGCGCATCGGACTGGTGCCACATGGTGAAACGGTTCTCTTGAACAGGAGATCCTTCGGGGGTGGGCAGCATCTGACTCAGGATGATCGCCTCCCTGTTCCCGATTGGAAGCGCTGGCATAACCCCGGCCTTGTTCTCGTCGCCGGGCTGGCGCCAGCGGTTGTTGAACAGGCGCGGTACGTTCTGGTAGGGAAGCGGAGCGCCATACCTGTTGTAGATATACGGAAGGCGGTTGTGGGCGCCGAACGACATTGAGAACAAAGCCCGCATGGAGAGGGATTTGTAACGCACCATGGTCGAGAGACCGCCCTGAAAATCGGGTTCGAACTTCCCGCTCTTAACCAGATAAGCCAAAGGATTATCGGTGCCGCCCTCTATATCCATATAGTTGAATGTCGGGTAACCGTGCTCGCCGTCCAGTCCTTTGTAGGAGTAGGACCAGAAAGTGGAATACGCCTCGCCATCGACCACAGCCAGACCGCCGAGGTACATATCGCGGTCGTTTTCCTGTTCGGTTTTAGACATTTTCCCTTTCGACTTGCCGGTATTGAAGGTTAGCGTCCATACCCAGTCTTGCGTTTTGACAGGAGTGACGTTTACATAGATGTCCCATCCGCGGTTCTCCATCTTCTGTCCCATGATGATGCCTTGGCGCATACCGTTTTCCAACGGTATATCGCGCATGTTGAGCACGTCGCTTTTCGACGCGAACAGATTGGCCGTAAGACCTATGCGCCCCTCGAGGAACGAAAATTCGATCTCCGTATTCCAGTCGTTCTTCTTCTCCCAGCCCAGGCTCGGGTAAGGCAGCGACTTGATTATGAGCGCATAGTTCTGATAGTATTCGTTGAACCCGTCGTCCGTCGCGATCAGGTAGGGTGAAACCGACTGTACGGCGTTGCCCGTATAACCATAGCTGAACGAAAGGTCGATCATATCCATCCACGACGCCATTTCCATGAACTTCTCCTCGCCGAGCCTCCATTTGAAGCCGGCAGACCAGTTGGGTTCGAAACGTTTGTTCTTGTCCTGCCCGAAGCGGTTCGAGGCATCGAGGCGTGCGTTGAAATTGACCGTATAACGGCGGTCATAGCTGTAAATCGCCGTGAGGTATGTGCTCAGGTAGTTGTTTATAGCGTTGTTGTTGGACGTCCCCATTCTCATACGCGAATGCAGCCCCTCCATGGGGTGTTCCGCCGCTCCCGGTATATTTTGGGGTGCGAGAGGTACGTTGGCATATTTTTCGCCGCGATAGTGCAGATAACCGAAGGCCATATCCTTATGGCCATAGGTGCGTGCCGAACGGGCTTCGCCTCCCAACTGGAACATCACCGTGTGGAGGTCTTTGAAAGTGCGGCTGTAGTTCAGGTTGAGGCCTGTCGACCAGTCCCTGTTGCGGGCGTTTTCGTTTATCGACACACCTCCGAAGGGAAGCGGAGTCCCCATCATGGCTTCAGGGTTGCCCACTGCCTCGCCGATCTCATAACCGCGAACCTGGGTGATATAGTGAGAGTATTCAGTGGCGTAGGAGCGCACCTCGCTGTTGGCGAGCGAGTAGGCGAACGTTCCGCGAAGATCGAACCCGTCGCCGAATTTCCACGAAATATCGAATGCGGCCTGGAGCTTCTGGGTCGAGTTCGTGTTGCTCGTATTATCCAACTCGTTCAGAATGTTATAATTATAGTACGGTTTCTTATTCGGGATCGCCGTACTCGGCATTCCGTTCTTGACGTGGTAGTGGAGAGAGCCGTCCTCGTTGTAGACCGGGGTCGTGCGCGAAGTGTTCATCGCGTAGCTGAACGGGTCTACATCGAAAGCAAAGCCACTTCTTTCGCTCTGGCTGCCGCTCAGGCTCACATTGGCAATAAGCTTTTCGGCCAGCCGGATCGTCGTTGCGGAATTGACCATAAAGTTGTTCATGTCGTTGCCGCGCGCTTCGCCCAGTATCCTCTGCACACCCAATGAGGTGCGGTTGGTGATCTTCTCGCCGCCGCCCGACACACTGACATTGTGTATCTGGCTAACCGAGTTGCGGAACAGAATGTCGAACCAGTCGGTATTCATATTCTCCAACTTGCGGAACTCGCGGTCGAAGTCCGCCCGGCTGATCTCCTTATTCTGCAGCTTTATGATCAGATCGGCGTAACCGATCGGAAGCAGGTCGTCGGAGAAAGTGTTGCGGTCGATATACATTTCCTGCGAGAACTGCATCAACTCCTGAGAGTTCATCATATCGTACTGGCTGTAATCGGGCTTCTGTCCAACGGCGAGACTGCCGCTGTACGATACCGAGAAACCTCCGGCGCGCGCCCTCTTGGTCGTGATCACGATCACGCCGTTCGATGCCTGCGAACCGTAAATTGCCGTCGACGCGGCGTCTTTGAGCACCGTGATCGTCTCTATATCCATCGGGTTGAGCCACGAGATGACGCTCGACGCCACTTCACGCAAATCCGAAAGGTCGTTTTCGCCGAGGGCGCCCGTCCCTTCGGGAATCGGAAGCGGATCGCGCTGGATCACACCGTCGACGACCCACAAAGGCGACTGATTGCCATACAGGGTCGATGTGCCGCGGATCCGTACCTTGGGCGCGGCACCTACCAAACCCGAAGTATTTATAACGGTCATGCCCGGGACCATACCCTGAAGCATATCCTCGATGGTGGTGACGGTCTTCATCATGGTCGTGTCGGGCTTCAACTGGAACACCGAGCCCGTGTAGAGCACCTTGTTGATCACATTATAGCCCGTGACCACCACTTCCTCGATGTCTTCCGACGACTCTTCGAGGACGATCCTCAAATCCTGCCTGTCGCCGACGTTGACCTCCTGTGTTTTGTAGCCCACGAACGACACGACCAACACGACCAACGCCCTGTCGTCGGCAGGCGCCTCGATGACGAAGCGTCCCATTATATCCGCCGTCGTACCGCGGTTCGACCCTTTAACCGAAATGGTCGCACCGGGCATCGGCTCGCCGTCGGTATCGACGACCACTCCGCGTATCCCGGCCGGTTGCTGAACCTTGGGGAGCGTGCCCGCCGAGGGTTGGGCCGCGCGGTTTATCAGCACGATCTTGTCCTGTATGTCGTAACTGTAACCGTTGCGCACGAGCACTCCGTCGAGGATCTGTTCGATCGTCGCGCCGTTGAGCGCCACGCTCGCCTTCTGGGATTCGGGGATCAGGCCTTTACGATAGAAAAACTCGTAACCCGTATCACTTTTCAGTTCATCGAGGATCGAGACTATCGTTTGATCTTCCCATTTGACATCCAGCACTGTTTCCTGTGAGTGCAATTGTGCCGCGTTGAGACTCCCCACACATAATAACAATGCAAGTTTGATTTTCATGATCATTAAAAATTTTCTCTGTTTCTCCGGTGGGAGATTGAGGCGTTCGTAGATTTTTTCCATAAATTTGTTAATTGAAGGGTTTGATATTCACACCTGCTGCCGGCAGGTGTTTTTCTGCTCTTGCGGGAGGATCTGCCGGATCCTCCCGTTTTATGTTGTTCATTAAGTCGGGTCGTGGATGGTTTCTACTGTTCCATATCGACGTGGAGTACTCCGCCGCGCATGTAAAACCGCACCGGTGTGATCCTCTCGATCATGCCCAACAACTTGTCCAAGTCCTCGTATTTGGGCAAATTGCCTTTGAAAACGATGCCGTGAACATCTATGTCGTCCATTTCGACGCTGGTATCGTACCAACGCGCAATATCCTGCATCACCTGCCCGAGGCCTCGCTCGTCCAATACGAAGACCCCGTCTTTCCACTGCGTGACCCCGAAGGCATCGACCTCGGCAAGGGTGAATTCAGAACTCCCGCCGGATAACTGCGCCTGCTGTCCCGGGACGAGAAGGGCCTGGCCGCCGCCCGTCAACGCCGCCACGCGCACGCTGCCCTCGCAGAGCGTGGTGATCGTCACCCCGTCCTCGGCGTAAGCGCTGACGTTGAATTTCGTGCCGAGTACCGTCAGCACCTGTTCGCTCGTTTCCACGATGAAAGGCACGGAATCGTCGTGCGCCACCTCGAAATAGCCCTCTCCGCTGAGTTTAACCCGCCGACTGCCGCCGTCGAAGCGCAGCGGGTATTCGAGCGAGCTGCCTGCATTGAGCCATACCTGCGTCCCGTCGCCCAGTGTAACACAGTATTCGCCTCCGCGGGGCACATGCAGTTTGTTAATTATTACCGCCTCCGGCACATCTTCCGCCGGGAGATAGACCAATTGTCCCTCTTCGCTCAACGATGCCTTTATTCCGTTCTGTTCGATCAGCGGGCGCTGCAAAGTGTCGAGCCTCACCTGCCGGCCGTCGCCGAGCTCGAGTATCGCGACAGTACCTCCCGGGGTGATCCCTTCCGGTATGGCCGCCTTGCGCTCCGCAAACAGGAACACGACCATAAGGGCCACCGAAACGGCAGCGGCCGGGATGCTCCAGGACAGCGTTCTACGCACACTTTTGCGGTGTATCTTTACGGCTATGGCTGCTTTCTCGCGCGCCGGATCGACTCCGCAATTTTCCAGGCCCCTTATAAGCCCGCCTTCCATTGCCTCCTCGTAAACCGCCCGATTGGCAGGCGATCTCCGTGCCCATTCCTCCAAAATGCGCTGCTGCTGCCCGTCTGCCGCACCAGATACATTTTTCGCCAGTATGGCCGCGATTTTATTTTCTTCCTCGAAATTCATTTTGCGCAAAGATTTACTCCTTAATGCAACTCAAAAGCAAAAAAGTATATGGATTAGCCATCTTTTTTTCGTATTATTGCACCTGAACACAAAACCGATGCCCGACAAATCTCTGTTTACGATGATCTCCGGCGGCAGCCGACCGGCTTTCGACACCATTGTCGAGAGGTACGTCGCACCGCTGAACCTATATGCCGGCAGGATCATCGGCGACAGCGAGGCTGCCCGCGACATTGTGCAGGATGCGTTCGTGTATGTGTGGGAAAATCGCCGGAAACTCAAGAGTGCCGACCATTTGCGCAACTCTCTTTATCTGGTCGTCCGCAATTATTCCCTGAACTGGCTCAAGCGTCTTTCGAGTTCCGATAAGTTGTCGAAAGATATAGACCCGGTCGAAGAGGACATCTCGGCAGAATATGTGCGCGCCGAAACCGCCCGCCTGCTCAACGAGGCTATCGACCGCCTTCCCGAGGGCACCGCGCAGATCATCAGGCTCAGCCTCGACGGGTTCAAACAGGAGCAGATAGCCCTGCGGCTGGATATATCGCTCGCTACCGTCAAGGCCCAAAAAGGCAAAGGAATATTGAAACTCAGGGAGATCCTCGGGCCCCTCTCCGCGCTTTTCCCCTTTTTAAATATGGAATTCCCGAAATAAAAACCGATGCTCGACAGGACTTTTCAGACAGATGTGGCGGAAGCGGGATGCGACGAGGCCGGGCGCGGATGTTTGGCGGGGCCGGTTTTCGCGGCGGCGGTGATATTGCCCGAAGGGTTTTCGCACCCTCTGCTAAACGATTCGAAGCAGATGCGCGAGGCCGACCGCGAATTGCTGCGCGGAGTTATAGAGCGGGAGGCAGTGGCCTGGACCGTTGCGCGGGTAGAGGCGGAAAGGATCGACAGGATCAATATCCTGAATGCCTCGATCGAAGCGATGAACCTCGCCGTGGAGCGGTTATCGGTACGCCCCGGCCTTTTGCTAATCGACGGCAACCGGTTCACGACCACGCTCGGGATACCGTATAAATGCGTGATCGGCGGCGACGCCAAATATGCCGATATTGCCGCGGCGTCGGTACTTGCCAAAACCCACCGCGACGAGTATATGCACCGCCTTGCAGCGGAGTTCCCGCAATATGACTGGGAGCGCAACAAGGGTTATCCCACGCGCGCGCACCGCATCGCAATACTGCAATACGGCCTCACTTCGCACCATCGCCTCTCGTTCAACCACGCCGTCGACCAACTGTGCCTGTTCGACGTCTGATCCAAACAGCCCATTAGAACGGCAGGTCGTCTATATCGTCGGCCGGGGTTACGGGCTGCGGGTCGGCGGGCTGGGCGGCAGGCGCGTAATTGTTCCGCGGTGCGGAGTACGACGAATTGTCAGGCTGTGCGCCTGTGTTGTCCTGACGGCGGCCGAGGAGTTTCAGGTCGTCGGCGACTATCTCGATGCCATAGCGCTTCGCACCGTTCTGGTCGGTCCACTCACGCGAACGCAGACGCCCTTCGACGTATATCTGACTGCCTTTGCGGACAAAGCGGTCGGCGACGTCGGCCATATTGCGCCACAGTGTAATGGTGTGCCACTCGGTGTGTTCCCTGGCCTCCTGCGTCTGGCGGTTGTATATGCGTTCGGTCGTCGCAAGCCTTACACGCGCCACCTTTGCGCCACCCTCGATAGTCCTCACCTCGGGGTCCGCTCCCACATTCCCGATAAGTATTACCTTGTTGATCATAGTTTTGTATTTTTAGAACGGTTTTATGCCCATAATTCCGCGCACGCGGCGCATTGTGGCGTCTGCATTTTCGGCCGCGCGGGCGGCACCTTCGGTTACCACGCGGCGCAGGTATGCGTCGTCCGCCTTTATCTCGGCTATCCTCTCCCGGATCGGTGCAACCACGGCGATCACGTCCTCGGCGAGTTGCTTTTTCATGTCGCCGTAGCGGATCGTGCAATCGTTGTACCGCGCCAGGAAGTCGGCATAGACCTCGGGGGCGGAGACCACGTTCATGATCCTGAAAATGTTGGCTATCGGTTCGGCCATCGGCTGGTTGGGCGCAGTGGGCCCCGAATCGGTCACCGCGCGCATAACTTTTTTGCGGATCGCCTCGTCCGTGTCGGCCAGAAAGATGCCGTTGCCCTCGCTCTTGCCCATCTTGCCCGATCCGTCGAGGCCGGGGATCTTGGTCAGTTCGAGCCCGAAGTTGTAGGGCTGGGGCTCGGGGAAGAACTCCTCCCCGTAGATCGTATTGAAACGGCGCGCGTATTTGCGCGTCATTTCGAGGTGCTGCTCCTGGTCCTTGCCCACCGGGACGTAGTCCGGCCGGTGGATCAGGATGTCGGCAGCCATCAGCACGGGATAGCAGAGCAGGCCGGCGTTGATATTTTCGGGCTGTTTGCGTATCTTGTCCTTGAACGACGCCGTGCGTTCCAACTCGCCCACATATGCGTGCATGCTGAGCAGCAGCGACAGTTCGGCCACCTGCGGCAGGTCGCTCTGCACGTATATGGTCGCCACCCCGGGATCGAGCCCGGCCGCAAGGTACTCGGCCAGCACGTTGCGCACGTTCTCGTGCAACTGCTTCGGGTCGGGATGGGTGGTGAGCGAGTGGTAGTCGGCGATGAAAAAGTAGCAGCGCGCCTCGTGCTGCATCTGCACGAAGTTCTTCAGCGCGCCGAAATAATTACCCAGATGTAGTTGGCCGGTGGGCCTTATGCCGCTTAGGACTGTCTTCATTTGTCAGGTATATAAATATAAAGTGTAAAATTAGTTATTTCCATGTGGAAAATCAAATCGTCCGCGCCTATTCGTTCCCGATCGTTATCACGATATATTCGGAGCGCGTCCCTATGCGGTACTTGCCACCCCAGATGCCGATCCCCGAACTGACATAAATGTGCGTGGTGCCCTTGCGCAGATAGCCGTGCGATCGTTCGTACATCGCGTCGGTGATCCACGAGACCGGCCACACCTGCCCGCGATGGGTATGACCCGAGATCTGGAGGTCGACGCCGTTCTGTTCGGCCTGTTCGAGGTTGTAGGGCTGGTGGTCGAGCAGTATCACGGGCAGGCGGCGGTCGAGGTCCGCGATGAGGCTGTCGAGCGGCTGCCGGCGGCGGTTCTGGCGGTCGTCGCGCCCCACGACGTAGAACAGGCTGTCGGCCAGCGCCGTCGAATCGCGCAGCACGGTCATCCCCGCCTCGCGCAGGAATGCGACGCTCTCGTTCACATTGTTTATATACTCATGGTTGCCGAGCACGGCATAGACCCCGTATTTCGACCTGATCTTATGAAATTCGGGTGCAATGCCGTCTTCCGTGAGCTGTCGCGCACGCTTGTCGGTCACGTCGCCCGCGATCAGCACTATGTCCGGGGCCTCGGCGTTGATGAGCCCGATCCACTTGTCCAGTTCTTTTTTCCCTATCGTATATCCCAGATGGAGGTCGCTGACGGCGACGATCTTAATTCCGCCGGAGGGAACAGGTTTATCGACCGTGAGATTCAGTTCGACACGTTTCTTCTGATAATAGCAGATGTTCCCGGCGACCATAACCGCCGTGACCAATCCCACCGAAAAGAAAAAACCCGCCCAACTCCCGAACATGTAACGCCCCAGCGGAACGCCACAAAGCCTTAATATATCGGCCGCCAGGAACAGCATCAGGAAATATATCGTGAAAAAGAACCACGACGTGCCGATATTGTCCATCAGGCCGACAAGCCCCTCGGGCATGCCCCCCACAAGACGCGCCACGAACATCGACGACACGGCCGCCACACCGAACGCCAGCACCGCCCACCGCACCACGCTACCCTGCGGGACCATGTGCCACAATCTCCAGAAAACATAGATATTCGCGCCGATCATCACGGCCAGTACACCCAGAAAAAACATAAACCTCATCGATTAGTCATATTGAAAACACAAAGATAACTAAAATACGCAACCATCCGACGCATAAAAGACGCCTTCCGGAGACCCGGGTGCGGCTCGTTCCGCAGCGCCCGACTATACTTTTTTCGCGGCGATCGCGTTGGCGATACGTTCACCGTCGAGGGCGGCGGAGATTATGCCGCCTGCATACCCCGCCCCTTCCGCGGCGGGGTAGAGGCCGCGCACCGTGACGTGTTCGAGGGTTTCGGGATCGCGCGGTATGCGCACGGGAGTCGAGGTGCGCGATTCCACGCCCACAACCACCGCCTCGTTGGTCACGAACCCGCGCATCCGGTGGCCGAACGACGCGATGCCTTTGCGCAGGGAGTCGCCGATAAAACCGGGCATCCACACGGCCATATCCGAAGGCGCGACACCGGGAACGTACGATGTATGCGGCAGATTGTGCGACGGTTTGCCGTACACGAAATCGGCAACACACTGAGCCGGTGCGATCTGGGCGGCCCCGCCGTGCTGTTTTGCTGCAAGCTCGAACCGCCGTTGGAACTCAAGCCCCGCCAACTCGCCGAAGCCCGCGCGCAGATGGGCAAAATCAGCCTCGCGCACTTCGGTAACTATCGCGGAATTTGCGAACGGCGAATTGCGCCCGGAGGGAGACATGCCGTTCACGACACTTTCGGCCGAATCGGTCATCGCCGGCACGATAAACCCGCCCGGGCACATGCAGAACGAATAGACGCCGCGCCCACCGACCTGGTTCACAAGCGAATAGGTTGCTGCCGGAAGGTACTCCCCGCGCTCGGGCATGTGGTACTGTATGGTGTCGATCAGCGCCTGCAGATGCTCTATGCGCACGCCCATCGCGTAGGGCTTGGCCTCGATCCGCACGCCGCGGCGGTGGAGTATTTCGTAAATGTCGCGTGCAGAATGGCCTGTGGCAAGAACAACTGCCGCGGCCTCTATCCTCTCGTCACCACATATCACACCCGTCGCGCGATTGTCCTTAATAATAAGGTCGGTAACCTTCGCACCGAACACAACGCGCCCGCCCGCCGCGCGGATAGTCTGGCGGATGTTGGTCATTATGCGCGGCAGTTTGTCGGTGCCGATATGGGGATGCGAATCGTAGAGGATCTCGGGGTTTGCTCCGTGGAACACAAGCGTTTGGAGCGCCTTGTTGTAGTCGCCGCGCTTTTTGGAGCGGGTGAAAAGTTTGCCGTCGGAGAACGTACCCGCCCCTCCCTCGCCGAACGCGTAATTCGAATCGGGGTCGACCGGGCCGTTGCGGTTGATCTGTGCGATGTCGGCCTTGCGCGCCGAAACCTCCTTGCCGCGTTCGAGCACTATCGGGCGCAGCCCCAACTCTATCAGCCTCAGCGCGCAGAACAGTCCCGCCGGCCCCGAACCGACCACCACGACCTCCGTGCCGTGGGTCACGTCGGGATAGTCGAAATGGACTGGCGGCGGCGCGGGTTCGTCGTCGGTGAAAAGCTGCACCGTGAGGTTTACCTTAACTGCCCGGCTGCGTGCGTCTATCGAACGCTTGACAACCCTCGCCAACGCCACCTGCGACGGCTGAACACCCGCCCGGCGCGCTGCTATCGGTACGTAAACATTCCTGTCGGCCGCCTGCTTGGGCGAAAGGGTCAACGATATTTCCAATGGCATAATGCAACTATTTTCGTACAAAAATAATATCTTTGTTCCAAACCTGATCATTCCAACTCAGTGGATACACCACTAACCGAACGACCAATGACAAGAGAGGAACAGTTAAAGTCCTGCCGAATCTGCAAAAAGCAGAGATTCGACGCCAACCAGGGAATTATTTGTAGCACGACCGGCTCACATGCCGATTTCGAAGTTGCATGCCACCATTTCGAGGAGGACCAGGCGCTCAAAGCGAGGTATGATATAATACCGATACCGAAAAGCACCAGCAAGGGTAAAAGGTTGGCAAATTACCTCCTCGACAGTGTTTTTCTTGTTATTATCAGTATGTGTGTCTGGATATTCTTAGCAAGGATCGTCGTTTCGTATGTACCCGAATACGTCTGGATGTTCGAGCAGGAGGATGGTTTACGGGATTATCTTATAGGATTCGTCATTGCGATGCTGTATTACTCTCTATTCGAAGGCCTGACCGGCAGAACGTTAGCGAAGTTTATTACAGGGACGAAGGTCGTCAATGAAAAAGGAGAAAAGCCCGGCCTGTACGACGTCTTGATCCGGTCGATAAGCAGGTTTGTTCCTCTGGAGTGGATTTCGATTTTCTTGTCCGACGACAAAACGATGTGGCACGACAGCTGGTCGAAAACACACGTCGTCGATGTCGTGAAACAGCCGAAAATATAGAAAAATAAACCTTGATACCCGGATGCGAAAAGTCATAATAATACCCACCTACAACGAGAAGGAGAATGTTGCGGCGATGATCGACCGTGTGTTCTCGCTCGCCGAGCCGTTCGATATTCTGATCGTCGACGACGGATCGCCCGACGGCACGGCAGCGATCGTGCGTGCGAAACAGGCGGACTACACCGGCCGCCTGCACCTGATGGAGCGCAAAGGGAAACTCGGGCTGGGGACGGCATATCTCGACGGGATGCGCTGGTCGCTTGCCGAAGGGTACGACTATATCTTTGAGATGGACTGCGATTTTTCGCACAATCCCGACGACCTGCCGCGGCTGTGGGAGGCGGCGCGCGAGGGTGCCGATGTGGTGATCGGGTCGCGGTATATCACGGGTGTGAACGTGGTTAACTGGCCTATGGGGCGGCTACTGATGTCCTATTATGCGTCGTTTTATGTGCGCACCGTTACGCGGATGCCTGTGCGCGACGCCACGGCGGGGTTCGTGTGTTGGTCGCGCCGTGCGTTGGAGGCGATGGACTTCGACGGCGTGAGGATGAAAGGCTACGGTTTCCAGATCGAGATGAAGTACACGGCATGGCGGCTCGGCTTTAAGATAAAGGAAGTCTCGATCGTCTTCACCGAACGCACGCAGGGCACCTCGAAGATGAGCAGTTCGATATTCGGCGAGGCTTTCTGGGGGGTGATGGGCCTGCGGTTCCGTAAGATACGACACAAATAATGGAAGACATACTTATCACGGGCGGCAAGGTCGTAAACCAAGGCCGGGCATACGAGGACTGCAACGTGCTTGTGCGCGGTGGCAGGATCGCCGAGATTGGGCGGGAACTGTCGCAGTACGATGGCTTCACGGGGCGGCGAATAGATGCGCGGGGGATGATCGTGATGCCCGGCGTGATCGACGACCATGTTCATTTCCGCGAGCCTGGACTGACGTACAAAGGCGATATGGCAAGCGAATCGCGCGCGGCGGTGGCCGGCGGGATAACTTCGTATATGGATATGCCCAATACCGTTCCGGCAGCCACGACCCTCGACGAGGTGGAGCGCAAGTTCGAAATGGCCGCCGTCTCGTCGATGGCCAATTATTCGTTCTGGCTCGGCGCGACGAACGACAATCTGGAGCAGATAAAGGCCCTCGATTCGCGGCTCGTGTGCGGCGTGAAACTATTTATGGGCTCGTCGACCGGCAATATGCTGGTGGATGACGACAGCTCGATCGCGGCCGTTTTTGCCGAAAGTCCGGTGCCGGTCGCCGCACACTGCGAGGACGAGCGGATGATCCGCGAAAACGCGGCGGCGTACCGTGCGAAGTTCGGCGATGCCATTCAGCCCGCCATGCACGCCGAGATACGTTCGGAGGAGGCGTGCTACGTCTCAACGGCAAAGGCGGTGGAACTGGCCGACCGCTATGGCAGCAACCTCCATGTGACGCACCTTACCACGGCGCGCGAATTGACGCTGTTTGACACTAAACCGCTGGAGGGCAAGAAAATAACCGCCGAGGCGTGCGTGAACCACCTGTGGTTCTGCGACGAGTATTACGCCTCGTTGGGGAACCGTCTAAAAGTGAACCCCGCGATCAAAACCAGCGCAGACCGCGACGCCCTGCGCGCGGCGTTGACGAACAATCGTATAGACATCATCGCCACCGACCACGCGCCCCACACGCTCGACGAAAAACGGCGCAACTATTGGGAGTGCCCATCGGGTGCGCCTGCGATAGAACACTCGCTGCCGATGATGCTCGAACTTGTCGGCAAGGGTGTACTCGGGCTGACTGACGTCGTGCAGAAGATGTGCCACGCCCCGGCTTTGCGCTACGGCGTGCGCGACCGGGGGTTCCTGCGAGAGGGTATGTGGGCCGACCTGGTGATCGTCGACC
>QMCE01000823.1_pt1 | contig 16467 bp, 13 predicted proteins | sample 1821851 | NCBI WGS metagenome assembly QMCE01 (sample SAMN09453174, study PRJNA476694) | Termite gut metagenome, whole genome shotgun sequencing project. | isolation source: worker | host: Odontotermes sp. | place: South Africa:Pretoria | collected 2016-01-28
ATAGCTTTGGCGGGCGGGGATACCCACGGCGCGCAGGGCAGAGACGGTGAACGTCGTCTCCTCGCCGCAACGCCCCCACGACGTACGCATAGTGGCCAATGACGACGAAGTACGCGCATCGCTGCCTCGGTAGGTGACCTTCTCGTGACACCAGTGGTTTACCTCGAGTGCTGCATCGTACATCGAAAGGCCCTCCAGGCGCCCCTTCAACTCGTCGAAAAAGACATCGCGCGCCTCGTCGAGATTCTCGTTATTGACCCGGTCGACCAGCACGAAATGGCGGAAGATATCCTCGGGTACGCTCTTGCCCCAAGCAAAATAGTCGCGGGCACGCAGCGCTCCGTCGACCTGGCGCAGGAAGTAATCGCCGTCGTAATCGGCCAGATCGCTCAGCGGCATATAGGCATAGAGGAACTCCAGCGCCTCTCTCTGCTCCGCAGAAAGCTCACCCTCGAACACCGAGAACAGAGCACTGTCGCGCGCCGAGGCAAGTTCCTTGCGCGCCTCGAAATCACTATGCACACGCTCGCGATACGCCTTATCGGCGATGAAATGGTTATTGCCACAAGCTGCAAGAAGCACAAAAGCGGCCGCGAAAAGGTAGTTTTTCATATATTTTTTATGTTTTGTCGTTTCGGTCATAGGTTATATTCTTAACGTAAAGTAATGTTCATTCAATATTTTATATCCACCTGCAAGGATTATTTTGATTACGATATCTGCAACTGTCATCCTGTTGAAAGTCGCATCAGGCTTTCTCTGTAACGAGACAAGAGCATAGGGGGCCTGCAAATCATACTCTAAAAAGTCGATATCACTCGGCTGTCCCGACCAAAGATGTTCTACTCGGCGAAAGCGAGAAAACCCACTACAAAATCACCGAAAAGCAGAATCTCAAGCGAAGTGTCGCCTCCCGCATTGATTCAATTTTGGTGATGTACTATTTTTCGACAGAGGTACTGCTTTCTTAATAGTAATCGACGCTTAAAAACGCCGATTGTTATTCAGGCCACAGGACGCTTGCCGTGGGTGATGCACCTGTCTGATAGATGTTGTATACAGTTTTGTGCCGCCTTAAACTATGACATCGCCCCAATCTTAAACTAAATCGACCACAGCTCTTATCTTAGCCTCGTCGGCATTCCAGACATCGAAATCGGCCCAATCGGGATGCGACACGGGGCTCGAATGGCGGCTGCGGAACGTACCGTGTATCTCCGTAACTCCCGTGTGCGCCACTATTGCGGCGGCATTTTCGGGTGTGATCCCCGACCCTGCCATGATCGTTATGCGGCCTGCGGCCTGTTGCACCAGCTTGCGCAGAACCCCTGCTCCCTTCTGCGCCGTCGCCGCACCACCACTGGTCAGCACGCGTTCGCAACCCAGCGCAATGACCTCCTCGAGCGCCTGCCTCAGATCGGCCGAAACGTCGAACGCACGGTGGAACGTAACCCCCATCTCAAAATCACGGGCCAGAGCCACCAATTGCGCACACCGTTCCACATCCACCGTCCCGTCGCGCCTCAACATGCCTATAACCACGCCGTCGCACCCCGCACGGCCACACATCTCGACATCGCGACGCATGACCTCGAACTCGGCCTCGTCGTAGCAAAAATCACCTCCCCGCGGCCGTATTATAGGATACAACTTGATCCCGACCCGTTCGCGCGCCTCTATTATCTGCCCTATTGAGGGAGTGGTTCCGCCCTCGGCCATGTTGTCGCAAAACTCTATCCGATAAGCTCCCGCCCGTTGGGCCGTCACCGCCGAGCCTACCGACTCGGCACACACCTCGACAATCATACGTCTTATAATTTATCCAAATATTCCTCTATATCGCGCCTCAGCCGTTTGTAGAGCGGCGAGCTCTTGTACCCCTCGTTATCGAGCAGCACATCGCGCACGGGGCGCAGCGAGTTATTGTAGTTGCTCATCTCGTTTTTTAGCGCCACCCCCGTCTTGGTCGAGGTGTTGATGCGGATTATGTTCATTTGCTTCAGCTTCTCGCACACGGCGCTCACCGCGGGCACCACCACGTTGTCCATCAGTGTATGGCCCTGCATATACATATACGTATCCTCGGGTTTCATACCGCGCTCCATGAGCATCTGCTCGAACAGTTTGATCTTGTCGCCCAGTCCATGGCCCTTGTACCGCTGCTCGAGTATATGGAGCCACTTCTCGACCTGACGATGCAGCCATGCTATGGTATCGCGTCCGTTGTCGGCCACCTCGAGGTAGTTGAGCTTCACCGCACCTTTGAACTCCAACAGCGTAAAGACATTCTCGGTCTTCAGGAACGCCGAGTAGGCATACCATAAAAACAGCGGATATATGGCCTGCGAGTACTCGCGCATGAAGTGCACGAAGTCGAAAATCACGGCATCGTTCTTTGTCGACTTTACACACACGTTGTGCAACGACGGCGCCCAGCACAGAAAGTTCTCAGTAGCATAGGCATAAGTGTGGAACAGATTGGGCGAGTTGGTCACCAGATGCGCCTGTTCGTTGGAGTTTCCCATCAGGTAATCGAAGTCGCTGTCGACACACAGCAACGTGTGCGGCGAACTCTGGGGCAACATACCGAGCAGCACCTTCTTCCCCTTAGCCAGATCGTCGCGCGGAGGCACATTGATCTCGAACGTATACTTCCCGCACTCATAGTGGTCTAACACCCCGCGCCAGAACGCCACGTCCTCATACCCCTCGACATACACCTCGACGAGTTTCCTTGACGGGTCGCGCGGCAGGCGTTCGGGCATCTGCTCCAATTGTGCCTCGCGAAAGCGGGTGAACCCCTCGCTGTGGGTATATGATTTGCGGCGTTTCATAATTCGGGACAAATTTAGTACTTTTGTCCAAGAAGTTGTTTAAATTTTTCCGCATAAGCTATTTTATCGCTATTTTTGTCTTGATTTATGTCCGAAACTATGCTCATGACTGAAATTATGCGGCATAGCCCGGAGCACAGATAAACCGATTCCGAATTTCAAACCTTTAGCAATGGGAATAGTCTACTCCACGAACCGGGAGTATAAATACGACGAGCCGGCGTCGCAGCAGCAGGCTACATTGCCCCCCGGGCAGCAGGATCTGCGAGTGTGGCTCGACCGCAAGCACCGCGGCGGCAAGACGGTAACGCTGGTACGCGGCTTTGTTGGCACCGACGACGATCTGCAATCTCTGGGCCGCGAACTGAAGAGCAAATGCGGCGTGGGAGGGTCGGCAAAAGAGGGCGAAATCGTAATCCAGGGCGACATGCGCGACCGCGTCCTCGACCTACTCGTCAAGGCGGGGTATAAAGCCAAGAAGGCGGGAGGGTGATAATCGATGGAAAATGCAAAATGCAGGCAAAACAGCCCGGCCGACCGACTCTGTGCGAATAAACAACCTGGTGAAACATCCTTTACAAAGCGAAGTTGCCCACATACAACTACCCGGTCGCGACGAACGACGTTTTCTGAAAACATTCCATCCGGCCTACTCTCCACAAGCAAACAACCGGTCGAAGTATCTTTCATAAAGCGAAGTTTCTCACATAAAACTACTCGGCCTCGGAGAACGATGTTTTCTGAAAACAGCCCGGCCCACCGACTCTATGCAGATAAACAACCGGTCGAAGTATCTTTCACAAAGCGAAGTTTCTCACATAAAACTACCAAGCCTCGGCGAACGGCATTCTCTGATATAACTGTTGTGGGCGGTGCGCACATCTGTCGTGGCTTCGCTTCCCGTGGCCTCTCTTTGTCGAGGTTATTCCATGTTCTGATATTCCTGCTTCTCCCCGCTGTCGCCCATGCGCAATATTACGACTGGGGGCAGGATCCGGCATCGACAAAATGGCGCACTATCGAGACTCGCGACCTGCGATACATCTTCCCAAAAGATTACGGGCGGCAGGCGGTGCGCACGATGCACTATCTCGACACCATCCGTCCCCATATCTCATTCGGTTTCAGACATGGGCCGATGAGGCGCACCCCGCTGGTTATGCACACTCGCAATTTCCAGAGCAACGGCATTGTGATGCTCGCCCCGCGCCGCATAGAGTTGATCACCACTCCGGGTGTCGACCAGTTCGCCTTCCCATGGCTCAAACAGCTGGCGGCGCACGAGTATCGCCACGCGGTGCAGTATAATAATCTGAATCGGGGGATGATCCGTCCTCTGATGTGGCTTCTGGGGCAGCAGGGCGAGTTTGTCGGGCTTGCGTTCCTGCCTGTGTGGGCGATGGAGGGCGATGCCGTGATGGCCGAGACCCAGATGTCGAGCTTCGGGCGCGGTTTGCAGCCGTCGTTCTCGATCGAATACCGTGCGATGATCATGGAGGGACCGCGACCCAAGCGTATCGACACCTGGTTCAGCGGATCGTACCGCCATTTCATGCCCGACCACTATCAGTTGGGGTATCAAATCATGTCGTGGGCATGGGGCAGATATGGCGAGAATGTGTTGGACAAGACGTCGTGGTTCGCCTCGCGCAATCCGTGGATGATATGTCCGTTCACCATAGCGCTCAAGAAATACTACGGCATCACCACGGGACGGATGTTCACCGAGTCGTTCGCCGCACTCGAGGAGTATTGGCGCTCGATGCCGTTGGAGGACAACTCGGCGCAAATCATCGAAACGCCACGCACGTCGCACACCATCTACACCTCGCCGCGCGCCGTGAACGGAGGCATCGTCGCCCTGAAGGAGGATCTTGACAATATCGCAAGGCTGGTCATGGTGAAGGACGGCCGCGAGCAGGTGTTGTGTCGTACCGGTATCGTCAATTCGCCACTCGCGCTGCTCGGCAGTACCGTCTACTGGACAGAGATGCGCCAGAGCGCTGTCTGGGAGCAGAAAGTGGGCTCGGTGCTATGTTCCTACGATCTCGAAGCAGGACTCAAGAATATTCACCGGGAGCACAGCAACGTACTATTCCCCACTGCCATGCGGGATGAACTGGCGTGGGTGGAGTACGACCCTGCCGGATCATACACCATAAAAGAGGGTGGTCAGGGAAATATTAACAACATCTCTGCCCGCCACCCCCGCGAATGGCCGATAGCCGACTCCATCTCCGTCCACGGACTCGCCTATGAAGGCAAGAGCGGTAATTTCTACTTCATAGCGCTGAACGACGCCGGGATGTGGATAGGCGAAACGGACTCCAGCGACAGTGCACAGTATGCATCGCAGAGCGCCGACAACATCAGGCAATTGACCCAACCCTCGCGCACCACGATCTCGAACCTCACGGCAGGCGACGGCAAGCTCTGGTTCAACTCCATAGCAAGCGGCAAGGATGAGGCCCACATGTTCGACCTCGCAACGGGCAGGGAGTATCGCATAACCACGTCGCGCTACGGCTCGTTCGCACCGTCGCCAACAGACGACGGCATAGTACTGACCACCTACACTCCGGAAGGCTACCTGCTGTCGCGGCAGGACTCTCTGACCCTGCATGAGGTCGAGCACGCCGAACTTCCGCAGAATACCCTCAATCCGATATACGCCGACTGGGACGTGCCGAATCTCGACCATATAAAGGTTGCCGATACCACGTCGCGCCCCGTTAAGAAATACCGCCGGGGGTTGCATCTGTTCAATTTCCACAGCTGGGCACCGGCGTATTTCGAACCAGAGGAGCTTTCGAGCGAAACGCGCCTGAACATACAAGTGGGTGCCGTGGCCATGTCGCAAAACGCCATAAACAGCGCCTACACCGAGCTCGGATACGGCCACACAGGTCGGCACAGCATCGCCCACGCCAAGTTCAGATATATGGGTTGGGCGCCCAAGATCGAGCTTCAGGCCCGCTGGGCCGACATCCCGCAATTAGTCTATGGGCGTATGACCACCAACGATCCGCTGCCAGAGCGACTGTCTGACAGGTGGGAGCTCTCGGCATTCGTCTACCTGCCGCTCACTCTCTCGTCGGGCTCGCATCTGCGCACGCTGACGCCCAACGTGAAATGGATCTACCACAACGCCAGTCTGTTCGAACCCGGCGACAACAATGCCGACAAGGGCACGTACAATACCGGCATGAACCAACTCTCGCTGGGCATACAGTACTCCGACAAGCGGCGCATGGCCCACCGCAACATAGCTCCGCGACTGGGATACACGGCGCGCGTGGGCTATACGAGCAATCCTCTGAACGATGAGTTCGGGCGCCTGTGGAGCGCCTCGGCACACCTTTGGCTGCCCGGGATAGGACGTCACCACAGTCTGCATATCGGCGGCGCATGGCAGTATCAGAATCCGCGAAAATATACCTACGGACTGAAAGATCTCTTCCCGCGAGGTGCCGACTACAATGCAGTGCGCCCCGCGCGTTATTACGCCACATCGGCCAATTATGCCCTGCCGGTTGCCTATCCCGACGGTGGTATCAACTCACTGCTATATGTGCGCCGCATCAGGTTGTCGCTGGGTTTCGACTGGGCACGGATGCGCAATATGTCGCGATACCTGGATGTAGTCCCGATGCCGTGGCAGGACGTGTGGTCTTATGGCGGCGAACTCAGTTTCGACATGGCTCCGCTGCGACTCCCAGCTACTACCGAAGCCACGTTCACCATGGGCATTTTCAAGCCATCGGACAGTCGCGACGTATCGTTCAGCATGGGGTTCGCAATGCCGTTCTAAGCCGACTGTATGCGTCTTTCGTCAGCAATATGCCGACCGATACGAGGCATACTCCATGCAGATCTCCGATTCACAGCTTTCGGTGGTTGAAGTTGCACACGACTCCGATACGGAGATCGATTTCCGGGCGGAAACTCCGATCGTGAGCCCTTACTTACTGCTGTAAATACCTAATTATCAAAGTTTTTTCGTTTTGTTATTTCCGAAAGGTGACAAAAAGATGTAATTTTGCACTGCAATGAAAAACAACATACAAAATAAGCTCAATAGCAAGCGCGTTGTGCGGTGGCTGTGGGTGGTAGCTATGGCGCCGTTCCTGGTGCTGGGTATTATGCTGACTCTCACGGCGATAGGTACGTTCGGCCAGTTGCCCACGTTCGAGGAGTTGGAGAACCCACGCTCCGATCTGGCTACGGAACTATACTCCGAAGACGGGCGCATGATAGGAATGATATTCACCAAGAGTCGCTCGTTCGTCGACTATGCCGATCTCAACGACTCGATCGTTGCTGCACTGGTCTCGACTGAGGACGCACGCTATTACGGCCACTCGGGCATCGACTTCCAGTCGTTGGCCAGGGTCGCTTTCCGTACGGTCGGTATGGGCCAACGGCGCCAGGGCGGAGGGTCGACAATCACCCAACAGTTGGCCAAAAACCTCTTTCCGCGCGACACGGTACGCAATCGCGGCGCCATATCGAAGGGCAGCAGGCTGATGGTCAGCAAGCTGAAGGAGTGGATCACGGCGGTCAAACTCGAACGCAACTACACCAAGGAGGAGATCATAGCGATGTACCTCAACACGATGGACTTCAGCTCGAATGCCGTGGGTATCAAGGCTGCGGCGCAGACCTATTTCTACAAGGCGCCGGGCGATCTGACCATCAACGAGGCGGCGACGCTGGTCGGCATAGTAAATGCCACCACTCGCTACAACCCCTATCTGAATCCGGACAACGCACTGCGGCGGCGCAACACGATTCTGGAACGCATGTATAGCCGCGGTTTTATCGACTCACGCGAAAAAAGGGACTCGCTGCAACAACTGCCCATACTCCTCAACTACCACCCCATCAGCCACGATCAGGGTACGGGAACCTACTTCCGCATGATGGTCGCCGAGACGATGAAGCGCGATCGGCCGCGGAGGTCGGACTACAAATCGGGCAGCACGGTGCGCGACGAGTGGGATTATAGCCAAGATCTCCGGCTCTGGGAGTCGAATCCGCTCGAAGGGTGGCTCCACAAGACCCTGAAAGCCGACGGCACACCATACGATATATACCGCGACGGCCTCAAGATATACACGACGATCAACTCATCGATGCAGGAGTACGCCGAACAGGCTCTGTGGAACAGACTCCAAGAGCAGATCCAACCCATGATGGATCGCCAGTACAAGGCCAGTAACCAGATATACCGCAACATGACGCGCAAGGCGCAGGACGAGGAGGTGTTCCGCAAGTACCGCCGCGCGAATCGCGATATTCCCGAAAACGAGCTCGGGAAAAAATTCGAGACGGCGGTGCCGATGCGCATTTTCACATATCAGGGGGATGTCGATACACTGATGACCCCGCGCGACTCGATGGTTCATTACGAGTTGATCATGCGCGCATCTTTCGTGGCGATGGATCCCACAAATGGGCACGTTAAGGCATACGTAGGTGGTCCCGACTACCGCTATTTCCAGTATGACATGGTGCGGCAGGGCAAGCGGCAAGTTGGTTCGACCATCAAGCCATTTATCTACACTTTCGGTATCGACCACTTAGGACTGGATCCATGTACGCCCGTGCAGAATGTAAAATATGTCTACGAGAGCCCTAATGGCGAGGTATGGGATCCGGGCGAGGCGGGAGGCGAAGCTCGTTCACACACGGGCGAGACGCGGCCCCTGTGGTGGGGTCTGGCTTTGAGTCGCAACAACTTCTCGGTGTGGATCATGCGCCAGGGAAAGAATCCAGAGGCGGTGGCTGATTTTATCCATAACATGGGCGTGCACAGTTATATCGATCCCGTTCCGGCGCTCTGTCTTGGTACACCAGAGTTGTCGCTGTGGGAACTGGTCGGTGCCTACACGGCATTTGCCAACAGCGGAGTACACACCGAGCCCATCTTCGTCACACGTATCGAGGATAAGAACGGCAACGTAATCGCCACATTTACACCCACCACCAAGGACGCCATCAGCGCCCGAACGGCATATACCATGCTTCAGATGATCCGCCGAGTGATCGATTCGGGAACGGCGGGCAGGCTGCGCGGAATGTTTGGGTTCACAGGCGAGATGGCCGGAAAGACCGGGACTAACAATGACAACCGCGACGCATGGTTCGTAGGAGTAACCCCGAAATTGGTCGGCGGCGCATGGGTCGGGAACGACGATCAGCGCACATCGCTGCGGTCGGGCGGCGAGGGGTCGGCGATAGCCATGCCTATCTTCGGCGAGTTCCTCAAAAAGGTGTACGACAATCCCGCTCTCGGTATCACACAAAAGGATCGTTTCCCCGTGGTTAGCGGAGGTGTGGGGATCGAGTGCACGGGCAGCACATACCTCGGCGACGGCGACATAGTTCTCGAGGACGAGTTCTTCGATTAGCCGGCGTGTACGAGCAATAGCCAAGCGAAAAAGAGACTCTATACAGCTTAAGCAGGACAGATATGCCATACGATATCCGATGTCGAGATCGCTATCGTGACAGGCCGTAATACTCGACAACGGCGATATAGTTCTCGAGGACGAGTTCTTCGATTAGCCGGTGTATATTTACATTAGATATGCATACGCGAAAGCGAATCGGAGCGAGGCTTTAGGTCAGACTCGACATGACTAAATACCTCATGTAAGATCAGGCGAAGATTACTACTATCCCTTGTACGACATGGCGCAATAAAGCAAACTGCCCATTTCACAAACCGATGGCCAACAGATTATTTAAATATTTTTACTACATAAAACCTTGATATTCAATCTACAACATACCTCCGGCAAGGCACGGGCAGGCGTTATGGCCACTGAGCACGGCGCGGTCGAAACCCCTGTGTTCATGCCCGTGGGCACGGCGGCGACCGTCAAGGGTATCTACCATCGCGATCTGGCCCACGATGCCAATGCGCAGATTATCCTTGCCAACACCTACCACCTCTACCTCCGCCCTGGCACCGATATTCTCGAGCAGGCGGGAGGGGTGCACAAGTTCTGCTCATGGGAGCGCCCCATGTTGACCGACAGCGGGGGATTTCAGGTCTTCTCGCTCGCCGACTGCCGCAAACTCAGCGACGAGGGATGTCGCTTCAGCTCGCATATCGACGGTAGTCGACACATGTTCACGCCCGAAAATGTTGTCGACACACAGCGGACGATAGGCGCCGATATCATGATGGCATTCGACGAGTGCCCACCTGGCGACGCACCGCGCGACTATGCCGAAAAATCGCTCGACCTGACGCATCGCTGGCTCGAACGTTGCTTTTCTCGTTATGAACAGACGGCGCCGAAGTATGGCTACCGCCAGTCGCTGTTCCCCATAGTGCAGGGAGTGGTGTATCCCGATCTGCGGGCGCGGAGTGCCAAATTCGTGCAACAATTCAATGCCGACGGTTATGCTATCGGAGGGCTGGCGGTCGGTGAACCTGCTCCGGTGATGTACGAGATGGTCGACCTTGTGTGCGGGATATTACCTTCCGACAGGCCGCGCTATCTGATGGGGGTAGGTACGCCTGTCAACATTCTCGAGGCTATAGAACGGGGGGTCGACATGTTCGACTGTGTGATGCCAACGCGCAATGGTCGCAACGGCATGCTGTTTACATCGGAGGGGGTGATCAACATTCGTAACGAGCGGTGGCGCAACGACTTCTCGCCTCTCGATCCGGCCGGCACGAGCTTTGTCGACCACACCTACTCGCGCGCATATCTGCGCCACCTGGCAATAGCCGGCGAGATGCTGGCTGCCGAAATAGCATCGCTCCACAACATAGCCTTCTACTGCTGGCTGACGCGCGAGGCACGGCACAGGATTATCGACGGCACTTTCGCGGAGTGGAAAGCAATGATGGTGACTAAACTGACAAAACGGCTTTGAGCTATGAAGATACTGGACCGCTATATAATTGGTAAGTTCCTGGGGACTTTCTTCTTCGCCATAGGATTGCTTATGGTTATAATCGTAATCTTCGACTATACCGAGAAGATGGACGATTTCACGCAGTTGCAGGCGCCGTTCAAGGCTATCCTGATCGACTATATCTTCAATTTCATACCCTACTTTATCAACCAGTTCATAGGGCTGTTCACCTTCATCTCGGTGATTTTCTTCACGTCGAAACTGGCCTACCAGACCGAGATCATCGCCATGCTATCGGGCGGGATGAGTTTCCGACGCCTCATGTGGCCATATTTTCTTTCGGCGGCCACGATCACTGTTATTTCGCTGATACTGAGCCTGTTCGTCATTCCACCAGCCAATGCCCAGCGCTTCGCGTTCGAGAGCCGGTACCTGCGCAAGAACCAGAATCAGAGCATCGAGGCTCATATCTACCGTCAGGTTTCGCCCGGCACTTTTGTCTACGTCCGCGGGTTCGACGCCTCGAAAAATGAGGCGCAGTATATCGCTTTAGAGAGCTATGAGAATAACGAAATGGTCTCTATGCTCGATGCTGCGTCGCCGACGTTCGATGACGAAACATTGCGTTGGTCGGCCGAGAAATACACCACACGTCGATTCGAGGGCGGTCGCGAGATATTCCAGCAACACGACCAAAGGCTCGACACGCTGATAGGTCTCGACGCCACGGAATTCGGTAATGTCGAGATGCTCACGCAGTCGATGCCTATAGGCAAGCTCAACAAGTTCATCAAACAGCAGAAAAGCAAGGGGTCGGAGATGGTGGGCCTCTTCGAAGTGGAGCGCGCACAGCGATTCTCGTATCCGTTCTCGACGTTTATCCTTACGCTGATAGGCGTGTCGCTCTCGTCGCGCAAGGTGCGTGGTGGTACGGGGGTGCACATCGGCGTGGGTATCACACTGTGTTTCACCTATATTCTGTTGGCCCGTTTCGCGCAGGAATTTGCCAAAGGAGGGGTCGTGTCGCCAACTATCGCCGTGTGGCTGCCCAATGTGCTGTTCGCGCTGATCGCGGTGTATCTCTACCGTCAAGCTCCTAAATAGCGGCTTTCAATGCGTCGTAACCGCGTCGGGCGAGGGGTGTAATTGAGAATATGCGGTCGAACTCATCGCGGGTGAGGGTGCGCCAGAAGTCTGCGGACGCAGGTGCGGGGATAACCGGTGTAAATCTCGGATCGGAGGTCAGCGGCGTGTTTCGATTATGCGGACAGCAACTCTGGCAGGCATCACAGCCCGCGAGCCATCCATTGAGATCGATGCTGTGCCGAGGATTCTTCTCCAATGTCATACGCGAAATACAGCGTCGTGTATCTATGACTCGCGGTGCGACTATGGCTCTGGTCGGGCAGGTGTCGACGCATAGTGTGCACCGGCCGCACAGGTCGTCGGCAAAGGGCGCATCATAATCGTCGCATCGGGCATCCAATACCAACACTCCCAACAGTACGAACGAACCGTATTCAGGCGTTATCAGCAGTGAGTTTTTGCCCGTCGCACCCAGTCCGGCCTCTGTGGCCCACGCTTTCTCGAGGATCGGAGCGGTGTCGCAAAACGCACGCCCATGCACTCCTTCGGGTAATCGTCCGAGGACGTTGTTGAGCATTCCGACAATCGTAGTGTGATAATCGGGAGCATAGGCGTACGATGCTATACGCGGAGATACGGTCTGGTTCCACGCGCCATTCTTGTAATTCACGGCACACACGACCACCGTTCTGGCACCCTCGACCAGCGCCGCGGGGTCGATCCGTCGCTCGGGGGTACGCACCATATAATCCATTCCGGCCGCCATATCTGCCGCGATCCAATTCCGGAGCGGCTCTTCACGCTCTGTCAGCACTCTGGCACGGGCGATCCCACACAGCGAGAATCCCTCCTCGAGCGACGCACGACGCACTTCTTCCGACGTAATAATCATAATGCAAAGGTATGTAATTAATGGCGCTTTGTGCAAAGGAAAGTTGAAACTGGAGGAAACAAAGCATCCATCGACAATTAAAAATCACTATCTTGCAAAAAAATACCTATATAGTATGGAACTAAAGAATATCGCCTCACAATTCGCTATCGATGGCCTTGTAGAAGCCATTACGCCCATAGCCGACGGTCTGATCAACGACACCTATCTGGTGCGCACCGAGGGCTCGACTCCAGATTACATCCTGCAACGCAAGAACAAGTCGATCTTCAGGAACGTGCCCGGTATGATGGATAATATCCGTCGTATTACAGAGCATATACGCGGCAAGGTTGCCGATCCGCTGCGCGAGGTGTTGACGGTGATCCCGGCTCTCGACAACATGTTCTATCATGTCGATCCCGATGGTGAATACTGGGCCATGTGTCTCTATATCGACGATACGCGCACATACAACAAGGCCGACTCGCCCGCTCTCGCCGAAAAGGGAGGAGCGGCAATAGGCCGGTTCCAGGCCCAACTGGCCGACTTCCGTGAGCCGCTGGTCGATACTCTGCCCGGATTCCACAACATGCGTTTCAGGTTCGAGCAGTGGGACGATGTGTTGCGCCGCGACCCCGTTGGACGTGTGGCCGAGGTAGAGGAAGAGATCGGGTGGATCCACAGTCGCCGCGATCAGATGATGGAATTTTGGGCTGCCGTAGAGAACGGCGAGCTGCCGCGCCGCGTGACCCACAACGACACCAAGATTAGCAACGTACTCTTCGATAAGGATGGCAACTCGCTATGTGTCATCGATCTCGATACCGTGCTGTCGGCATGTGCGCTCAACGACTATGGCGACGCTATACGATCATATGCCAATCATGGCCTCGAGGACGACACCGATCTCGACAACGTTTACCTCGATTGGGGTATCTTCGAGGGTTTCACGCGCGGGTATTTATCGGAAGCCGGGGAGTTCCTTACCGCAGCCGAACGGCGATGGCTGGCGTTCTCGGCGCTATTCATCACATACGAGCAAGTGCTCCGCTTCCTGATGGACTACATCGACGGCGACAATTACTATAAGGTCCGCGACACGCGCCACAACCTCGTGCGCACGCATGCCCAGTATCGTCTGCTGCAATCTATGGAGCAAAACCTGGCCCGCATGAACGACGTATGTGAAAAAATTTAGTGTCGGCATATAGATGGAATTGCTTATAAAACGGAACAGGCCATGCATAAAAGCATGGCCTGTTTTTCATAAACAAGTTTAAGACCTCGGCACCAAGGCACCTTACCACTTACAACGACCATGTTCTGGAGTTCATATCATGGGCGTCCAACAGAACCAGTGGGGCGGTGGGTTTGCCTAGCTACCTTCTTTACTCATATTACTTCTGGTACAACGACACGCGAAATGGGTTTTTCCTAAAAGGCCCGGAATACTACAGACGGCAGTGTTTTCAAAAATTTATTTTTGACTTAAATCAACCGTACCTTCGCGTCACAGAAAGCGCATTCACTAATATCTCCATCATGGACAGGAATTATCTGATAGAGTTGTTCGGAGGAAGACAGTTCCCGGATGGCGAGTTTGTCATTGATCATATCGAAGGAATCATCGAACATCAGAAAGTATTTATGGAGGTTATATCGGATGTCAGAACGCAGACATGTATGACGTTTCCGGTGGTCACATACTCACTTCTCTTCCAAAACGGCAAGTTTGTGGACGAGGAATTTGCCAGATGGTGTAACCGTCACAATATGAAGTGGTACGACGCAAACTTCTACGTGGGAAGCGATGTCGCGAGTTTGTCCAATTGTTGCAGGCTTATTTCCAACACATCGAAGCTAAACGCGTTTATCAACTCCATCGGGGGTACGTCGCTTTCTGTGGGAAGCATCAAGGTGAATACAATCAATCTGCGCCGTATCGCTCTTGAGTCCAATGGAGATAAAGACCGCTATATAGAAATCCTGAAGGACAGGGTTGATTTATGCGTTAAAGCTCTTGACATTGTTCGTGGCATAATTAAACGAAATGTAGAGAAAGGGTTGTTACCAAACTACACGCACGGTCTGATTGAGATGGAGAAGCAATACAGCACAATCGGAATTACTGCGATGTACGAAGCCATGTCGGAGTTCGGGTTAATCAATACGGATGAATTTGGATATAAGTCATATTCGGACTCGGCGATTAACTTCTCTTCACAAATCATGGCTTGTATCAACGAGATGAAGGACTCTTACGACTTCGATTACAGCTTCAATGTGGAGTGTATTCCGGCGGAGAGAGCAAATGTAGTTCTCTGTAAAAAGGATATGAGTTTGTATCCCGACGCTGAACCGTATTTCATTTACTCGAATCAGTGGATCCCTCTTATGGAAAAATGTACGCTGAACGAGAAGATCAAACTCGGTTCGATTCTTGATAAGGAATGCGGAGGCGGTCAAATTTCTCACGTTTGTCTCGAGGGTAAGTTCGCCAACGAAGAACAGTCCTGGGAACTTCTCAACCGAATCGCAAAAGCCGGTGTAATCTACTACGCCTACAACACAAAGATTTCGGTCTGCGAACACGAACATGCCTTCTTCGGAGATACTTGTCCGCAGGACGGAAAACCCGCCGTTGATACATATTCACGCATAGTCGGTTTTTTGGTTCCTACGTCTGCGTACAGCAAAGAGCGAAAAGCGGAGTTTGATCGTCGAACATGGTTCCGGATTGGCGGTGACCTCTAATGCGTGTCATAAACATCATTGATGAGGATTTCATCAACTACCGTAAACCGGCTATGTTTATAGGCACAGTCTCGTGCGACGGGAAGTGCTGCCTCGAATCTGGCATTCCCCTATCGGCGTGTCAAAATGACGGATGGCGCAATAGCGCCTCCGTCTATTTAACAAACACAGAAATATGCGAGAGGTACTTAGCAAACGATTTGACAAGTGCCATCGTCATAGGCGGTCTTGAACCAATTGAGCAGACGGAAGAAGTTATTCGTCTCATTCGTGTGCTACGAGAAGTATACAGATGCCAAGATGATGTTGTAATTTACACGGGATACCGCCGGGATGAGATCGAGGATGAGCTCGAACAGCTCGAACAGTTTCAAAACATTATTATCAAAATGGGACGTTATATCCCGGATAGCGAAAGTCGATTTGACGAAGTGCTCGGGGTGTCACTCTCATCCTCAAATCAATATGCGGAAAGGATAAGCTAATGGCAATCATCAAAAACCCTGACGGGGATTTCGTTGCCGAAATGAAAAGAGAACTAAAAGCAAACAACGGTCATTGCCCATGTTCTCTTATCAAAAGCAAAGATACAAAGTATCCGTGCAAAGACTTCCGAGACATGGAAGAAGGCGCGTACCACTGCGGTCTATATATCAAAACAAAGGAGACGGAATGAAAATGGAAATCATTGTGCGTGGACGCGGAAAGGGAAAGACAACCGAATTGATTAAAATCGCGAACCGAGAAGACGGCATCATCGTCTGTTCAAGCAAAACGGCGGTAAATCTCGCTAAGGAAACGGCGAAGGAGATGGGATTGTGTATCCGTGACCCGATTTGCTACAGCGAATTGCGGGGTGTTAATAGAAATACAGCGCTATTGTTTGATGACGCGGAGCGTACCCTCTGTTCGATTCTGGGCGAAGTGTACGGCGTCCTGCCCGGTCAGATACTAGCTATGTCTGTTACCGCCGAAGAAGAGGATGTATCTGATTTACAGGAATCTGAAGATGAAGATGATGATTACGAAGATCTCGTT
>QMCE01002143.1_pt1 | contig 16463 bp, 17 predicted proteins | sample 1821851 | NCBI WGS metagenome assembly QMCE01 (sample SAMN09453174, study PRJNA476694) | Termite gut metagenome, whole genome shotgun sequencing project. | isolation source: worker | host: Odontotermes sp. | place: South Africa:Pretoria | collected 2016-01-28
TCCCCGGTGGGATACTTGAAGCGAACATTACGGAACTCCAGCGTTTGGAAGTCCGGCGGTTCCGCGTCGGGCAGACCGGAGGCGTCCGGCGCTTCCGAGAGCGCGGAAAATTCGTTCAAGTCTTTACGGTACTCCGCGGCACGGGAGATATTTTCGATAGAGCTTGACAACTGCCAGCCCAACTGGTAAGTCATTCCGAATACCGCACTGACGATTCCCATGAACAGTCCGGCGGATAACGCGCCGGAGACCACAGGCTGGATCAGCGTCAGCGCCACCAGCAGGCCAATCAACGCGAGAATCAAGCTGGAACCCTTAGTGATTAAGAACATCCGCGCAGTAACGCGCCCCATCTCAAACTGTTCCGCCCAACGGCGGGTGACGTCCTCGCCGTACCCGAACAGTGTACGCTCATCCACGTTTTCGCGCCCGGTCAGCACCCAGTCAAGATACCATGTGCGGCGGTTGAATTTCTCCGCGTCACGCCCAGCCTGATAGTTTTTCTTTCCCGCCCGCATAGAGAGCCAAAGCATGGGAGCGGAAAAGGCAAGGATAATCGGCGCCGCCCACCACACTTGCGTCAGAATCAGGAGCAGTACCGAGGAAACGCTGATGAGTATCTGCAAAAACTGAACATATGCGGAAAAACCGTCCATTATGGAAGTGGCGGGGTCATTCGTTACGCGCGAAATCAGCTCCCATTTTTCGGCGTTCTCGATGTGCTTGAAATCCAGCGAAGCGTGTTTCTCCACGACCGCAGGCTTGAATGTGTCTTGCAAGCGAACCCTAATTCGCGCATAGATCAAACCAATCACCGAACCGATAGCGGTATGTATCCCCATCACTGCAATCAGGAGAATAATCGGCACGGTTATTTCGCTCCGCGCCTGAGTTCCTTGCAGAATCGCGGTAGCGGTATCTACAAAGTTCGCCGTCGCGAGTGCCGTTGCCGCCGTGGGCATCACGGCGTGCGCTGCGGACAGCGCGACATGCAGCGCGGCGTAACCGGGCGAAGCCCGAAACACCAGCCGCAGCGCGCCGGGAATCGGTCTAACCGACAGCATGGCAGTCTTTGATATACTCCATCGTGAACGCGGGGATCAGCGTCAACCTTTCGCCCGCGAGAATTTCCGAGGCTTTCTCGTTCCGTAGGATGACACACATCACATGCTCAACGACCGCGCCGCGCTGCCGAAGCTCTTTAACGCTCTCGATAATCTGCCCGCCCGTTGTGACGACGTCTTCAATCACGCAAACTTTTTTACCGCTGACGTCCGCGCCTTCGGCGAGCTTGCACGTGCCGTACTCCTTTGCTTTTTTGCGTACAAACGCCGCCGGCATCCCGCTCTCCATCGACAGCGCGGTAACGACGGGGATACCGCCCATTTCCAACCCCGCGAGGAGTTCCGCCTCTTTCGGGATCAACGGTTTCATCACCTTTGCGATGTCCGACAGCAGAATGGGGTCGGCCTCAAAGAGGTATTTGTCAAAATACTCGTTGGATACTTGCCCCGAACGTAGGGTAAAAGTGCCGGTCAGATGCGCCGCCGCGTAGATTTTCTTAGCGATTGATGATTTGTCCATGATAAAACCCTCCAAAATTTTATTATAGCATTTGGTCAAACGGTTTCCCCTCGCCGTCCAACAGGGCGATGCGGCGGAAGGCGAACGCCGCTTCGGGGTCGAGGTGCGTCCGCCACGCCTCGGCGACATATTCGGGATTTAGGATCGGGTCGCGCGCGCTCAAAGTCGCCGTGAGGAGCAGCTTGTCCCCAGACCGTTCACACGCGATGTCCCGGATAAACGGTACAATGTCGGTTGGGATCAGCTCTTTTTTCTTATTGCGCTTATCAACGACCGCCGAGGTGGTGAACAGATTAACTACTCGCTCCGGCGAAACGGGGGATTCGGCGGTGATCTCAACCCTTGCGAACGCGATCTGCGAGGCGGGACGCCCTCCGATTACCGCTTGGGTCGCGAGAAACCCTTCTGGCAGGATGGTGTTCAGCGAAGAGGGGAGTGTCCCCAACCCGATATTCTCCGTCACACCGAAATCGAGCCGTTCGGTGACACTTTCCATCCCGACGCCGAGCGGCAGAGCGATCGAAAGAACGATATGCGGATTAAAGCCCTCGGTATAGCGCAGCGGCAGCCCGGTGCGCGTCAAGACTCGTTGAAAGACGCGCATTGTATCAAGGTGAGAGAGGAACCGCGCCCGCCCGATTTTACGGTAGGCAAGACGTATATTCAACTGCATTCCGCGACCTCCGTCCCGCAGGCGATGCCGCAATTCTCGCAGCCGTTCCGGCAGTCGGATGACGGTTCGGCATTATAAGCCTTTTCGCGCTCTCGCTTGAGATGCTCCGGCGAAACCCCGCAGGAGATATGTGCCCACGGCAGCACCTCGTCCGTTTCCCGGCGTCGCAGAGCGTAGAAATCCGGGTCAATTCCTTCTGACGCGAAGGCTTCGCGCCATCTGTCCAAAGAGAAGCACTCGCTCCAGCCGTCCATCCGGCACCCCATGCGGTAGGCGCGCTCCAACACCGCGCCGATGCGACGGTCGCTCCGGCTCAAGGCGCACTCCAAATAACTCGCGTCCGGCTCGTGCCAATGGAAGGTGACCTGCTTGCGCATCGCGTCCCGCACAACACCAGCGCGGCGCAGCAGTTCATCCGGCGGCGTCATCGGCTCCCATTGAAACGGCGTGTGCGGCTTGGGTACAAAACAGGACGCGCTCGCGGTCAGACGCACGCCGCGCCCTCGGTCGGGTACGACCTGCCGCCACAATTGGTATATGCGGCTGCACAATCCGGCTATCTCGCGAAGATCGTCGTCTGTTTCGGTCGGAAGCCCCAGCATGAAGTAGAGCTTGACGCCGCTCCAGCCCCCGGCGAAAGCCGTGGCGCAGGCTGATAATAAATCGTTATCTTTAAGGTTTTTGTTGATTACATTTCGTAATCGAGCGGAACCGGCCTCCGGCGCGAAGGTTAAGCCGGACTTCCGCACTTGCCCCGCTTTTTCCAAAAGCTGCGGGGAGAAACTGTCGGCGCGGAGCGAGGGAAGCGAAAGGCTGACACGGCGCGGAGCGCACCACGGTACAAGAGCCTTGCAAAGCGCCTCAAGCCCCGAATAGTCACTGGTCGAAAGCGAAACCAGCCCGATCTCGCCGCTACCGGTCGCCTTGACGGCGTCAACGGCTTGCCGGTACAACGTCTTTGGGTCTTTTTCCCGCACAGGGCGGGCGATATGACCCGCCTGACAAAACCGGCAACCCCGTGCGCAGCCGCGGAACAGCTCCAGCATCACGCGGTCGTGCACAACCTCCGTGCTTGGGGATATGGGGCGTTCGGGATACGGCGCGCTGTCTAAATTCCGCACTATGCGTTTCTTGACAACGGCGGGCGCGCCTGCCGTCGGGGTGACAGACGCCAATGTCCCGTCTTGATTATACGTAACTTCATACAAAGACGGCACATAGACGCCCGCGATATGTGACGCTTGAATCAGTGTCTCTCTGCGGGAGAGCTTGTCCACCTTCGCCCGAATGAATAACTCCATCAGCTCGGCGGTAACTTCCTCACCCTCGCCGACGGTGAAAAGGTCGATGAAATCCGCCAAAGGCTCCGGGTGGAAAGCGCACGGACCTCCCGCGATCACCAGCGGGTGGCTTTCGTCCCGTTCGGCGGAACGCAGCGGCAGTCCCGCGAGGTCGAGCATCGAAAGCACATTTGTGTACGAAAGCTCGTATTGCAGGGTAAACGCTAAGACGTCAAAGTCAGACAGCGCGTCGCCGCTCTCCAGCGCGTACAGCGGGATTTTTTTGCGCATCATCAGCGAGCGCATGTCCTCCCACGGCGCGAACGCTCTTTCGCACCATACGTCCGGCATTCGGTTCATCACATCGTAGAGGATTTGCAGACCGAGGTGCGACATCCCGATCTCGTAGGTATCGGGGAAACAAAAAGCCACCCGCAGCTTCACCGAGCGCGGGTCTTTGATTATGGAGTTGACTTCGCCGCCCGTATACCGCGCCGGTTTCTTCACGGCGGTTAAATACGATTCGATTCTTTGGTATGGGGTCATTCATACGCTCCTAATACAATTTTTCCGCTTTTTTTACAGGCTTTTGCAGCATCAGCAGATGTAAAAGCACCAACAACATGGAGAGATTGCGGTACAGCGCCGCCAGTATGACACAGCACACGCCGAGCGCGGCGGCGCAGGCAATCGTTGTGACGCGCAGCACTGAGTATGTTGACGCAACGCCGCGAGATTCCAAAGCAATCTCCAGTGCCCGCCCTCCGTCCAGACCGCGCATAGGTAAAAGGTTGAACACGCCGTGCGCCAGACACATTCCGGCGGTCTGCTCCTTTATCATACCATCCTGAAGCGAAAAAAGCAACGCAAAACCAATCGAGACAACCGGTCCCATTAAAACTGCGAATAACTCTTTTCCATAACCCAACGCGACTCGCGCGTCATGCTCTATACTGAGGCCGCCGCCGCTTAAATCTACCCGCAGAACCCGTCCTCCAAAGAGCTTAAGAGGGATATAATGCCCAAGCTCATGCAGAAGCGCCGCGCTGAAGACAATCCAGAGGAAGTACCCTTCATCCAGATAGACCAGCGCGGCAATCAGTAAAACAAATCCGGCGCGGATGCGAACCTTCCCGACAGTCACTCTATCTCAACGTACAATGAGGGATTGAGGAAGGATTCCCCGCGTCTCAGTTCGAAGTGCAAATGCGGTCCCGTTGAGACGCCGGTGGAACCCATTGTCGCAATCACGTCGCCCGCTTTCACAGCTTGTTTTTCTTTACCCATGACGGAATTGCAGTGCGCGTAAAGCGTCACATACCCGTCGGCATGTTCAAGGATAATATAGTTTCCATAACTGCCGCTTACGCCGGTCGCCGCGACCGTGCCGTCGGCGAAAGCTTGGATATCGGAGCCGGTGTCGTTTGCGATGTCGATGCCATAATGAAAACGCCAATCGCCGTAAATCGGGTGGATCCGGTAGCCGAAGCCGGAGGTAAACGTACCGTCCGCGGGCTGGACGGTTGTGAAGGGCAATTCATAGAAGGTGAAATCTACTTTATCGGGTTTGACTGTACCAAAAGGGATCGGCAGAGTGTCATCCTCCCCATCATAAAAAGAAGGGAAATAATCCGCGTTCGCCCAAGTAATCGGCGCGTCAAATCCGCCCATCCCGCTCAAGACAACGCCCCTTTCTCCTGTTGTTAATGATTCGTTTGTTTCCTGTACTTCGCCGGGGTCCATATCCGGGACGCCGAAGTCGTCGTCCCCTACGGATGACCCGTCAGATAGGGGAGCGTCTGGGTCGAGTGTTACGATTATCTGTGGGAAGCCGGAGTCGTCGTCCCCTACGTCTTGATTGTCCATTGTCAATTGTCCATTGTCAATTGAATCGACTGCCTCGTCCGGGCGCGGAACACCGAGAACAAACGCCCGCAGACTCCCGCCGACATCACTGAGTACGGCGGTGTAATCCAACCCGCCGGAGATATACCGGCGGATAAAAGAGCGCGTTTCTTCGGGGTAAAACCAACGCGTCAGCAGCGCCCCGCCCAAAATCACAAGCGAAACCGACAACTGTATGATTGCTTTGCGCGGCAGCTTCTTTTTTTCTTCCATAGCGTCTCACCCCTTGCCCTCATGTATATTCGGACGGAAGGGGACAAATACCTTGCTTTTGGCGGAGGTTTCCTGTATACTGACCAGCAGAGGGGTGTGGGATATGACGCGGATCGCGGCGCGGGAAACGACCGTGCATATTGTTTACGCGCTGGACTTTTCGCCCGAATTGTCCGAACTGATTGAGGAACGCACGTCGCCGGAGTTCTATTCACGCCTTGCCGGAGAGGATGAGTTATTTTCCTCGCAACCGAGAGAGGACGAACAGAGATATATTAAAGAGCTTGTCGAAGGAGTAAACGGACACCTCGCCGAGTTGGACGGCTATATCGAAAAATATGCCGTCGGCTGGCAGTTCGCAAGGATTCCGCGCGTCGCCGTCGCCATCATGCGCGTGTGCATGTACGAGACGCTGTACCGACCCGACATACCCAACGCCGCCGCCATCAACGCCGCGGTGGAGTTGTGCAAAAAATATGAGGAACAGGAAGTCGTGGCCTTCGTAAACGGGATACTGGGGAGCTTCGCGAGGCAGGAGCTGGGGTAATTATCCTCTGCGGACAAGAAATAGAAAGAGGGGTTCTTCATGAAAAAGCGTTTTATCACTCACCTTATCACGGTAGCGATATTAGTCGCGCTACTTCCGGCGGTTCCGTTTGTAACGGCAGCGGACGGGGACATTGATTTTCGTGATGAGAGCAAAATTTTTACCGAACGTATTCTTGATGATGTCGAACTTGCCGGAATCACTTCACCTATAGAGGCAAAACAAAAAATAAGCACCGTTCCAGATGCGATCGCGTACCTTGATGGGCGGTACGAGACACTTTGGCATTCACGCCACGCGTGGATTGAGGGTGGTAGCACTGCTGAACTGCAGGCTGGTTTATTTTTATTGGTGAGAGGTGGTGAAGCCGGACGCAGTGATATGATTAGCGCGGTAGCATATCTTCTCAGTGACGACTGCGATATCGGAGGCATTTTCGGATTCCGCTTTTCTCAGGATTACCCGATTATGGCGGTTAACTATATCCAAAATGGTGATCAGATTATTATTTTCGATCCGGTATTAAGCATGAGAGCAGACAATAGCTGTCGTTGGGATCCACTGCTTCCCGAAGCGAGGGTGGGATCTTTTGCGGAATACGTGTCTATAATTCAATCGGACAACGCATTGCTTCAAGCAGTAGATTCTCTATTTGTGATCCCCGATGGACAACAAGTAATATTCGATGTCCAATTTGGATGGACGACTCTCTTATCCCCTGAAATCGAGCCGATTTACGAAAATCAGAGTAGGAATACTGTTGAATACATCAAGCCTGAGAATATTTACGAATACAAGCTCTCATCTATTCTTGGCGGGGTTACGCTGAGTGTTGATGAGTCTAAAAAGCTCGTTGGGCAGTCAGTTTCAGTGCTACAGGAAAAGATAAAAACTGCAGGAGACCTTCTGTTGTATATGCTGACGGCAAAGATGCTTTTGAATAACGGAGATGAGCAGATATTCGCTGATGATTACTGGTGGCACTACAACAAATCGGCGGAGGAAACGTTGAGATTGAACATGGGAAATTGCGGTAGAATGGCTAACGTAGCCAACATTCTTTTGAAAGACGATTATGAGGAGATTGGCTTCATTTTGCATTCATACTATCCCGGCAATGGCGGTGGACACGTATACAATTACATCAAATATGAAGAGAAAATCTATATTGTAGACTTTAGCTCGTACTTGTTTAGCGCTTATAGCATTGCCAACGAATTCAATTTCCTTTCCCTTGATAAATTGGAGGACTACAGTACTCGTTGGAATGAATGTTACGGAGGTTTAGCGGCAATCATTGCGCATACGTCGGAGGGGACACATCTGCCGAATGTTTGGGATGGGAATGGGTATTATTTCCCTGAAAACGCGGTATTTACGGTCCTGTTTGAAACGCCTGACAGTGGGTATGAAGTCAGAACAATGCCTTGTCCTTCCGTTGTTCCGGAATGGGAACAACAAGATATTTCGAATAAATCTACCCCCGACCTCTCCACCGCCGACGAATGGGCGCATGACGAAATTATTAGCGCGATTGATAAAGGTTTTGTACCGGAAGATTTGTTAAGTAATTATACAGCCACGATAACCCGTGCTGAGTTTTGCCGGATGGCGATTATGTACATTGAGTACGCAAGCGGCAAGACCTTGAATGACCTTTTGATGGAAAAGGATTTACAAATAGACTTAAACGCATTCAGCGATACAGAAGACCCGGATATACTCGCCGCTTATGCGTTGGGTATTACTACAGGAACAGGGGACAGAAAGTTCAATCCAAACGGGCAGTTCACCCGTGAAGCCGCCGCCGGGATGATTATGAATGTTCATAAGGCGTTGGGATACGATGTAAGCAGTCCGCCGCCGTGCGGTTTCGCCGACGCGGATCAAATCTCTGTATGGTCTAAAGCCGGGGTTGACTATTGTGTGTCTGCAGGTATCATGTCCGGCGGTAGCGGGAATATGTTCAGTCCCAAAGGCGCGTATACACGCCAAGCAAGCATCGTAACCTTTGATAACATGGGGTGACCTATGGACGCAATCAGCATATCCGCACTGACCGAGTACATCCGGCGCATGTTCGAGACGGACGAGGCGCTGGAGCGCGTTCTGGTGCGCGGCGAGGTGTCGAATTATAAACGGTATCCGTCGGGACACCATTACTTCACGCTGAAAGACGATAAGAGCGTACTCCGTTCGGTGATGTTCAAGAGCGACGCAGATCGTCTCTCATTCCGCCCTGCCGACGGGATGTCGGTGCTGGCATCGGGCCGCGTCTCTGTTTATCCGCGTGACGGGCAGTACCAGCTCTATTGCCGCCAGATGATGCCGGACGGCGCGGGTTCTCTAACGCTGGCGTTTGAGGAACTCAAGCGGCGCTTAGAAGCCGAGGGGTTGTTTGACCCGCGTCACAAGAAACCTCTGCCGCTCTTTCCGCGGCGCGTGGCGCTGGTTACCAGCCCCGCCGGAGCCGCCGTGCGCGACATGATCCGCATTTTTGGGAGACGCTGGCCGCTCTGTGAAGTCGTTGTCGCGCCAGTGCGGGTGCAGGGCGCGGAAGCGCCGGAGGAGATTGCCTCCGCCATCCGCTACTGCGACCGTAAAGGCATAGGCGACGTTATCATCACCGGGCGGGGCGGCGGTTCGCTGGAGGATCTGTGGGCGTTCAACGACGAACGGGTGGCGCGCGCCATCTTCGCCTGCGCAACCCCGATTGTTTCGGCGGTCGGACACGAGCCGGATGTAACCATCGCGGATTTCGTTTCCGACATCCGCGCCTCGACGCCTAGTCACGCCGCAGAGATCGTCGCGCCGGATACGGAAGAGTGGATTTCACGGCTTGCTGACATGAAACTGCGCCTGTCGCCGGAACGCTTCTTCGCCGATAAGAGACTGTCGCTGGATCGTATGAGCGAGAAACTGTCTGGTGCGTGGGAGCGCGGTTTGCAGCCAAGATCGCGAACGCTTTCTTCCCTCGCGGCGCGGTTGGACGCGCTGAGTCCGCTGAAGGTTCTCGCGAGAGGCTACGCGGTGGCTGAGGGCGAAAACGGTAAGCCGGTACGCTCCGCGAAAGACGTCGCCATCGGGGAAACTGTGATTATACGCTTGTGTGAGGGTCGGTTGAAAAGCCGTGTACTGGAGAGTTTGGAGGGTTAAATATTGGCTGCTAAAAAACAGAGCTTTGAGGAAGCCGTTACCCGAATCAACGAAGTTATTCGCGCTTTGGAGCGGGGAGATACACCGCTGGAAGATTCGATCAAGCTCTTTGAGGAGGGCGCAAAGCTCGCGGGAACCTGCGAGACGCTTTTGAAAAAGGCGGAACAGCGCGTGACAAAACTGACAAAAACACCGGAAAACACAGTGGAGGAGCAGCCCTTTGAACAAACAGAGTGAGGCGCAATTTGAGCAGTATACAAGCGCAATTGATGCTGCGCTGGACACAGCACTGCCGGAACGGGACATGCCGCAGAAAAGATTGGTGGACGCGATGCGCTACAGCCTCTTTCCGGGCGGCAAACGTCTTCGCCCGGTAATGCTTTTAGAATTCTGCCGCATGTGCGGCGGAAACTGGAAGGACGCGCTGCCGTTCGCCTGCGCGCTGGAGATGATCCACACATACTCGCTGATTCATGATGACCTTCCCTGCATGGACGACGACGACATGCGGCGTGGCAAACCAGCGAACCACATCGTATACGGCGAGGCGACGGCTTTGCTGGCCGGAAGCGCTTTACTCTCGGCGGCGTTTGAGACGATGCTGCAATCCGGAGTACGCGGAGCGTTTGAGGCGGCTCGAATCATTGCCGAAGCGTCGGGACTTCACGGGATTGCGGGCGGTCAGGAACTGGATTTGCGCGGGGATGCGGCTACTGACGTGATCCATCGCCTAAAAACGGCGGCGATGTTTACCGCGGCGGCGGAAGCCGGATGCGTCCTTGCGTGCGCGGTTGATAAACGCTCGGACGCGGCGGCGTTCGGATTAAGTTTCGGGTCGGGTTTTCAATACGCCGACGACGTTCAGGACGGGGACGAGTCTTGCCGGGATCTTGCGCTTCAACATTTTGCCGAAGCGCTGGAACGCCTGGAAGCGTTTCAACAGAACGAATTTATAAAATCTCTCACCGAGAGTTTGATGAATAAAGGAGCGGAAATACGATGAGAGCGGCTGTGAACTTTCTGACCGGCAACCATATCATCAACGTATCGCTCCTTGCCTTTCTCACGGCGCAAATTCTAAAGATGATATTCATTTTATTTCGTTATAAAAAGCTGGATTTCCGGCGACTGCTCGGTTCGGGTGGGATGCCTTCCTCGCACTCCGCTATTGTCTGCGCGATGGCGGCTTCGGTGGGGAAGCTTTACCGTTTGGATTCGGGACTTTTTGCGATCGCGGCAGTCATAGCCGTGGTTGTCATGTTTGACGCGTCGAATGTACGGCGTTCGGCGGGCGAACAGGCAAAGATTCTAAACTATATCATGGAAAACTGGGGGCACCAAAGGCCGGAGTTCGTTGTGAAGGAGTTAAAAGAGCTGCTGGGACATACTCCTTTTGAAGTGTTTACCGGCGCGGCGTTGGGTATCCTTTTTGGCGTATGTATCCCCGCACCGGAGGTCGCCGCCATTGTGGCGGGATGATGAAGGTAGGTAAGTAAATGCGATTGTTTGACCGTTATCTTAAATCGGTGAAAGAAATACCAGAAGACCGGCTCGATTCTTTCTGCGCCGAGATTCGATCATTTTTAGTCAAACATGTCGCCCAAACCGGAGGGCATTTAGCCTCCAATTTGGGCGTTGTGGAGTTGACCGTCGCCCTGCACCGGGTGTTTGACACTTCACGCGACCGAATTGTTTTCGACGTTGGGCATCAATGTTATGTCCACAAATTGCTGACCGGGCGAAAAAAAGGCTTTTCCGAATTGCGCTCTCTAGGAGGGATGTCGGGTTTCCCGAAACCTTCCGAGAGTATCCATGACGCCTTTGCCGCCGGTCGCGCCCGCACACTGCTGAAAGAGAAATACCGCTGTATTGCCGTACTGGGAGACGGCGCGCTGACAGGCGGTCTCGCCTATGAAGGATTAAACGATGCCGGGCAAAGCGGCGAGCCGTTGATCGTCATTCTGAATGACAACGGAATGTCGATTAGAAAAAACGTTGGCGGCGTATCGCGCCATCTCACAAAGCTGCGTCTGCAACCGCGTTATTTCAACGCAAAGCAGTTTACTCATAAGTTGCTTGACCCGCTTCCGGGAGGCCGGGCCGTCGGGCGTTTTATCCACAGAAGCAAAAAAATGATCAAGAACGCTGTCTTTCCCGGCTCGCTGTTCGCGCAAATGGGTTTTGAATACCTTGGGCCGACCGACGGGCATGATATTCATTCGGTAACGCACTTGCTCCATCAGGCTGCGGCGATGAAAAAACCGGTATTAATCCATTTGGTAACACAGAAAGGGAGAGGATACGTCTTTTCGGAGCGCAATCCGAGCAAATATCATGGCGTAAAATCGTTTCGAGTCGATTCCGGTGTGGGAAACGGAGCGGGTTGCGATGAATTTTCGCGATATTTTGGACAGACTCTGACCGAATTGGCCGAAACAGACCGAAAAATCGTTGCGATTACCGCGGCAATGCAATCGGGTTGCGGCCTAGACCCGTTTGCGCAGAGGTTTCCCCGCCGTTTCTTTGACGTCGGAATCGCCGAGGGACATGCCGTTACGATGGCTGCCGCTATGGCAATGCAGGGGTTGCGCCCTGTTGTCGCGGTATACTCCACGTTTTTGCAGAGGGCATATGATCAAATTGTCCACGATGTCGCGATGCAGAATCTGCCGGTCATCTTTGCCGTCGGACACGCGGGATTGTCCGGAGAGGATGGGGAAACACACCACGGCGTGTTTGATCCCTTGTTTTTATCCTCAATCCCCGGTCTTACGCTGCTGGCGCCGTCTACTTTTTCCGAGCTTAGTCAGATGCTTTCATCGCCTATCAGCGGGCCGGTCGCGATTCGGTTTCCAAAACGGGCACTGCCGGAAGGCGAGACGTTGCAGCCGGTTGTGACATGCAGGACAGGGCGAGACATTACCATCGTCACATACGGCGGAATGGCGAGGGTCGCTCTGGACGCGGCGGAACTGTTGGAAGGGCGTCTATCGGTCGGCGTGGTCAGGATAACGTCGCTAAAACCGCTGCCGGACATTTCTTGCAATGGGGAGATCTTTATTTTGGAAGATAATCCGGGGTATCTATGCCGTTATATCAAAGGCATACCAATCAATACAGGCGACCGCTTTATTCCGCACGGCTCTGATGAGGATCTTCTGGCTTACTGCCGGTTGGACGCCGCTTCGGTGGCTGCCGTGATCGCCGAAACGTTTGGAACCGAACGGCGGTATGGCTGAGAAGATACGTCTGGATGTTCTTCTGACCGAGCGAGGGCTGTTTGAGAGCCGGGAAAAAGCGCGCGCCGCCGTGATGAGCGGGGAAGTATATGTCAACGGTCAGAAAGAGGAAAAGCCCGGTGTTGGGTTTCCATCCGGAGCGGACATTGAGATTCGCCGAAAATCGACTGCATATGTGAGCCGCGGCGGATTGAAGCTTGAAAAAGCATTGGATACGTTCGGAATCTCTGTGGAAGGACTGCTGGTTCTGGATGGGGGCGCTTCTACCGGCGGCTTTACCGATTGCCTGCTCCGCCGGGGCGCGAAGCATGTGTGGGCGGTCGATGTGGGCTATGGGCAGTTGGCTTGGACACTCCGCAACGATGAACGGGTAACGTGCCTTGAACGTTTTAACATTCGATCGCTGACAAGCGATCACCTTAACAATACTCTTGTTGACATGGCAGTGCTTGACCTTTCTTTTATTTCGCTGTCGCTGGTGCTTCCGGTAATTATGCGGATACTCTGTCCGAACGCGCCGCTGATTTGCTTGATTAAGCCGCAGTTTGAAGCGGGTCGGGAGAAAGTAGGCAAAAATGGCGTGGTACGGGACGCTCCAGTTCATCTTGAGGTATTGAAACATTTTACCTTGGCAGCTTTAAGGATCGGATTTTCTGTAAAGGGAATTACCTTTTCACCAATCAAAGGCCCGAAGGGAAATATAGAATTTTTGGCGCATCTGACCAAAAGCGGCGGTGAATCGCTTTCATACGAAGAATTGGAACATGTTATACGGAGCGCCCATGAGGAATTGCTATGATGGTAGTTATTTTTACAAACAGAGATAAAGACCCTGAACTCCGCGTGACGGAGAAAGTGACCGCGGTTTTAAACGCAGAAGGGATAGTATGTGCTCCTTATAGCGACGATTCCGGCGTGTTTGAAAACGCGGACGCCGTTTTGTCTCTTGGCGGAGACGGAACTTTTTTGCGTTGCGCAAAACTGGCGCTGCCGCACGGCGTTCCGGTGTTAGGCGTGTGTTTGGGGCACACCGGCTTTCTCTCGCGCATTGATCCGGATAATCTGGATATTTTACGAAGCATTGCAGGGTTTCCGGTTGCCGAGCGTTCGGTTCTGGAGGCAAATGTGCTGCGTGAAGGCAGTCATACCGAAGGGTCATTCCTCGCCGTTAATGATGTGGTATTCTCGCGGGGCGCCGCCGTACAAACAGTTTCCCTTGAAATCGAGGCTGATGGAACCGCGCTCGGTTCCTTCTTGGGCGACGGCGTAATTGTTTCGACCGCGACAGGTTCCACCGGCTATGCTTTCTCGGCGGGCGGCCCTGTCGTGGATCCGCTTCTGTCCTGCATGTTGGTTACTCCGATCTGCGCCCATGCGTCGCGTGACCACGCGTTTGTGCTCGCTCCCAGCAGAATACTGACGGTAAAGCCGTCCTACACGGAAAGCAGGCAGATTTTCTTCTCTGCGGACGGGGAAACTCCGATGCGTCTGGAAGAAGGCGAAGCGGTTGAATTACGTATGTCTGGGATGGTTTTGCGCTGTCTGGAACCGGAAGGACGGCATTTTTTTGACAATGTGCGAATCCATCGGTTATAGGAGGATAACGATGTGAAACGGAAACGGCAGGAAAAATTGCTGGAGATTATCGGCAAACAGGATGCAGAGACACAGGAGGATTTACTGCGGCTGCTCCGCGCTGAGGGGATCGAAGCGACGCAGGCGACGGTATCGCGAGACATCCGGGAACTTCGGCTGTATAAAACGTTGTCGGACAGAGGCATTTACCGTTACGCGCTGCCGGGCGAACCGTCCGACGACGCCTTGACGGCGCGTATGCGCACCATCTTCCGCGAAAGCGTCACATCGATCAATATCGCGCAGAACCTAGTTATCATTAAAACGCTTCCCGGCATGGCTCAAGCGGCTTGTTCAGCGTTGGACGCAACGCCAAATCCCACCGTAGCCGGAACGCTGGCCGGAGACGACACGGCTTTTGTTGCGTTACGCGGCGAAGCCGCGGCAAAGGATTTGGCGGAGCAATTGAGAAAAATACTGGCGGACTGAGGAAGGTGGACTATGCTCTCTCTTTTGCATATCGAGAATATTGCGGTCATCGAACTATGCGACATATCGTTTGATACGCGGCTGAACATCTTAACCGGCGAGACGGGTGCGGGCAAGTCTATCGTCATCGACGCTTTGAGCGCGCTGCTCGGACAGAGAGCGTCCCGCGACCTGATCCGCTCCGGCCATGCAGCGGCCGAAGTGAGCGGAGTATTTACCGTTGCAAATGGGGACGAGCTTTTGTTACAACGCGAACTGCGTGATGATGGGCGGAATATTTGCCGCGCTGACGGGAAACCGGTGACGCTGGCGGCCTTGCGGGAAACGGGAGACGGGTTGGTTAACATTCATGGACAGCACGACAGTCAAGCTCTGCTGCGAGAGGAAACGCATATCGGTTACCTCGACGCGTTTGCCGGTTTATCTTTGAAACCTTATTCGGAACGGTATAATTTGTGGAAAACGCTCCGGGCCGAACGCGAAAAGCTCTCGGTTGCGGAGGATGAAAAAGCGGCGCGGATTGACATGCTTACATACCGTTTGCGGGAGGTCCGGGAATTAAACCCTGTTCCGGGAGAAGATGAGGCTCTTTCCGCGCGGAAAAAAATGCTGCGAAACGCGGCGGCAATTCGCGAGACGCTCAGCGGAGCATATTTTTCATTATACGGCGACGAGGACAGCAACGGAGCGTGCGGGCTATGCGAAGCGGCTGCCGATGATCTCTCGCAAGCAGCGCGGCTTGCTCCGGAATTGGAAGCGGCGGCTGAGCGGCTGCGTGAACTGCAATATTCCCTGCGCGACAGCGCGGAAGAAGCGAGGGCTTTCTATGAAAGTATGGAGGAGTCCGAGGAAGAACTGGAGCAGGTGGAAGCGCGGCTGGACGCCCTGAAACGTCTCTGCCGCAAACACAATATGGATATCAGTGAAATTTTGGACGCAGCGGCGAAGCCGAACTGGAGTCCTTGGAATCCTCCGACAGGAGGCTCTCGGAACTGGACGGCGAGATTACCCAAGCCGAAAACGCTTTGATTACCGAAGCGCATAAACTGCGCGAACAGCGGCGCGAGGCGGCGCAACGTTTGGAAGAACAGATGGTACGGGAACTATCTGAATTAGATATGGTAAAAGTGAAATTTGCCGTTGATTTTGAAGAAACGGAACCGTTTATTTCCGGCTGCGACAATATCCGGTTTTCCATCGCGACGAACGTGGGCGAACCGTTCAAGCCGCTTTCAAAAATCGCTTCAGGCGGCGAAATGGCACGCATTATGTTGGCGATAAAGAATTTGCTGGCCGAAGGCGACGCCATACAGACTATGGTGTTTGACGAAGTGGACAGCGGCGTTTCCGGGCGGGCAGCGCGGCGTGTCGCGGAGAAACTCTGCTCTGTTTCGCGTCGTAAACAGGTGCTGTGCGTAACCCATTTACCACAGATTGCGGCGTTTGCTGACACCCACTTTCGCGTAGAGAAAGTTGTTGAATGTGAACGCACCGTTACCCGCGTACAAAAACTCGCTCACAGTGAGCGCGTTGAAGAGTTGGCCCGCCTTATGGCGGGTGTTCCGATTACGGACAGCGCGCGGAAAACCGCGGAAGAATTGCTGGAGCAAGCAGAGGCGTTTAAACGATTAACGGGGAAAAGTTTATAACAAGGCGTGATAGCGAACGGCGGTTTACCATGGCCGGCACTGACCCGGATCGGTTCTTCGATTCGGAAAGTGGAGCAATAACTCAAGGATCTGTTAAACTGCGGCAAGAATATGATCCAGGCGCGAACGAGAGGAGGCATTCAGAGAGGCGTA
>QMCE01001064.1_pt1 | contig 16448 bp, 10 predicted proteins | sample 1821851 | NCBI WGS metagenome assembly QMCE01 (sample SAMN09453174, study PRJNA476694) | Termite gut metagenome, whole genome shotgun sequencing project. | isolation source: worker | host: Odontotermes sp. | place: South Africa:Pretoria | collected 2016-01-28
GTGCGTACATACACTGGAATGTGGTTATACCGTTCGAGAAGTCGCCTGCATGGGTCACGCGCAGGTCGTATTCGAAGACGTAGGTCCCGCCGCGCAGCGAGGTTATGAAGAAGTTGGTCGAGGCGTCCTTCACGTTTTCATAATAGTACAACCTGTCTTGATAGCGGTATCCCGAGACCGTGCGCACGGGTTCGAGGCCCGCCGCGCGCATGTCTTTCAGGTGGACGTACTCATAATCGCGGTGGGCGCGGAGCACGAGGCGCACGGTGAGCAGGTCGCCCACTTTGACCGCCGCGCCGTCCTTTATCTCGGTGAGCTCGGGCCCGCGCGGGGTGTCGCACTTGATGAATATCCGTTTTTCCATGCGCAGGTCGGTCTCCGTGGAGGTTATTTTGTCTGCCTGCTCGAAATACTGCCAATAGAGGCCGCCCCATGCTATACCCGCACGGTTGGGGTTTGTGACCTCCACGAGGCCCATTTCGGGCGTCACGTCGGCGCCGGCCCACGAGGTCTTCACGTAACCCGTACCGGCCTCGGGGCGAATTTCGCCGTCGGCCATCTCGGCCAGCGGACGGCCTCCGACCTTCACTTCGAGCAGACGGCTCTCGTCGAGCAGGTCGCCGCCAGTGCGCAGAAGGGCGTAACATGCATCGGCGGTCGCCTTGGTGGTCTGCCAGTCGTTGGTATGTTTGTTGCGCAGCAGCCATATTTTCAACTCGTTGACTGCCTTGGCGTCGCCGGCCACCTCGTCGAACACGGAGATCAGCAGCGCCTGTGTTTCGATCGGGGCCTCGTGCCAGAAGTATCCAGCGCGGTTCTCGCGCCAGAACATACCCATATCTTCGGTCGTCCGGCTCGACGATTTCAGCGCCGCGACCACTGCTTGTGCGGTCGCCGTATCGCCGTAACGATTGAAGGCTAACGCCGCGAGGCCTTTTCCGTAAACGCCGAACTTATCCCAATGCCGGCGTGCCTGGGCAAAATAGAAATCGAACGCCTCGAGTTGCGACGCATCCGCCGGCTTATGGGCTGAAAAGCTCGCCGCGTAGAGGTAATGCAGTTGTACGTAAGAAATATACACTTCTTTGTCCGGATCGAAGCCCTTGCTCCGTTTTGCCGCCTCATAGTCGCCGAGCAGGTCGGCGTCGAGGTACGCAAAACCGTTATCCAGGATCTCCTGCACCTCGGGAGCGTAGTCCGCGCCGACGGCATTCAACAGGGACAGTTTGCACAGCCCGGCGATTATATGCTGTGTGATATACCTGTTCGGTTCGAGCCCCTCGAACCATGCGAACCCGCCGTCGCCGCGCTGCATCTTCTTGAGTTTGTCGAACGCCATGCGCCGCCCCGCGGCCATCCGGTTAAGGTCGAACAACAGGCCCATGCGCTTCTTGCGCTCCGTCTCGTTCTCGGCTTGCACCACCCACGGCGTCTCCTCCAGAAGTACCTGTTTCAGTTCCTGGTTCTTTTCGAGGTTCGAAAGCAGGGCGTCCTTCTGCCCGGGCATATCGCGCCATTGTTCGAAGATCGTCTTTATGTGCGGCATGTTGTCCACGATAGCGGCCGAAAGCGAATTGGCGTAGAATTTCGAGAAGAGCTGCTCGGCGCAGTCGTACGGGTACTCCATAAGGTAAGGCATCGCCTGAACGGCGTACCACGCCGGGTTGGATGAGAATTCGAGGGTCACGCCCTGATTTCTCTTAACCGTGGCCGCCATTTCGCGAAGGCGCTCGAAATCGACTGTTTTGGTCTGTCCGGCCCTGACCATGAACGGCATGGTCTCGGTGACGAGTATCGTGTTCGACATCACGGGGATGGTTTTCTCCTCGCCGTCGGTATGCGTGCCCGCCTGCGCCGTGAGACGGTAGCTAATGGCGGAGATGCCCTCGGGGATCGCGAGCGTCCACCGCAGGCCGCTGCTCTGGCCCGCCGTAACGCTGAACGGCACTACGTCGGCCCCTGCGATCACTCCGTCGAGAGGCTGCATAGTCGCGGCGTCGTACAGGCGCAGCATGGCCTCGCCCGAGAGTTCGCCGCCGGTTATGTTGTTGACTTTAGCCGTAAATTCGATGGTGTCGCCCTCGCGCAGGAACCGCGGCGCGTTCGCACTCACGGCAACCTGTTTCTGGGTAATGAGGCTGTTATGCACCGATCCGGCCTTAAGGTCTTTCGTGTGCGCGAACCCTAACATATTCCAGCGCGTGAGCGATTCGGGGATGGTGAATTCGACGACGATACCGCCATGCTCGTTGGTGCGCAACTGCGGATAGAAGAACGCCGTTTCGTTGAAATTTTGACGGGTGGCTATCTCTGTCAGGCCGCCTTCCTGGCGGGTTACGTGCAGCATGGATGCATCGGGGAAATCGGAGAAAATCAAATCAGTGTCTATCGATATATCATTTGACATACCACTTAATATATCATGACGCACAATCAATCCCTCGTTTGCATCCGCCCTTCTCTCACTTGCAGCCGTACTGTATCCATAAACCTTTATCGCCGCATCCGATTCCGCAACCGCCTGTTTAGTCACGATGAACGACGCGTCGGCCGCACTGAGCGCCTGCAAGACATTCCCTGCCGCCCGGGTATTCCCCCTGCCGTCGTTGTACATCAGTCCCATGTATGCGTCCCCGAAGCGGTTAAGCCGGATCGACGGCGGCGACCTTAATGGTGCACGGTACATATAATAGTCTTTGTTGCGCGTCGTCGAAACGACAGGGTGCGAATTTATACCTGGAATGTTGTAGTACGGATCGGGTAGCAGACTGCCTGGTGACGGCCACGACAACATGCCGAATGCATCCAGCGAGGCATCGTAGAGCGTGGCGACCATCTCTGCCGACTCGCCTTCCCCGTTCCTGTTCTTCACGGTAAGCGTCCAACGTTCGTGCTCGCCCGGCAGCAGTTGGCTGCGGAACGTGGTGAACTCTATATCCAACTCCTTATTGGTGTATGGCACGCCGATCCTCTGCCGGGAGGAGTAGATTCGTCCGCCGTCGACCATTATGAATTGTACGGTGAACCCGCCCCTGTCGTCCTCGCCGATCGGGAATACGACTTTCTGCGGCGTCGGCCCGGCTTTTATCGTACGGCTTTCGGTGATGACCCCTTTGCGGAACACTTCACAGCGGACGGGCGTTCCCTGTTCGGGAGCGGCCACAAGGAATACCGCCTCCTCGCCCGGCTCGCCCGAAATTTTCAGATCATGGATCCAATCGTCGACGGCCACTATCGTCGTCGGTTTTCCCGACGGGGTACCTTCGAGGCGCAGCGTGCTGACCGCCTCTGCGCTCGTACCTCCCTCACCCGCGGCCTTTATCGTCACGCGGTACCAGCCTGCGGGTTTGTGCGCAAGGCTCCGAAGGTCGAGCGTGTCGGCTTTGTCCGCGGCACCGGCGGCAACGGTGAACTCCGCCACACGTTCGCATACCCGATATGTCGACGGATCGTCCTCATCGGTGTATATATCGTGCGGGAAAAGGCGCTCGAACTCACGCCGCTCGATGAGCGTGGTGTCGGGCCGCTCCCACAGCCTGTCGCGGAGTATGCGCCCCGGCCCTTCGAGAGCTTCTACCGTGATGCTCACATCGGCCGGCACGCGCGTGCCATTGAGGTTTGTGGTCGCAAAGACGAATTGCAGTTCGTCACGGTCGCCGATCCTGGCCGGCAGGCCGGCATGTATACGCAGCGGGTTGTCGCTTACCTGGACATATGCCGTGGCGCTGCGCGTTTCCCCGTTGACGTCGGTGACGTCGACCGATACGACGAAATCGCACGCCGCATCCCTGTACCGGACACCCTCCGACAGGGCCGTAAAGCCTATGGTAAACTTACCGTCGGCGGCAGTCGTCACCTCGCCCACCGCTATTTCGCGCGGTGAGCCCGGCATTATACTACGGTAGCGGTACAGTGGGTCGTAGCCGCTCTCGCGCACAACGCGGTACTTAACGACAGAGTTGTCGACAGAGTATCCGGCCAGCGCCTCGGCCACTCCCGTAACCTCCACCTGTTCGTCATAACGGTAAGTCCCGGCGACCGGGTCCATCTCCACCTCGAACGTCGGCCTCTTGTACTCCTCGACCCTGATCGTCTCCGTTCCGTATTCCGTATAAAGTCTCATCCTCCCGTTCAGCAGGCCCGTCGGGACGATGAAACTTCCCTGCACCGACCCAAAGTCGTTCGTTATGAGTTCATACACATCCACCTCTTTGCCGTTCACGTCGTAGAGGGTGACCTCCATACGTTTTCCCGGCAGGGATTTATTGCCGCCTTTGCCGTCCGGGCCGATCAGCAGCGCTTTGTAATATACCGTCTGTCCCGGACGGTAAATTTCCCTGTCGGTGAAGAAAAGGGCTGTGGGTTCGTCGTCCTCCTGTGACCACCTGCCGGAGAAATAGAGGTTCATGGAATTGCTCTCCACGAGTTTCCCTCCGTCGGGGGCTGTGATCACGATCCTGTTGAGGGCCGACATCCGGCTATTGTCCGTCGGCTTGGCAACGATATACGCCAGACCCTGCCTGTCGGTGCGGTAGCTTCCGTGCAGCACTTCGGAATGTGGGCCCGAAACGTCGCGCGGCCGGTCGTAATCATATATGTACGCATCGACCCGCGCATTCACGACCGGCTTGCCGGTTTTGGCATCGGTGACATACACCTGTTGCGTGGGCGAATCGTTTTGCAGCCCGAATATTTCGCCGTATGCATTGCGTACTATGCATGCGAGGGGCGTAACCTGAATGGTCGTCTCCACAACGAGAATATCCTTATCTATCTTCCATCCCGCAGGGAACGGGACATTCGACGCCAGGATCACATAGTCGCCCTGCGGCAGGGCGGGGATCATGAATTGTGCCGAGTGGACTTGGTGATCGCCGTGATCGGGGATAGCGACGGCGGGCGTTTCCAAAACCGGTTCCCTGCCGTCGAGCCACTTCCAATCCTCCCTGTCCCGGGCTTCCGTCGCATTTTTCATCCTGTACGCCCGGATATGGAGCCGCTCCACGTTCCGGTATTTGACAAGTGCGAGTAACGGTTCACCCGGATAGGGTTGGTTTGCCGTGGTGATGGAGATCGCCGGAACGGTGATCTCTTTTTGCAGCGCGCGAGCATTGTCCCCGCTCCATGGTTTGTACGCGATCAGCGAATCGCAAAGGGTGCAGGCATCGGCGTACCTGTTCCTAAACCGCTGGTCGCCGTCGCGGTCCCACTGCGAGCCCTGCTCCATATACAGGCGGACAACTTCTTCGAGCGGGATCGAACTTTGCCGGTAATTTTCATAATGTTCCGCAATCCGCCGCAGCGCCGCTTCGTAAAGGTCGTCGGCATTGTCGTATACACCTGTCGACCTGAGATATTTAAACCGTTCGATCTCCGCCACGACAAGGCGGAGCACATTGCGTTCATCCTTATCCGCCCTGAGCTCCGCAAGCCTGAAAGAGAGCCATTTCCGGTACATTCTCAATACCTCGTATTCGGCCGACGGCATTTCCGGGGCCGGTATTTCGATCCCGACGAACTCCTGTGCCGGTGCGAAATAACGCGGATCGTCGATCACGAACCCTCCCCCCGGCATAACGTTGCCCATCTCGCCCGCAAAAGCCCTGACAGTATTCGAGATCAGAACGTCGTACAGCGTTGGCAGTGCGTTTATTGAATACCTTTCGGTGGGATGATACGTCAGTATTTCGTCGTATGCCGCGGTCGATGTGGCTTGCAGCGCGGCGGGATCTGCCAGGGCGAGATCGTAATACCTGACCGCCTCGGCAAAGAGCCTCTTCACGTCCCACGTGTCGATCGTTCCTCCCGCATCGGGGGCACTCGTGCGGCGTCTTATCCGCCATGCATTGTTTTGCCAATATGTGCGATAGAAATCTGCCACGATGAAATTGACCACCCCGCGCGCGGGTTCGGGCAGGCGCAGCGCCACCTCCTTGAGCGATTCCACCACTATGTCGGCCGACAAGGCCTCGTCGCCCGCCGCTGCATTCATCCATTCGAGGATGGCTTTCACGACCGGGGCGTAGTTGCCGTCGGCGACATCGACGCCGAATTTTTCCCTGATCTGTTCCGGGGTGTAAAGTTCCGGCTTGCCGGTTCCCTGCGCGAGTGCCATCCACGGAATGGCAACTGTCACTAAAAGTGAGAGGATACGCCTCATAATCAATAATCGTTTAAATTTTTTATGCCGTCAATATATCACAATTATACCAATAATTCGCGACAAACGCAAACGACAGCCCGGATCGAGATATTAGTTTAAATGCTTATTCTTTCCGAGGCGGACAGACGAAGCATATATCCCTATCAAACAAAGAATTAAAAACACGGCGAACGTGATCCGCATGCTATGCATAAAGTGCGGGTGAAGGTCGGGGATTATCTTTTCGTTGCCGAGCGCGAATGAGATAGCCATTCCGGCGATACCCATGCTGAACGACTGCCCGGTGAGGCGCATAGTGCCTGTCGCAGCCGACGCCTGGGAGTAGTTTTTTTTATCCACCGAACTCATTATCACATTTGTGTTCGGCGATGCGAATATGCCGAAGCCGATCCCGAACAGGGCGAGGATCAGCATGATAGTCCATATCGGCGTGGCGGCGCCTATGAAGAGCAATGCCGCGAGCCCGATGCAGATAAGCCCCATTCCGGCTGTTGCCAGCATGGCGGGGTGGATGCGGTTGGACAGTCCGCCAGAAATTAACGCGAAAACCGACTGGATGACCGCCTGCGATATGAGGATCATTCCGGCATGGCTGGCGTCGAATCCGCGTATGTATTGCAAATAGAGGCTGAGCATGAAGGTGATACCCATCGTCGAGGCGTAATTTATAAGTGCCGCGAGAGACGAGAATGCGAATATACGGTTGCCGGTGAACAAGTGTATGTCGAACACGGGGAACCGTTGCCGCCGCTCGAAGCGAATGAACAGAAGTAGTGCGGCCACGCCGCCACCCAGATATGCGAACCCGGCGGCCGAAGACAGGTTTGAGAAGCCGTAAATAATTCCCGCCAGACTGCTTCCATAGAGTATGGCGCCCGTGAGGTCGAACTTCTCACCGCGGGCCTCCACCCATTCACCGCGCAGGAACAGCAGTGCGAACAGCAGCACCAGCAGGCCCACCCCGGCGCTCGCGAAGAAAATACTGTGCCAGCCGATATAGTGGGTGAGCATTCCGCCGAAAAATGGCCCCGACGCCTGTGCGGCATACACAACGGCCGTGTTGATAGCCAATGCCTTACCTCGTTTCGCAGGGGGAAATATCGCCGTTACTATCGCCATGTTGGTGCCGAACATCATCGCGCTGCCGATTCCCGACACGAACCGCAGCGCGATAAGCATCCCGCCGGAGGTCGAAAAACCACACAACAGGGTGCTGAGCGCAAAGAGTGCTATCCCGCCGGTGAATATCCTGCGCCGCCCCACGAGATCGGCCACGCGGGCAAACGGGATCTGGAAAATAGCCGTGGCGATAAGGTATGCCGTCGAGATCCAGGTCAGCGTGACGGCCCGCATCCCGAATTCCTCGCTGATCCGAGGTATCGCGAGGTTCAGCGAGGAGCCCATGAACGGCACCATGAACGCCGCGAAGCAGATGACCGTCAGTGCACGGTTGTGGCTGATCGGCGGGGCGGGGGCGGTGTTGTTTTTCATATTCGATACTTTATATATAGCAGAGGCGGACCTCATGCGGCCGCGCGTGGAGCGCGGCCGCAGTTCCTATGCTTAGTTCTCAGGCCGGAGCCAGCGGAGGGCTGCGTGAAAGGGCATCGCGCACTGGACAGCAGTCCTCCGCCTGGGGTGGCTGCGGACTGCAAGGGCCAACGCACAAAAGCCCCCGCTCCCTGCCGGGTGCAAACTGCGGCCGCGCTTTACGCGCGGCCCGCCTGCCGGATACCCGAGTGCGGCGAGCAGACGCGCGCCGCACCCGATCACCCCTCTCCCGTCACCGCACAAACTCCCGCCGAAGCTCCGTCCTGTTCCCCCTGTTGTCCGTGACGACTATCGCAAGCGTATGCCGCCCGCCTTTATAAACGAATTTTTCGGGGTCAAACACATGCGTTACAAGTGTCCGCGAGGCGTTCGACTCGAATATTATCCACTCCCCGTCGATCGTGGCCTCGAACGATGCGATGCCCGAGAAGTCGTCCTTGAGCGTGAACGAGACCGAGTTCCTGCCGCGCAGGTCCTGCCCGTTCGTGAAATTCGGCGTCACCGTCGGCGGCTCGACATCCGCAACCACACAATAACGTCCGAACAGCGTGACGTTGCCCGACACTGTGCCGTCCTTGTACACGCCGCCCATGCTCGAAATATTCGCCCCGTCGGCCGCCACGATACCCAGGCAGGCTTTCGATCGCAGTTCGGCGGGGAGCCCGGGAACGTCGATCGAGATATTGGCAGCCTTGTGGAGCGGCGTCCGCGCATCATGTACCGTGTAAACAGGCGACCATAGCGGCCGCGTGACCTTTATCGAAGGGTCCTCCTCGCACAGGTGCCTGAAAAATATCGGCTCGTAGAGCGCACCGGCGGGAATCGTCACCCGGAGCCCGTCCGCCGACGCGGTGAACTCCCGGCGGCAGTCTACCGCAATGCCGGTGGTATCGCGCGGGAACGCCATCTCCTCCCTGCGCCGGCAGAGTGTGAAATTCAGCACGGCCTTGTTGCCCGTATCGTCATAGATGGTGATCGAAACCGGATGTCGTTCCCCGTCGCGCAACATCACCAACCCGCGGTTTTTCATCTTCGTATAGACAGGAAGCCGGTTGTCGGCCTGAAGCGCGAGGCGCAGGAACTGGTTGCGCTTTCCGCGCTGCATCGCAAAGTGACACAGCGAGTTGACGTAGCGCGTATTGGCGTAATTGAACCTGTCGAGCGCGAACCCAAACAGCGCCTCGCCGTCCATCGTGGCCGCCACTTTGTATACGCCCATCGTATTCTGCGTGTCGTTCCTGTGGTCGGTGGCCTCCAGGACGAAATATCCGCGCGGACCGACGACAAGCGCCGCGGTATCGCGCAAAGTATACGTATTCCCCTCACCCCTGGCGACCTCGATCGCCCGCGGCGCCGAATTGAGCGGCACGATTCCCACCGTGTCGACCTCGATATAATGCAGCCTCGCGATCGTGGGCGCGATCTCGTCCCTGAACTTCACGACGCCGGCCGTCACCGGGTTCAGAGGCTCCTGCGTTGCCGCGTCGCGCACCTCATAATGCAGATGGGGCCCTCCCGAACTCCCCGTATTGCCCGACAGCCCGATCCGGTCGCCTTTCGCGACGGGGAACATTTCGGCAACCGGATAGAGGTCTATCGCATGGCGTTTCAGCCTGTACCGTTGTTCCTTGACATATTTCTCGATCTCCGGCGTGAACCGCTGCATATGCGCGTATACGGTCGTCGTGCCGTTCGGATGGTTGATGTAGAGCGTCTTTCCGAACCCGCCCGGAGCAATGTTCACGCGGCAGATATACCCTTCTGCGGCCGCATAGAGTTGTTTGCCTTCCACGCCGCCTGTTTTGATGTCGACGCCCGAGTGGAAATGGTTCGAGCGCGTCTCGGCAAAGTTGGCCGACGGCAACAGCACCCCGTCCATCGGCGGCCTGAAATAACCATCCAACGACTGCCAGCCCACCTGCGCCGCCACCACGACGGGAAAAAACAAGACCAACAAAAATATTTTCCTCATATTAACCACTGATCACTAACTATTAACCACTTTTTCCACCGCCGCCACAACCTCCTCATACCCGTAGCCCAGCGACAGCCCGTACCGCAATAACTTGCCTTTCAGTTTGTATATATCCTCTTCTTTTGCCGCGCGCGCCTTCCGTGCGAGCATGTCGCGCAGTTTCCCCGCCGCCTCCGCACCACCGATCCGGGCGAGGGCCTCGTCGGCCGTCCGGCGGTCGATGCCTTTCGCCGCGAGCATCCGGCGGATCTTGTAGGCGCCCCAACCGTTGAGCCGCGATTTTTCACGCACATAAGCCTCGGCATATCGGCTGTCGTCGATAAACTTATGGTCTATGAGCGTGCGAAGTATCCCCTCGTGGGCGGCAGGGTCGACCCCCCAGGTACGCAGCAGGCGCAGCGCGTCGCCGCTCGATTTCTCGGCCCGCGACGCCAGCCTCATAAGAGAGGACAGAGCCTGTTCCGGCGTTTTCGTCCGCCGTTCGTATGTTTTCTCTTCCTCTTTTTTCATCGCTTCACGGCCTTAACCATCCTCTCTCGCCCGTTTATATCCTGCTTCACCTCGATCACCGTGTAACCTGCCGCCGCCAGCAAATCGCGCACTCCGTCCGCCGAATGTTCGTAGATCTCGAAATAGAGCCTGCCGCCTGGCCCGAGCAAAGTCAACCCCCTGAGCGCTATCGCCCTGTAAAAAACCAGAGGGTCGCCGTCAGGGACGAACAGCGCCTCGTGCGGCTCGAAACCGGTGACATTCCTGTGCATCGCCCCGAGGTCCGACGCGGGGATATACGGCGGGTTCGACACCACAATATCGAACTTCACCTCCGGCCACGGCCACTCCTCCGTCCCTAAAATATCGTACCGCGCAAAAGATATGCCGGCCCCATCCGCGTTGCGCGACGCAATGGCGAGGGCCGTCTCCGAAATATCGACGGCATAGACCCCGGCGTCGTCGACCGCCTCCGCAAGCGCGGCGGCAATAGCCCCGCTGCCCGTACCCACGTCGAGGATTACCGCCCCCGGGGCCGCTTCCTCCGCCACCCACCTCACGAGTTCCTCCGTCTCCGGCCGCGGGATCAGCACCCCTTCCGCCACTGCAAAATACCGCCCGCAAAACCATGCCGCCCCGGCGATATACTGTGCAGGCCGTCCGGCGGCGAGATCCTCAAGTACCGCCCCAAGCCCGTCGGCCGCGACCTCGCACTCCGGTTCGGCGGCAATGTCCACACGCCCCGCGCCATAAACCCTCTCGGCCACGAAATAAGCGACCGAACGGGCCTCGCGCGCGTCGTAAACGCCCGAAGCCGCCTCAAAAAGCGCGTTGAAAAGTTCCCTGCGGGTCATAATGCAAAGTTAAGAAAAACATCCTATCTTTACGCCCATGTACAGACTTTCAAGACAGGAGATGCGCATCATCGAGCAAACCAGGCGCGAGGGCGAGGAGCTGCAACGGCAGGAGAAAGCGGCAGGCACACCTGCGCGCAAAGGCGCCCGCGCGTGGTCCCTGCTCGCATTTATCGTGATATTCATACTCTTCGCTTTCGCAGTACGCCTGCTTGTAGAGCTGCTGTCCGATTAAGAGGTTGTCGTTTTGAAGCGTGGAGCGAGGGAACTCCTCAGGTTCAGTGGATCTCTCGCTCTGCGCTTCGAGATGACAGTAGCGTTGAAAAGTTTAAGACAGCCTCGATTTATCTTTTTCCGCCCTTTTTAGCCGGGGTGGCAGGTTTTTTAGCCGGGGCGGCAGGTCTTGCAGCTCTTGTTTCGGGTTTGGCGGTGCGGCTGGTTTTGGATCTTCGATCGGGCGAAGAGGGGGCGGACGAAGATTTCGCCTGTCTGCCGCTGCGGCGGTAATCGGAATATGAACCGTTTTCCCGGCGCTCCGGGGAGTGGTTCCCATCCCTGCGGAACGTCTTGGCTCCGGTCGCCCTGACGACCTTTTTCTCATTCGAGGCCTCTTCCGTCCCGGAGGACTGTGCCAGCAAGGCGTGCATCTCGCGAACCTCTTCGGGCGTAAGGTGGCGCCAGCGTCCCGGTTCGAGGCTGCCGAGCGAGATGTTGAGCACCCTGACACGTTTAAGCCTCTGCACTTTGTAACCCAACGTCTGGCACATCCGGCGTATCTGACGGTTAAGCCCTTGGGTGAGGTATATGACGAACGTGGTATCCTTCGTTCGGAAAATACGGCACGGTTTGGTCGTGACACCCAGGATGCGCACCCCCGAACCCATACGTTCGAGAAATTCGGAGGTGATCGGCTTGTCCACCGTCACGATATACTCCTTCGGGTTGTTGTTGCCCGCACGCAGTATCTTGTTTACGACATCGCCGTCGTTGGTGAGCAGGATCAGCCCCTCGGAATCCTTGTCGAGGCGCCCTATGGGAAATATCCGCTCCTTATAACCAAGAAAATCAACGATATTCGTCCGGTCGGACCGTTCGCTCGTGCAGGTTACACCGACAGGTTTATTGCACGCGATATAGACGGGCGGTTTGCGCCGCCGCCCGACCCTCTCGCCGTCCACCTCCACCATATCGGTCTCCCCGACCATGTCGCCGAGCACGGCCTCCCGCCCATTGACCGTGACACGGCCCTGTGCGATATACCTGTCGGCCTCCCGGCGCGAGCAATATCCTGATTCGGTTATGTATTTATTAAGCCGTGTCATGCAACGGGGTTTATCCCAATATCTTCCGCAGGTCGTCGATAAACGCGTCTATGTCTTCCCGGGTGGTGTCGAACGAGCATATCCAGCGGGCACTGCACGGGTCGGCGGCGTTTATGTTGAAGTGGTGGCGTTCGCGGAGGCGGAGGGCTGCGGCGCGCGGCATTTCGGCAAAAATGGTATTGGCCGCGACCGGCTGCATGATGCGCAGGCTCTTAACGGTTTTCAGTTGCTCGGCGAAGTAGGCGGCCATCCGGTTGGAGTGGGCGGCCATTTCGAGCCAGAGGTTGTCTTTCAGGTAGGCCTCGAACTGCGCCGATACGAACCGCATCTTCGATGGGAGTTGCGATAATTGTTTGCGGCCGAACTTGGCCCCGCGGCCGAGCTCCGGATCGAGGAAAACCACGATCTCACCCGCCATCAGGCCGTTCTTCGTCCCGCCGAAGCACAGCACGTCGACGCCCGTATCGGTGATCATTTCGCGCGGCGTGACACCCAACGCAACTACCGCGTTGCCGAACCTCGCGCCGTCGACGTGCAGGTACATGTCGTTGGCGTGGGCGAAATCGGCCAGCGCTTTTATTTCTTCGACCGTGTAGAGCGTGCCGAGTTCCGTGGGCTGGGTGATCGAGACCACGCGCGGCTGGTTGCGGTGCTGGTTGCCTTTGGCATATGTCAGCCACTCCTGCACCATCGCCGGGGTCAGTTTACCCTCCGCGGTACGGGTGGTAAAAAGCTTACAGCCCATAAGCGCCTCGGGCGCGCCGGTCTCGTTTTCGTTGATATGGGCCGAGAATGGGCACACTACGGCTTCATAAGGCCGGGTGAGTGTGCGGATCGCGAGGATGTTCGCACCCGTGCCACTGAAGACCACGTACGGATCGGCCTCGGGGCCGAACATTGCGCGCATCGCGTCTTTCACACGTGTGGTGTACTGGTCGTCGCCGTACGCTACCTCGTGGTCGCGGTTGGCTGCTGCAACCGCCTCAATCACAAGCGGGTGCGCGCCTGAATGGTTGTCGCTTCCGAAACTGCGCATTATTTTTATTGGTTAATGGTTAACGGTTAGTGGTTAATGTGTGCGGCCGCGCTCCACGCGCGGCCGCAGTTGGTTTTCAGACCGCAGGTCTGCTTAGTTCTCGGCACGCAGCCAGCGGTGGGTTGCGGAACGAAGTGCAGCGGCCCTCCGCGCCGGGTGGCTGCGGGCCGCATTGGCCAACGCACATCCCCCCGCTCCCTGCCGGATACAAGTATGCGGCTCACCGTCGCCGCCGTCACTGCTAATTCTTTATAAAGAACTTGTAAATATCGTTCCCGTTCGAGAACAGGATCAGGGCGAAGACGATCAACAGGCCCGTGATCTGGGCGTATTCCATAAATTTGTCGCTCGGTTTGCGTCCCGTGACCACCTCCCACAGCAGGAACAGCACGTGGCCGCCGTCGAGGGCCGGGATCGGAAGTATATTCATAATAGCGAGCACAATGGACAGGAACGCCGTGATGCGCCAGAACTCATACCAATCCCACGTACCGGGAAAGATGCTGCCGATCGACATGAACCCGCCGACCGATTTGTATGCTCCGGTTTCGGGTTTGACGATCATTTTGAGCTGCTTCCAGTAGCCGCTGATCTCGTTCCCCGCTTTGCGGAAGCCGACAGGGAACGACGCTAAGAACCCGTACTGCTTGTTGTGTACAGGGAAGAAACGGCTGAGTTTGCCCATCGGAAGGACACCTATAATGCCCTCGTCCGTGACCCCCACGGAAAGGGTTTTGTATACCGTCACCCCTGCCGAATCGCGCGCAACCGTCAGATCGACGCTGCCGCCCTTATTCTCTGCGAATGCCTTTTGGTATTGGTCGTAAAAAAGCATCTCCGACCCATTCAGCGCAACCAACGAGTCGCCGGGAAGTACGCCCGCCGCCGCCGCGGGCATTCCATCCTGCACACCGTTTATAACGAACGGTATACGCGGGGTCAAAAACCGCCATTCTTTGTCTTCGGCGAGTGCGAGTATTTTTCCCGTCGTTTCGTTCGTGATCTCCACAGTCGCCCGTTCATCCCCGCGCTGCACCTCCACCGGGGCTGTGTCGAACACTATCGCACGGAACACGGCATTGACCTCTTCGATCTCATGGCCGCCGACGCGGAGTATCCGGTCGCCGTCGCGGAACCCGATCTCGTGGCCCAGATCGCTGAACACATATCCGTAGATCATGTCGTTGTTCGCGAAATACTGGTCGCCCCACTTGTAGCTCATCCCGATGTAGACCGTAACGGCCAGCACGAGGTTCATGATCACCCCGCCGGTCATTATCAGCAAACGCTGCCACGCCGGTTTCGATCGGAACTCGTAGTGTTTCGGCTCCTCCTTCATCTGTTCGAGGTCCATGCTCTCGTCGATCATCCCCGAGATCTTGCAGTAGCCGCCGAACGGTATCCACCCGATCCCTTCAAGAGCGAGAACCACGGGTCGAAGAACAGGTAGAACTTCTCGACCCTCACCCCGAACATCCTTGCCGTCAGGAAATGCCCCAACTCGTGAATGAACACAAGCAGCGAAAGGCTCAAGACGAACATCAGTATCTTAATAAATAATTCCATATTCTTATTTTCAAATTCTCAAATTTGCAATTGCAGTCGCTTCCGCATTGCTTGCGCGCAGGTCGTCGAGCGAGGGGGAGGCGATGAACGCGGCTTTTGTCAGCGTGTGTTCGATCACCCGCGGAATGTCGCAAAAACCTATCCGCCCGGCGAGGAACGCATCCACGGCCACCTCGTTCGCGGCGTTCAGTACCGCTCCCGCGTTGCCACCGCTCCGCAACGCCCCGTACGCCAACCCCAATGCGGGAAAGCGTTCGTGGTCGGGTTCGCGGAATGTCAGCCCTCCGCAGGCGGCAAAGTTAATCTTTTCGCCCGCAATTTCCCAACGTTCGGGAAAAGTGAGCGCATATTGTATCGGCAGGCGCATGTCGGGCGTTCCCAACTGCGCCTTTACAGAGCCGTCGGCGAACTCGACCATTGAGTGGACGACCGACTGCGGATGAACCAAAACCTCGATATGTTGCGGGTCGATGCCGAAGAGCCAATGCGCCTCGATCACCTCGAAACCTTTGTTCATCATCGTCGCCGAGTCTACCGTGATCTTCGGGCCCATCGTCCAGTTGGGATGCCTGAGCGCCTGTTCTGGGGTGACGCCCGTGAGATCCGCCGCCGGGGTGTCGCGGAAAGGGCCTCCCGATGCCGTGAGTATCAACCGCGAGACCGGGCTGACCTCGCCCATCAGACATTGAAAAACGGCCGAGTGTTCCGAGTCGACGGGTATGATCGGCGCGTTGTTCTCCGCCGACATACGCATCAGCAGCGCGCCCGCCACCACAAGGCTCTCCTTGTTGGCCAGCGCGACCTTATGCCCCGCCCCGAGGGCCGCCACCGTCGGTTCCAGTCCGGCGTAACCCACGATCGCGTTCACGACGGTATCTATCGCGCCTCCATGAACGATCTGGCCCACCGCCTCGTCGCCCGCCCAGACCTTGATCGGCAAGTCGGCGAGCGCATCACGCAGCGGGGCATAGTATTCGCGGTTGGCAATAACCACGCTGTCGGGCATGAACTCCCGCGCCTGCCTGGCAAGCCGCCGCCAGTTGCCGTTGGCAGTCAGCACCGCGACCTCGAAACTACCGGGCCACGCGCGCACCACGGCGAGCGTCTGTTCGCCGATCGAGCCGGTCGAACCCAACAGGGCTATGCGGTGGGGAGTCATTTAATTGACAATTGTCAATTCTAATGGATTACTTCGTCCTTGCAGCTTGCGATGACGATAATTTGACATTTTTCTTCTCATTGTCAATTGTCCATTATCCATTGTCAATTAAAAAAGGATGTAGTTTTCGGGGTCGACGGGCGTTCCGTTATGCCAAAGTTCGAGTTCGAACAGGCCCTTGCCCTCCTCGCCCGATGCGCCGTCGCCCGTGTAGCCCACGACCTCGCCCTTGCGCACGCGCGTCCCCGGCCCCACGAGTGACCGGGAGAGGCGTTTGTATATCGAAACGAGGTTGTCGGCATGCTGTATCTGGATTATATAACCGCCCTCGGG
>QMCE01001203.1_pt1 | contig 16445 bp, 14 predicted proteins | sample 1821851 | NCBI WGS metagenome assembly QMCE01 (sample SAMN09453174, study PRJNA476694) | Termite gut metagenome, whole genome shotgun sequencing project. | isolation source: worker | host: Odontotermes sp. | place: South Africa:Pretoria | collected 2016-01-28
GCAGAATATCCTGCATCTCCAGCGCCATCTTCACGCCGATAATAATAGTTACAAGCCCGAGTGCCTGAAAAACAATGTCGGTGATCTTCTCCGGCAGGTGTCGGCGTATACCGAGCCCCACCGCACCCGCAACCGCGACCGCCGCGGCATTTACAATAGTCCCTATCATATTTAACATACCGGTTTAAGACAGACTCTAAGCCCGTCGCGCACCCGGATGCGCAACGGGTGTGCAATATAATAACTATTTTCCGCTGTGATTACAAACTCTCCCCGAAATCAGCCCGAAATTTCGCGGCGAGACGCTGCGGCCAGTCGCTCGTAGGTTCAAGCAGCCCCACGAAAAACCGCAGTACCGAGGGTTCGTATGTAAACCGCAGGCCGCCGATCATCTCGCGGTTTTCCCACAGCCACTGCGCGCGGTCGATCACATATCGCACCTGCGACATGGTGAAAACCCGCCGCGGAACGGCCAGGCGCAGCAACTCCATCTCCGCGAACTGCTCGTTCCCCTCGTCGTCGCGGGCGTTGGAAAGCGTACCCCGTTCCATGCCGCGCACCCCCGACGCGAGGTAGAATGCCGCCGCAAGGGCCCCCGCCTGATACTCCTCCTGCGGCACGTTGGGGCAGAACGCGCGCGCATCGAGGTGGCACCCCAAAACCCCCGCCGGCGTGACGCACGGAATCCCGCGCCGCGCCAGTTCGTCGACCATGTATTCAATGTACCGCGGACTTTGCTCGATCACCGTCTCGTCCAGCGTCTCGCGCAGCCCCACGGCCATCGCCTCGATCTCGCGCGTCGATATGCCGCCGTAGGTCAGGAAGCCCTCGAACAGGGGTACGAACGCCTCCATCTTCAGGTATATGTCGCGGCGGTCGGTGCAGATACCTCCCCCGCGCGAGGAGCTGAGTTTGCGCGCCGAGAAGTAGACGATGTCGGCCAGCGCAGTCATTTCCCGAAGGATCTCGCCGATCGACGAGTTGTGCCACTCCGCCTCGCGCTTTTTTATAAAGTATGCGTTCTCTCCGATAAGACTGGCGTCGAGTATGAGCATAATTCCATGTTTGTCGCACACGCGGCGCACTTCGCCGAGGTTGGCCATCGAGAATGGCTGTCCGCCGATAAGGTTCGTCGAAGCCTCCATGCGGACGAACGGTATGCGTCCGACCCCGTTGCGCGCGATGCACTCCTCCAACTTGGCAATGTCCATATTACCCTTGAACGGGTTAGTGGATTGTATGTCGAATGCATCGTCGTGAAGCAATTCCTCCATGCGCCCTCCCCGCTCGGCTATATGTGCGTACATGGTGGTGAAGTGGTAATTCATCGGTATCACGTCGCCGGGCCTGAGGAAAGTGCGGCACAGGATATTCTCCGCGGCACGCCCCTGATGCACAGGCAGAAAATACTCTTTGCCCAACACCTCTTTCACGGCCTCGTACAGCCGCTCGAAGCTCTGCGAGCCTGCGTAAGCGTCGTCGGCGCGGAGCATCGAGGCGACCTGGTTGTCACTCATCGCGTTGGTTCCGCTGTCAGAGAGCATGTCGAGGAAGACGTCGCGTGTGGACAGCTTGTAGGTGTTGAACCCGCCGTCAGTGATGGCTTCGAGGCGGCGTTCGACGGGCACAAGGTGCAGTTTCTGAACGACCCTCACCTTGTGCCGTTCGAGGGGCAGGTCTTCGCCCGCCCAGAATTTGATTTTGTTTTCCATGAAATTGATAAAATAAAAAAGCCCGGCGCTTACGGCACCGGGCTTCGTGGTTAATATCGTAAAATCAATTACTTACATACACACATAGCATATCCGGCCGCGCACCTTCACGGGAGCGTAATAATAGCCGTAATAATATGCCCTGTTCATTTTCACGCCGGCAAGGTAGCGATTATTTTTAAAATCCAAATATTTTTGCGATAATTTTCTTTCGATTTTACCTCCCGGTTTGTTCCGGAAAAATGTCTTATCTTTGTTGCGGAACTATCCGAACGCTTTGAAATATAAGGTAATTATGCCATTGATATTAGGAATAGAGACTGGCACCGACATATGTTCCGTATCGCTGTCGCGTGGCGATAAGTTGATCGCCCTGCGTGAGAGCGACGAAGGACAGGACCATGCGCGACGGTTGGCGGTATATATCGACGAGATACTGCGGTCGAACGACGTGGGGGCGCAGGAGTTGGATGCCGTGGCAGTCGGCATGGGGCCGGGGTCATATACGGGGTTGCGCATCGGAGTTTCGACTGCCAAGGGGCTTTGCTATGGGTTGGGGATACCGCTGATCGCCGTCGGGTCGCTCGAAGTTTTGGCCTGGGTGGCGGAGGAGGATCATGAGGCGGGAATACTCGACGTCGATGATTGGGCAGGGGCGTTGCTGTGCCCCATGATCGATGCGCGGAGGATGGAAGTTTATGCGCAGGTGCGACACGCGGACAAAGGCGCTGGGCGGGGTCGGCGCACATGTGGTTACGCCGGAGAGTTTCGCGGAATTCATACGCCCGGGCGGCGAATTCGTGATCTTCGGCAACGGGGCGGCGAAATGCGTCGGCGTGTTGCCCCAAGAGGGGGTGAAGTTCGTCGAGGTGACGCCGTCGGCACGTGGGCTGGTCAAACCCGCTCACGAGGCTTTCCGGGCGGGACGTTTCGAGGACACAGCCTACTTCGAGCCGTTCTATCTTAAGGATTTCGTGGTCACGACTTCGAAAAAAAAGTTATTTTAAGACCCGGCGGATGACTGCGACCGACAGGATACTGAACATCGCTTCGGATGCGGAGTTCGAGTGTGCAGCGTTGGAGACGTTCGCCCGGCAGGCGCGCGAGTGCGCTCCCTACCGCGAATACCTGTCTATGATAGGGGTCGATCCCGCGGGGATTACCGTCCTCGAAGAGATTCCGTTCCTGCCGATCGAACTGTTCAAGACCCACCGCGTATACTGCGGGGTGGGGGAGCCGGAGATCGTTTTCACGAGCAGCAGCACAGGCGGCGCCGGTGAGTCGAAACATTATATGGCGCATCGCGGGGATTACGAAAAGACGTTCCACCGGGCATTCTCGATGTTCTACGGCAATCCCGCGCAGGTCGGCATCTACGCCCTGCTGCCGGGTTATCTGGAGCGCGATGGTTCGTCGCTGATATACATGGTCGACGATCTGGTCAGGGCGGGGGTCCGCGGGGGTTTTTACCTCGACGACCACGACCGTCTGCTGCGCGACATGGAGGCCGACCCGGGCCCGAAGATACTTTTCGGGGTGAGCTACGCGCTGCTCGACCTCGCCGAGAAATACGCGCCGAAGTTGCATAATACCATAGTTATGGAGACCGGCGGAATGAAAGGGCGGAGAGAGGAGATCGTCAAAACGGAGTTCCACCGCATCTTGTGCGAGGCATTCGGGGTCGGAACTGTCCATTCGGAGTATGGCATGGCAGAGCTTTCCTCGCAGGCCTATTCCGGGGGGTACGGTTTGTTCCGCACTCCGCCGTGGATGCGCGTCTGCGTACGTGATTTGAACGACCCGTTCGACCTCCTCGCGCCGGGGCAGAACGGCGGGGTCGATATTATAGACCTGGCCAATATTTACTCATGCGCGTTTATCCAGACACAGGACGTCGGCGTTGTGTTCGGCGAGGATGGGGTTGAGCCTGCCGGGGAAGCTGCGGGCGCCGGCCGTTTCTCGCGCCTTTTCTCGATCCACGGGCGCGCCGACCGCAGTGAGGTCCGCGGCTGCAACCTGCTGGTTCAGTAGCTGACCTGAGTTCGGGAAAAGCGAAACACCACACCGTCATTCAGAGGAGCGCAGCAGAGCCTGTCACGAACGCGTAGCGGAGGGATCTGAATCTACCTTATTGTTTTTTGTCATCTCGAAGCGTAGCGCGAGAGATCTCATGAACTTTAGGAGATCGCTCGCTCCGGCGTCGGTTCGGGATACCGGTACCGCCAGTTCTCAGCCCGGAGCCAGTGGAGGTGTGCAAGGGCATCGTGTGGTGGGCAGTCCTCCGCCGGGGATGGCTCCGGACTGCAAGGGCTGTCTAAAGCCAGCCCTGCCAACACACAAAGCCCACCGCTCCCTGCCTGGCGCAAAGATAAGGCCGCGCTCCCCGCGCGGCCGCAACAGAGAATAACGGGGCGCAAGCCCCTAACCAAAAACACACGCGCCAACGTGTCATCCCGAAGCGCAGAGCGAGGGATCTCCCGATTTTCTTATCCCGACCCCACGTTATCGGCGGTAATGATAAAATATACCGGTATCGAAAGCCGTCCACACCGCCGCCCGCTGTCCGCACGCTTTCAGTGCGTTGTTCGCCCAGGTGTTGCAGGTGAAGAACAGGTTGTAGCGGCCGATCGCCTCATAGAACGCGTCGTTGTCCCCGTAATTGGCATCCGTCTCGATAAACATGATCTCCCCCGAGGGATCTCTTTCGAAACTTTCGAGGATATACGCCACCAGTCGCTCGTATTGTTCCCTGCCGATAGTCATGCTTTTGCAGTCGTCGCCGGTTCGCATGTGCTTATAGAACGTGACGTGCATCGCCGAGGTGCTGAGCGCGAACATGGCGTTGAAAGCCACCGGGAAACGCAGGTCGGCCCACGTCGGGGTATCGAGGTAGAACCCCTTGTCGCCCCAGCCGAACGCCACATACCCCGCCGAATGGTCTTTGCCCGCGGTGTTGTCGTAACTCACTGTCGCGCTCCAGTCGATAACATCGGTGCGCACGGGGACGACTATGTCGGTATGCGCGCCGTTGGTCAGGGCATATATCGTGACGTAATCGCCCGCCGCCGGGTCGCTGTTAACGGGAATCCTCGACAGGCACCACCCCGCGCCGAAATACAGCAGCGCAAACGCGACCAACGCTCCCAGCGTGACCGCCGTTATCTTAATTATTCTTTTGAATGTACGTTTCAAATTCCTTAAGACTCCGGTTCCCGTTCCACGATCTCCAACAGCTTGCGCATCCCCACCTCTTCGCCGATTATCGCGTGGAGGTCGGCCAGCGGCACACGCCGCTGCTCCATCGTGTCGCGGTGGCGGATGGTTACCGTCTTATCCTCGACTGTCTGGTGGTCGATGGTCACGCACAGCGGTGTACCGATGGCGTCCTGTCGGCGGTAGCGCTTGCCGATGCTGTCCTTCTCGTCGTACTGGATCGCGTAGTCGTATTTCAGTTTATGCATAAGATCCTGCGCGATCTCGGGCAACCCGTCCTTCTTGACAAGCGGGAGTATGGCCACCTTGACGGGAGCAAGCGCAGGCGGAATTGCCAGCACCACACGCTCCTCGCCGTTATCGAGCTTCTCTTCCTTGTACGCCGCCGAGAGTACCTGCAACACCATCCTGTCGACCCCTATCGAGGTTTCGACAACATAAGGGATATAACTCTCGCCGCTTTCGGTATCGAAATAACGCAGTTTCTTGCCAGAGAATTTCTCATGCTGTCCCAGGTCGAAATCGGTGCGCGAGTGGATGCCCTCCACCTCTTTGAACCCAAACGGAAACCGGAACTCTATGTCGCACGCCGCGTTGGCATAATGGGCAAGTTTCACGTGTTCGTGGAACCGGTAGGCGTCGTCGCCGAACCCGAGCGCGCGGTGCCAGCGCATGCGCGTGTTGCGCCACTGGTGATACCACGTCATCTCCGACCCGGGCTTCACAAAGAACTGCATCTCCATCTGCTCGAACTCCCTCATGCGGAAGATGAACTGCCGCGCCACGATCTCGTTGCGGAACGCCTTGCCGATCTGCGCGATACCGAACGGCACCTTCATACGGCCGGTCTTCTGCACGTTGAGGAAGTTGACGAATATCCCCTGTGCCGTCTCCGGCCGCAGGTATATCGTGTTGGCCCCCTCGGCCACCGAACCCATCTTCGTGTCGAACATCAGGTTGAACTGCCTGACCTCCGTCCAGTTGCGCGTCCCCGAAACGGGGTCGGCGATCTCGGCATCGACGATTATCTGCCGCAGCTCCTCGAGGTCGTTGTCCGTCAGCGCTTTCTCCATCCGGGCGTTCGTTTCGTCGCACTTGGCCTGCAACTCCAGCACACGTGCGTTGGTCGCCACGAACTGCGCCCTGTCGAACGCCTCGCCGAACCGTTTGCGCGCCTTCTCGACCTCCTTCTCGATCTTATCCTCGATCTTGGCTACGTGTTCCTCGATCAGCACGTCGGCGCGGTAGCGTTTCTTCGAATCCTTGTTGTCGATCAGCGGGTCGTTGAACGCCCCCACGTGGCCGCTCGCCTCCCACGTGCGCGGGTGCATGAATATCGCGGCGTCGATCCCCACGATATTCTGGTGCAGGCGCACCATCGACTCCCACCAGTAACGCTTTATGTTGTTCTTCAACTCCGAGCCCAACTGCCCGTAATCGTAAACGGCGCTCAGCCCGTCGTATATTTCGCTCGACTGGAAAATAAACCCGTACTCCTTCGAGTGCGCGACAAGCTTCTTGAATAGTTCTTCCTGTGTCATCCGATTCTCCTGTTAACCGCCCTGCCACTGCGGCCGGGCTTACAAAGATATGACTATTTGGCAGCAAAATAAAGAGGTTGTCCGAATTTCAATAAATTTCCATCCCCGATGTAACATTTTAGCCGGTCGCGCGTCTTATAATGTAAATGCGGCAGAACGGGGGGGCAATATGTACGGAGATGCCGCGTTGTAATCATATCGTGTAAATATTCTGCGCAAATGATAGAGATCAGAGGCCTCAACAAGACCTACTTCGGCGCATCGCCGCTCCATGTATTGAAAGGAATAGACCTCGATGTCGCCCGCGGAGAGATGATCTCGATCATGGGGGCGTCGGGTTCGGGCAAATCGACACTGCTCAACATTCTGGGAATTCTCGACAATTACGATTCGGGCACCTACCGTCTCGACGGCCTGCTGGTGAAAGACCTCAGCGAGACGCGCGCCGCGGCCATCCGCAATGAGAAGATAGGCTTCGTGTTCCAGTCGTTCAACCTCATCTCATTCAAAAACGCGCTCGAAAACGTCGCCCTGCCGCTGTTTTACAAAGGCGTGGGACGGCGCAAACGCAATATGATGGCAATGGAGCTGTTGGAAAAGGTGGGGATCGCGACCCACGCCGACCACATGCCGAACGAACTTTCGGGCGGGCAGAAACAGCGTGTCGCCATCGCCCGTGCGCTTATCACGCGCCCGGCGGTGATACTTGCCGACGAACCCACGGGTGCGCTGGACAGCACGACCTCGGGCGAGATGATGGAACTTCTGCGCAGGATCAATGCCGACGACGGACTGACGATACTGATCGTGACCCACGAGAAGGCCGTGGCCGACGCCACCGACCGCGTGATCCAGATTCGCGACGGCGTGACGGGAGATATCATCGTAAATAAGAACCCCGTTATCTGCTTTTAAGATATGTTAGGGATCGGATCGTTCGAAGAGATACTCGCCACACTGCGCAAGAACAAGCTCCGCACGCTGCTCACGGGCTTCTCCATCGCATGGGGCATCTTCATGCTGATTGTGCTGCTGGGCATGGGCAACGGCCTGCAAAACGGCGTGACGGCGAGTTTCGCAAGCGAGGGGGTCACCGACAATTACGTCTACCTTAACGTGTGGCGCACCTCGCGCCCCTACGACGGTATGCCCACCGGGCGGCGCATAATTTTCGACGACCGGACGCTGGAGTATTTAAGAAAAAACTTCCCGGAGATCGACCTTATGGGGCCGGGGTCGGAAGAATACCTGACCATATCCAACGATAACGAGTTCCTGCAAGTACATATCAGAGGATTGAACGAAGACCTCGCCCATCTCTCAAAGGTCACGATCGCAGAGGGACGGTCGATCAATGAACTCGACAACCTGATGCAACGCAAAGTGATCGTGCTGCACCCGAAAACGCGCGACGTACTTTTCAAAGGGCAGGACGCCATCGGCAAATACGTATCCGTGAACGGTATCGCTTTTCAGGTGGTGGGCGTATACGGCAATTCGGCAGATTTCGAGAGTTTCACCACGAAGCAATATATTCCCCTGGAGGCCTTGGCCGCGTTATACAACAAGTCGAAGGTGTACTATTCCATACAACTTTCGACCAAAGGGCTCGAAACGCTCGAAGAGCAAAACGCCTTCTCCGACCGGATGCGCGAGGGATTGGCAAAGCTTCTCCGCTTCGACCCCGAAGACCGCCAGGCCCTCTATATCTGGAACCAGGCGGAAGAACTTATGTCGTCGCGCAAGGTGTTCGGGCTGCTCGACATCTTCCTCGGCATCGTGGGCCTGGCTTCGCTGATAGCGGGGATAGTGGGCGTAGGCAACATCATGTACGTGACCGTAAAGGAGCGCACGCGCGAGATCGGGATCCGCAAGGCGATCGGCGCTTCGCCGCTGTCGGTGGTGAAACTGGTGATCTTCGAGGCGCTGTTCATAACCACCGTGTCGGGTTACGTCGGAGTGTTGCTGGGGGCGGGAACACTGAAGATAATCGACGCGATGATCCGATCGTCGGGGAGCGAGGCGGCCGAAATATTCGTCGACCCGTCGGCAAGCCCGGGCATCGTGCTCGCGGCGACGGTGATACTGATCGTTAGCGGCATCGTCGCCGGGTTCGTGCCGGCCCGCAAAGCCGCGGGCATAAGCCCGATCGAGGCGATGAGGGCGGAGTAATTTTTAAAAATTATTAATAATGGGCCATAAATCATGAGTTATGGGTTATGAATGAAGGTTTGCTTCGCATATAGATATTAAAAATTTTAAAAACATCGCGGCATTTACCGTATTTTATTTTATAATTCATAACTTATAATTCATAATTTTTAAAAAGTCATGTTCGACAGGGATAAGTGGAAGGAGATCTGGAGCACGATCACGCGCAACCGTACGCGGAGCATACTGACGGCGTTCGGTGTGTCGTGGGGGCTGTTCATGTTCATCGTACTGGTGGGTTTCGGCAACGGGTTCAAGCGCGAGATGTCGAGCGCGCTCGACGGCTTCGCGAGCAATACCATCGCGTTGTTCGCCAACCCTACCAGCGAACCCTATAAGGGCCACCGCAACGGCAGGTTCTGGATGATGAACCTGAAGGATATCGATATCATCCGCCACAAAGTCCCGCAGGTGGCTTATATTTCTCCGTGGGGGGTGAGCTATATGCCTGTGGTGAGGGGCAATATGAGTGAGGAATGCGATTTGGTTTCCGTTATGACCGACTATTTCAGGTTGTTCACACCCAAGATATTGCAGGGCAGGTTGCTCAACGATCTGGACATGGCCGAAAGCCGCAGGGTGTGCGTGATAGGCAGCGAGATTTATGAGAAATACTTCGAATTCGGAGAAGACCCGATAGGCCAGACGATAAGGATCGGCCAGGGAGGGTTGCCCTTTCAGGTGGTAGGCGTGGTGGAGGCGACCTCGATGGTGCAACTGGGCAACGATATGAAAAGCTCGGTTTTCGTACCGTTCACCACACTTCAGCATATGGCCAATATAGGCGACCGCTTCTACTACATGGCCCTGTGCGCCCAACCGGGCTACAAGGTTTCGGCGATAGAGAAGCAGGTGACCGACATAATCAGGGAAAACCACGACATTTCGCCCACCGACACAAAGGCGCTGTGGACATTCAACGCCGAGAAGCAACTGGCGATGATGGACGGCGTTTTCGGCGGGGTCAACCTGCTGCTGTGGGTCATCGGTCTGGGGGCGCTGCTCTCGGGTGTGATCGGCATCAGCAACATCATGCTCGTGACGGTGCGCGAGAGGATGCGCGAGATCGGGGTTCGGCGTGCTTTAGGCGCGGGGCCGCGCACCATAGTGGCCCAGATCATGAGCGAGAGTCTTGTGCTCACCACGCTGGCCGGGGTGGCGGGCTTCGTCGTGGGGTCGCTGCTGCTGATCGCCATCCGCGCCGGGATGGAGGCGGGGGGTAGTTCCGACGGCGGCATCACGATCTATCCCTATATTTCGTTCGACCTCGCGCTGGGGGCCATGCTCATACTCGTGGTCTCGGCCCTTCTCGCCGGACTTATGCCCGCATGGAAGGCGCTAAGAATAAAGGTGATAGATGCTATCAGGGACGAATAATATGAGAAAACAATAAAATTGATATAATATGAAAAAGTTTTTCAGGATTTTTTGGATCGTCGTGCTGCTGCTGATCGTGGCGGTGACTTTCGTGATGCTTTGGCAGGGGTCGCGGCCCGACAGGGTGGTCTACGACATCGTGACCGTGGGCAAGGGGACTATCTCCAACACCTCGGTCGCCACAGGCATGATCTCCCCGCGCGACGAGGTGCTTATCAAACCCCAGATCGCGGGCATCGTCTCCGAGCTGCACAAGGAGGCGGGCGATCTGGTAAAGGCCGGAGAGGTGATCGCCACGCTGAAGGTGATCCCCGACATGAACTCGCTCAGCGCCGCTGAATCGCGCCTGCGGCTGGCCGGGATCGCAAAAGAGCAGGCCACCACGGAGTACGAACGCCAGAAGAGGCTGTACGGCAAGGGGATAATCTCGGGCAAGGATATGGAGGACGCCGAAGCCGAGTACCGCCGAGTGCTGGAGGAGTACGAGATCGCCAACGAGAACCTGGAGATCACCCGCGACGGTATTTCGAGCCGCTCGCAGCAGAGCAGCAGCACGCAGGTGCGCTCGACCATCGACGGCATGATACTCGACATCCCGGTCAAGGTGGGCAACACGGTGGTCAACACCAATACGTTCAGCGACGGCACGACGATCGCTACGGTGGCCGACATGGGCGACATGCTCTTTGTGGGTAAGGTCGACGAAACGGAGGTGGGCCGAATACACACGGGGATGCCGATAACGCTTACGGTCGGCGCTCTCCGCGAGCATGAGTTCGACGCGGTGCTGGAGTATATCTCCCCGAAGGGCGTGGTGGAGAACGGCTCGGTGCTCTTCGAGATCAAGGCCGCGGCCACGATACCCGACTCGGTGGTGGTGCGCGCCGGGTACAGCGCCAACGCCCGCATCGTTCTGGGACTTGCCCGGGATGTGCTGACGGTTCCCGAGAGCGCGGTGACGTTCAGCAACGACTCCACTTTCGTCTATGTGCTTCAGGAGCCGGCCGCGGGCGACGAACAGCAGTTCCGCAGGGAGCCTGTCAGGATAGGCCTTTCCGACGGCATCAACGTCGAGATCCGCGAGGGAGTGGGCGAGGGAACGAAACTGCGCGGCAACCGGTTGTTTAACAATATACCCGCGGCGCAATGAAACGATTGATAATATTACTCTTTCTCGTGTCGCTCGCGTCGGCCGCGTACGGGCAGAAGAAATGGACGCTGCAGGAGTGCATGGACTATGCCGCGGCGAACAACATAGAGATCAGGCAGCAGCAGATCGCGGTAGAAAATTCGGAGATAGAACTCAACTCTGCCCGCAGCAGCCGTTTGCCGACGGTTTCGGCGTCGGCCGGGCAGTCGTTCGGGATAGGGCGCTCGCCGTCGATCGCCACCGGGGTCTACGAAAGTTCGTCGTCGTCGGGTACGAGTTACGGCATCTCGGCGGGGGTGACGCTCTTCCAGGGCGGCGCGATCAACAACCGGATACGCGGCAGCAGGCTTGATGCTCAGGCGGCCGTTGCAAGCCTCGCGCGCGCCAAAGAAGACCTTTCGCTCAACGTCGCGTCGCTATATCTCGATGTGCTTTTCAAAAAGGAGCTTCTGTCGCTTGCCGGGGAGCGCGTTGCGCTTACCGCACACCAAGTGGCCCGCACCGAAGTGATGGTCGGGGAGCAGAGCGTGCCGCGCTCACAGCTTTACGACATGCAGGCGCAGCTTGCAAATGACGAACTTGCGCTTACCATGGCGCGCAACGACCTCGATCTGGCGCTGTTGGACCTCGCCCAACTGTTGAACCTCGCCGATGCGCAGGGGTTCGATATAGACGATCCCGAAACGGGCGGAGTGCTCGATGAAAACGAATCGGGCATCATCTCCCCCGATGAAATATACCGGATCGCCCTCGGCATAAAACCGCAGGTAGCCGAGGCCGAGTTGAGGCTCCGGAGCAGCGAATACGGCGTGAAGGCGGCGCGGGCGGGATTCTGGCCGGGCGTGAGCCTCGGTCTGTCGCACAACAACGGTTTCAACCACAACCTCGAAAGCGGTTTCTCGAATCCGGCGATCGGCACCCAACTCAGGAACAACCGCCGCGAATCGGTCGGGTTGAGCATCAACATTCCCATATTCAACCAAAACCAGAACCGCAACGGTGTGCGCGCTGCACGTCTGGCCGTAGACAGGGGTAAACTCGAACTCGAAAGGGTTAAAACCTCGCTGTTCAAGGAGATACAGCAGGCGCACTATGGCGCCGTCGCAGCCCTCGCGCAGTACCGTGCGACCGAGAAGGCGCAACAGGCCGCCGACGAAGCCTACCGCCATGCCGTCGAGCGTTACAACGAGAGTATATCAAACGCCTTCGAACTGAGCGAAGCCCAGAACAAACTCATCGCCAGCCGCTCCGAGCAGCTTCAGGCTAAATACAGATACCTGTTCCGCACGAAGATACTCGACTTCTACCGCGGACTGAGGATAGAATTATAGCGCATGGGGTTTATTTGCATGCTCCGGCGATCGGTATCTTGTCGACGCGTTTCTGATGGCGCCCGCCTTCGAATGCCGTTTTCAGGAACATGTCGACTATCTCGGCGGCATCGGAATTTTCGATGAAACGCGCGGGCAGCGAGCAGATATTTGCGTCGTTGTGCAGGCGTGCGAGTTCGGCTAGGCGCGGCGCCCAGCAGATCGCCGCACGGATACACTGATGCTTGTTGAGGGTCATCGAGATGCCGTTTGCGCTGCCGCACAGGGCTATGCCGCGAGGCAGTTCGCCGTTTTCGATGGCTGCGGCCAGGGGGTGCGCCACGTCGGGATAGTCCATGCTCTCCTCGCTGTCCGTTCCGAAATCGTGGACATCGTATCCCATCCCGTCGAGGTATCCGACCAGGAATTCTTTCATCTGGAAACCCGCGTGGTCGCAGGCTATGCCTATTTTATTATTCTCCATTGGTTGGTGTATTGTTGATATTGGTTTCAAATTTAGTGTAAAAAAGGGAAAGTTTTGCTATTTTTGGGTTCGGCATGCAACAAAATGGGGCCGAATTGTATCTATTTAAAGAAACCGTTTCGGACACTTGAGCGAGGAGCAGATAATAGAAGGGTGTAAGGGAGGGGATGCCGCGGCGCAGCGGGAGCTATACGAACGCTATGCTGCGACTATGATGGGTATCTGCTGCCGCTATGTGCGTGAGCGTTCGGTGGCTGAAGACCTGCTGCACGACGGGTTTATAACCGTGTTTACGAAAGTGCGTGAGTTCCGCGGAGAAGGTTCTTTCGAAGGTTGGTGCAAGAGGATATTCGTTAACACAGCGTTGGGGTTCCTGCGGCGCAATAATCCGGTGTACGAAACCGAGCAGATCGAAACGGTCGGCGGGATCGACAGCGGGGAGACCGATGCGCTGGAGCGGATGTCGGCCGATGATGTTATGCAGGCGATCGGATCGCTTCCCGACGGCTATCGCACGATACTCAACCTCTACGCCGTGGAGGGATACTCTCACAAGGAGATCGGCGAGATGCTTGGGATCAGCGAGAACACCTCGCGGTCGCAGTACTTCCGCGCGCGAGGACGCCTGATAGAGTTGCTGGCAGGCTCAGACCCTCCGGACAGGCGGGCGCGGGGCGGGATAGCCGGAAAGGAAGCTGTGATGCGATAAGAAGGCGCACGAAAAACCAGGGCCGCGATGAGGGCCGTACGAAAGAACCTACACGAAAAATGAAGTTTTATGAACAGAGATAAATTGGATAACCAACTGCGGAGCAAACTCAGGGACGCCCGGGTCTCTCCGCCGCCGGATATGTGGGACAGGATCGCGGCTACCCTCCGCGAAGAGGGGCTGACGGCAGTGGCGCCGGCTGCGAAACCCTCGATCACGATCCGCCGTCCGCGCAGGCTGCGCTTCGGGTATGCGGCTGCCGTCGCCGTATTGCTGTGTGCTCTGGTGTTCGGTATCAGGCAGTTCGATATTGGCGACGGGCCGGTTGCGACCCAGGACGGGACCGTGCAGGATATGCCTTTCGAGATAGTCACCCGGCAGCAGATAGAAGACCTGATCGCCGATGCGACGATCGTTCGTCGGGAGCCGCCTGCCGTTTTTACATTGTCGCAGCCGATGATCCTGCCGGGAAAGGAACCATTTATGCAGACGCCGGAGTTGGTGTGGGACGAGGGGCCAATGACTTTCATGGCCGTCACAATCCCTGATAAAACCGGCGGAGACAACGACGCCCGCCTCACCGAATGGGTCGACCGGGCGGAGATCGAAAGGATGCTGGCAAATGCGGCGAAAGAAGAAAAGCACACGCAGCCTTTCAGCGTGGGGTTGTATTCATCCAACCTCGGCAACACGTCGAGCGAGAAGGTGGTCACCAACCGTACCGTGCGCGCCGCTGCGTCCGACCTTACCGTGACCGAGACCACCAATGGCGTATTTCCCACGTCGGCGCCGGCCGCGACCACGGTAAAACTTAGGCATAAGATGCCGCTTTCGGTGGGCGTCGGCCTCACGGTGGGAATAACCGACCGTCTGTCGCTGGAGAGCGGCACGACGTACACATATATGTTCTCGGAAAGCGAGAACCCGTCGAGAAATATAAACGGCACGACGAGCCTCAGCCAAGAGCTCCACTACGTCGGCGTGCCGGTGGGTGTGAAGTACGATTTCGTCCGCGGCGGGCGGATCGACGTTTACGCTGGCGCCGCCGCGCTCTTTGAAATGTGCGTTTCGAGCAAGCGGACGACAAAGGTGGAAGTGGGGGGCGTGGTGAGCGGTTCGGTCAGCGACCGGCTTAACACGAGGGGCGTGCAACCCTCGGTGGGCGTACACGCGGGCGCCGAGGTTAAGCTCGTCAAACGGGTGGGCCTTTATATCGAACCGGGCATGAACTACTACTTCGAAGCGGACAGGCAGCCGGAAAATTACCGCACCGAGAACCCGCTGAATTTCTCGCTCCGGGCCGGGTTGAGGATAAAATTGAAATAATGGGAAAAAAGTGCGCTCCGGATGCAACGTTTCGGCAGGCGCATGTATCTTAATAGGAAATGAAGGGACCGATACAAATATCGAGGGGGTTGGTGATGGCGTTCATGGCGTTCGCTGCATTCGCCTGCTCGAAGTACGAAGGCAAGGAGAATGTCCATATAACGGCATACGGCTCGGCGGTGGAGTACAACGGGGAGGGAGAAACCGATTATTACCTGCTTCAGGACGACGGTGCGATCCTTTACATCGAGAAAAACGTGTGGCCGCACGAGGAGATCGCGCCCGGCCAGCGGGTCAAGTTCAAATACGAGATAATGGGCAGCCCCTCCGAAACGCGCACAACGGCGTCGGGCGAGGTCTACGACATAGCGCTTTACTATATCACGATGGTCCCCGAATGGGATCCCGTATCGCTCAGTTTCATAAACGGGAACATGGAGCACCGGCAGGACAGCATCGGCAACGACCCGTTGGCGGGGATAACCAGAATGTTCTTCTCGGGGGATTATGTAAACGTGGAATACGCCTATTGGAAGAAAGAGATCAGGCCCCATAATGTGAACCTTGTGGTTGACGACACGGAGGCCCATGATGGAGAGGTGACCGTGGAGATACGTTTCAATGCGAACGGCGATGTGCCCGCGGGGTCGACGTCGGGGTTCTCGCGGATAGACACAGAGGTGTCGTTCAATATCCGCTCGCTCGTACCCGCCGGGGAGCATTCCGTAAACATCAACTTCGTGTGGAAGGAATACGGGGGAAGCGAACCGAGGAGAACGAGAGGTGTATACACGCTCGACGCCGGTTCGAGCCGGCCGATAGTAGGTTCTGTGGAAAGCAATTCGCCGGGCGGTTATTAGAGGGGGCGGCAAGCTCCGGGGCGCGGCACGACGATAAAATACCTTACATAGCAGGGGTATTTGTTTAGGTTTTATTTAATATTTGCCCTGTCACATAGGCGGGGCGCACGGTAAAGGCAGTGTGGTTCGTGTAACCTGAAAACAAGCTGTTTTTATAATTAGGATTAAGGTGGTTGGGGGACGTCGCGGCGCGGCGTCTCTCTTTTTTTTAGAGGGCGTTTGAAATTTTCCGCCTCGGCAATCTTTTGCAAGCAAGCTTGCTCTATTGCTCTCTGCTTTCGCTATCTTTGATGTAGTCAGGGGGTAATTTGCTGACTGTAAGATTGGTATAAGACCTTTGTAAGAAAGCGGGCAACGGATAAGTAAGTTGTAAAGTGCTCAGATCCACTTTGTTTTTCTCGCTTTTCAAACAACTTGTGTTGCCCGACAAAGGTAAAATTTCTTTCGGAAAGAACCTCATAACGGGATAAATATTTTCATCCGCGGAACACGACGGGCTGCTTCGGACATAGCGAACGAGGCGGCTCGTTTTGCTGTTACATGTATCGTATA
>QMCE01000827.1_pt1 | contig 16428 bp, 14 predicted proteins | sample 1821851 | NCBI WGS metagenome assembly QMCE01 (sample SAMN09453174, study PRJNA476694) | Termite gut metagenome, whole genome shotgun sequencing project. | isolation source: worker | host: Odontotermes sp. | place: South Africa:Pretoria | collected 2016-01-28
TGTGTTGTCATATGCGGGGCAGCCTATTTTATTGAGAAGATACTGCATCTGATTTTTAACCGAAGTATCAGAAATTTCCGAAACTAAATCTTTTTCATCAGAAAGCTCAGAGGTCATTCTTTCACTGAGCCCTCTCAATTTTTTCCGTGCAGGCAACGACATCAAGCCGCTGCCCAAAAAGATGTAGATGATAGAGCCGTATATCGGAGACAGCGCAACCACGAACATCCATGTAAGCTTGAAGGCGGGATTAGACGAGCGTGAAAAAATAAAAAGCATTACCACAAGCAGAATTACAATTGTCGCAAGATAATAGTACGTCATATACTGGTTCAAGAAGCCTATGAGAATTCCGAAGGTTATGGTTTGCAGCAAAATCATAGCACCAATCAAAGTGATTCTGAGAATTGACGGACTATGCAGCTTCTTCTCAATACTGTCAAACTTGCTTATGAGCATCTCTCTTTCCACAGAAATCGCCTCCTATATCAAACTTTCTTCACCTCGAGGAAGGTATCTTCGCCGTTGACGTCTTTTAATGCGCCGCTATCAAAGGTGTCAGTTATAATTATATCATCGGCGAGGACATCATGCATAATTTTATCTTTATTGTTTTTGATTATATCCATTATCCTTGTGCTGCCGCCGGCGGTGACTATTATATGGTCAAGCACGTCAAAGTCGGCTTCTCGACGCATTGCCTGAAGCTTGCTGATGATTTCACGCACAAAGCCCTCTTCAATAAGCTCGTCTGTGAGGGTGGTGTCAAGCACAACGGTTATGCCCTTTTCGGAAACAGAGGCAAAGCCCTCCGCTTTCGTCGTTTCTATAATCAACTCTTCCTCTGATAATGCAAGGTCGCCGTCTTTAAGATGCAGAGTGATTGAGCCGGTGGAATCAAGCTCTTTCTTCGCCGCATTTCCGTCAAGATTTTTGAGGGCTTCACTAACCTCACCGAGCCTTGCGCCGAGCTTTTTGCCGAGAATGCGAAGCTGAGGCTTGAAGATATAGCCTGCATAATCAGAAGCGTCAGTGATGAACTCGGCGTCTTTTACATTCAATTCTTCCTCGATGATTTCCTTGAATTCACCCTGTGAGCTGCCGTCGGCGACGATGAACATCTTCCCGATTGGCTGCCTGTTTTTGATAACGGCCTCATTTCTTGCAGCACGCCCCAGTGTGACGATGTCCAGAACACGCTGCATCTGCTTTTCAAGCTCCGTGTCAATCAAGGCTTCATCGCTCTCCGGGAAAGAGCACAGATGAACGCTCTCGGGGGCAGAGGGGTTAACGCTTCTTACAAGGTTCTGATAAATATCCTCCGCCATGAAGGGTATCATCGGGGCGGCAGCCCTGACGACATCATGCAGCGCAGTGAAAAGCGTCATGTATGCGTTTGTTTTGTCGTCAGCTTCACCTTTCACCCAAAAACGCTGACGAGACCGCCTGACATACCAGTTGCTCATTTCGTCTGTGAAGTCTTGCAGAGCCTTTGCCGCCTCGGGGATTTTATAATCTTCGAGGCAGCCTGTGACCTCTTTAATCATGGTATTGAGGCGTGAGAGCAGCCATTTATCCATCGTAGCGAGATTGTCGTAATCGAGCTTGTGTTCATATGGATTAAACTTATCAATGTTTGCATAGAGAATGTAGAACGCATATGTATTCCACAGCGTAGACATGAATTTCCGCTGTCCCTCAAGCACGGCCTTGCCGCTGAATTTTGACGGCAGCCACGGTGCCGAATTGGTGTAGAAATACCAGCGTATTGCGTCTGCGCCGTATTCCTCCAAGGCCTCAAACGGGTCAATGGCGTTCCCTTTTGATTTGCTCATCTTCTGCCCGTTTTCATCCTGCACAAGCCCGAGCACAACAACATTCTTAAACGGCGCAACATCAAAAAGAAGTGTGGAGATTGCGAGGAGAGAGTAGAACCAGCCTCTTGTCTGGTCAACGGCTTCCGAGATGAAATCTGCCGGGAACTGCTGCTCGAATAAATCCTTATTTTCAAACGGATAATGATGCTGAGCAAAAGACATTGCGCCGGAATCAAACCAGCAGTCAATCACCTCCGGCACACGCTTCATTTCGCCGCCGCATTTTTCGCATTTTATCGTCACTGCGTCGATATACGGGCGGTGAAGCTCTATGTCATCGGGGCAGTTATCCGAAAGAGATTTAAGCTCTTCAATGCCGCCTATCGAATGCTGATGGCCGCATTCGCATTCCCAGATGTTCAGTGGCGTGCCCCAGTACCTGTTGCGGCTTATGCCCCAGTCCTGTATATTCTCAAGCCAGTCTCCGAAGCGGCCCTTACCGATGCTTTCCGGCACCCAGTGAACTGTGTTGTTGTTTGCGATGAGCTTGTCCTTTATCTTTGTCATCTCGATGAACCAGCTGTCTCTCGCATAATATATCAGCGGAGTTCCGCAGCGCCAGCAGTGTGGGTAGCTGTGCTCGAAAACAGGTGCGGCGAAAAGACTGCCGTTTTCACGCAGCATTGAGAGAATCTCCTTATCTGCGTCTTTTACGAACATGCCCGCCCACGGAGTTTCGGCTTTCATCTCGCCCTTCTGGTCCACGAGCTGAACGAAGGGCAAATCGTATTTTCTGCCGATGGAGGCGTCGTCGTCGCCGAAGGCAGGGGCCATATGAACAACACCAGTGCCGTCCGTAAGCGTGACAAAATCGCCGCAGGTGATGTAAAAAGCCTTTTTATCGGGGTGAACGAAGTCAAAGAGAGGCTCATATTCCTTGAATTCCAAATCACTGCCCCGGCAGGAAGAAATAATTTCATACTTTCCTTCGCCTAAAACAGTGTCGGCAAGAGCCTTGGCGAGTATGAGCTCTTCGCCCGTTTCAAGCATCTTTGCTGTGATGTACTCCTCATTAGGATTGACGCACACCGCAACATTCGAGGGCAGTGTCCATGGCGTGGTCGTCCAGACAAGAATGCTCACATCGCTGTCTTTTAGCTTGAAGCGGACAATCGCTGAACGCTCCTTGACATCCTTATAGCCCTGTGCAACCTCATGGCTTGAAAGCGGCGTGCCGCAGCGGGGGCAGTAGGGGACAATTTTGAAGCCGCGATAAAGCAGGCCCTTATCCCAAATCTGCTTCAACGCCCACCATTCTGATTCTATATAATCGTTATGGTACGTGACGTAAGGGTGCGCCATATCCGCCCAGAAGCCGACGTCTTCGGAGAATTCCTCCCACATTGAGCGGTATTTCCACACGCTCTCCTTACAGTGCTCGATAAAAGGCGCAATGCCGTAATTTTCAATTTCATCCTTGCCGTTTATGCCGATTTCCTTTTCAACCTCAAGCTCTACAGGCAGGCCATGCGTATCCCAGCCGGCCTTTCTCGACACATTGAAGCCCTTCATCGTCTGAAAGCGGGGGAAAAGGTCTTTAATCGCACGTGTCAGAACATGCCCGATATGCGGCTTGCCGTTTGCCGTCGGCGGGCCGTCGTAAAAGACATAGCTTTCCTTATCGTCATGAAGCACTAAGCTTTTCTCAAAGATTTCATTATCCTTCCAGAATTCTTCAACCTGCTTCTCTCGTTCCACATAATTTTGATTTGCATTGACTTTCTTGTACATAGTTTTCTCCTGTTTTCTCTGTTATGCAAATATAAAAACTCGCCCAAATAGGACGAGTTTAATTCGCTGACCACCTATATGCCATCACATATGCTCCCGTTAACGGAGGAATCCGGCAAGGCTTACTCAGGGTTCAGCCCGCAGCTCAGAAGTGATTTTCAGCTTGCATTACTTGCTTCGGGCTTACACCGCCCCCGAATCGCTTTGGCTTATACGCAAACTTAGCTCTTCATCACAGCTATTTATATTATTCTTATGGTGTTAATTTTACCTCAGCGGGCTATAAAAGTCAACATCAACTTGCTTATTCTCATTTCATGAGATAGAATAATGAAAAAGCATATTACGGAGGGATATTTATGATAAAACACATCGTCATGTTCAAATTCAAAGAAGAGGCGAACGGAAAAACGAAAGAGGAGAACCTCTGTGAGGCACGTGAAAGGATGCTTGCGCTGAAAGGCGAGATTCCGGAGATTGCTTCACTTGATGTATTCTTAGATTGTAACGAAGCCGATGAGAGAAATTATGATTACATTCTTGTCTCGGAATTCGAAACGCTTGAAGCTTTGGATAAATATCAAAAGCACCCGGCGCATGTGGAATTCGGCAAGTATATTGCAGAGTTGAGAGAAGAGCGTGCGTCGATAGATTATGAAATATAACAGATAAAAACAGCCGCTCATTAAACTGAGCGGCTGAAGCTTTTAAGAAATAAACGGCCATGGGTCAATCCTTGAACCATTTTGATACACTTCAAAGTGCAGATGGGGTCCTGTTGAGTTACCGGTGCTTCCTTCATACCCGACGACCTGACCTCTCGACACATATTCGCCGTTCCCTACGGCAAGCCCCGAAAGATGCGCATATCTCGTAGTGTAAGTTGAGTTATGGTATATGAGAACGTAATAGCCCCAACTCTGCCCCCAGCTGTCATAATTGTTGGCTTCAATAACCTGTCCGTCTTCAGCGGCAACTATCGGTGTGCCTGAAGGGCCTGCGATGTCAATGCCTCTGTGTCCGCCGCCATAGTACTGCGAGACATAATAGATGCCGGGCATCGGCCAGCAGAAGCTTGTGTCGCCTGGGTCGGGGAACATGGTGCCCGGAGGGACCGAACCGCCGCCTCCGCCGTTGTTCTGCTGTTCTTCCCACGCCTTGCGTGCGGCTTCTTCCTCGGCGGCTTTCTGCGCTATAAGACCTTCAAGATAACCTATAAGGTTGGCACTTTCAGCTTCATTTGCCGCAATGGCGTCTTGTGTTGCAGCCTGCTTGTCCTGAATGGCCTGAAGAGCCTTTTCATTTTCGGCGTAGAGGACATCAAGCTCTGCATAATTCTTGTCAAGCTCTTTTTTATATTCGGCCAAAGCGTCTTTTTGCTCTGTGCATTCCGCACGCTCGGTTTCGGTTTCTGCCATAAAGGTTTCAAGCTTCTCACGAATTTGCGTATCACGCTTTGTCACGCTCTTCATGGCTTCGGATTTTATCGAGAATTCTGCGAGAGAATCTGAATTCAGAAGGATTTCAAGTGAGCCGAGCTCGGAGGTTGAACCGGATTTGTACAATGCCAAAACTCTTTCATGGAAAAGGTCAATGGTCTCCTGCATTTCAGCCTCGGAAGCCTCAATCTTCTTTTCGAGAATAGAAATGCTTTTGTTGAGCGCCTCTATTTCCTTTCGTGTGGCGTCGATCTGCTGGTTAAGCACGTCAATTTTTTCTTGAAGCGCCTGTTGATATTCAACAGCCTTTGCCTCATCGTCCCTAAGTGCGGCGAGCTCATCATCAAGGCTTTTCTTCTCTGCTTCAAGGTCGGCGATTTGGTCTTTTGTGTTGGAAATCTCATCAGCCGCCGCAGGTGCTGCGGGAAGACTGACAGCGATTAAACAGATACAAAGCATAATTGAAAGAAGCTTTGCGAATTTCGTCTTCTTTATAAAATGGATTCTACTCATGTTTTGCCTCCATAGATAACTGAATATCAAACGGAAATTGATTTACATAAATTCATTACAGATTGTAACCTATATGCATGCAGTTATACTTCCGAAAAAGAAATAAAGGCACAAATGAAGCTGTAAAGCGAGTTTTTTCATTAATAAAACAAGATATAGTGCCCTAAAACAAGAAAAGCCTGCAAGCAGACTTTTCAAAATATGATTACCGCAATTTGGTTATTACCAATACTGTTTTGTGACCTTAGTGTTGAAAGCACGGCCGGAAGAGCCGCCGGGATTGCCCTGAACAGTGGTCCGCATCGTGTAGAAAGGTCTGTTAACCTTTCTTAAAGAGGTTTTCTGCCGGGAAGAACGTGAAGCGGAAGAATAGACAGGGGCATAGCTTCGTGAATGATAATTGTGCTGATATGTTTTTGCGCCCCTTGAACGGTGCGCTTTCCTCATGGAAAACCTTATCGGATGAAGCACAAAGGCGGCAACAGCACCGCTTGCAAAGGTCAGGCCGATTATAGCCCAGCCCACATTGCCGATTTGCGTTATCTGCGGATTTTCGGTTTTCTCACGCATTTCAGTGGCGGTTATGATTATTTCAGTGGATTGCTCATGGGTGAAGACATAGTCGTCAGACTGATGAATTGTAATATATGCTCCCTGTATAAAAAGGGCGACGCATGCAAGGATAATGAAATAAACATAAAATTTTATGCCGTTAGCTTTCATGCTTCTCACCCCTCTATATAGTATATCAAAGATATTATATCAACTAATTGTAGAATTGGCAACTAAAAAAGTGAAAAAAGATGAGAAAATTTGAAGGAAACGGCATTTTTGTCGGAAAACTCACTCAAATCAATAGATTTTGCTTATAAATCCGCAAAATCATGCTTAAAAATCACTCGGAAACTCGCCATTTTTCAAAATGACAATTGACACACAAAAATCACTTAAACATTGCCAAGTCAATGGATTATAACTAAATGTATATTGAATTCAGCGAGATAAAGCAATAAAGTTTCGCTCACGTGTTTATTTTTTGGCTGTTTTTTGATATAATAGAGGCAATTAAGAATGATTGCCTGACAAAAACAGTTGCCGGGTGCTTATTTTCTTTGGAAAGGAGAAGCTTGCAAAGCTATGCAAGCGATGTGGTGTTATGTCAATTTATTCAGAAATTAAGCCGGAAATTTTCGAGCTCTCGAAAATGTGTGAGAAGGGAAATATGATTGACCCGGAGCTTTATACGACGTATGACGTCAAGCGCGGGCTGCGTGACTTAAACGGAAACGGCGTACTGACGGGGCTTACGAATATTTCAGAGATAATTTCGAGCAAAACGGTTGGCGGCAAGAAGGTGTCATGTGAGGGAGAGCTTTATTACCGTGGCTACAAGATTGAGGATATAATCGCGGCGATACCCGAAGGAGACGCCTTTGGATATGAAAGAGTTTCCTATCTTCTTCTGTTCGGTGAGTGGCCGGACAAGCAAAAGCTTCAGGAATTCTGCAAGCTTCTGAGCTATTACAGAACTCTGCCGACAAGCTTTGTGCGGGATATAATCATGAAGGCGCCGAGCTCTGATATGATGAACACGCTGGCGAGAAGCGTTCTGACGTTATACTCATATGACGAGAATGCCGAGGATGTTTCGATTCCGAATGTGCTGCGTCAGAGCCTGCAGATGATAGCCTTGTTCCCGTTGCTTTCTGTATACGGTTATCAGGCATACAGGCATTATCATGACGGAGAGAGCCTGTTTATTCATCAGCCGGACCCTGACCTCTCAACCTCGGAAAATATTCTGAGAATTCTGCGGCAGGACTGCAAGTATTCCAAAACAGAAGCCAAGGTGCTTGACACTGCACTTATCCTTCATGCGGACCACGGCGGCGGAAACAACTCAACCTTTACAACGCATGTGGTAACCTCATCGGGAACGGACACATATTCGACAATAGCCGCCGCACTCGGCTCGCTTAAAGGACCAAAGCACGGCGGGGCCAATATCAAGGTTACAAGGATGTTTGAGGACATAAAGCAAACGGTTGCAGACTGGGAAAACGAAGATGAGATAAAAGCATATCTGAACAAAGTGCTCAGTAAAGAGGCCTTTGACAAAACAGGTTTAATCTACGGAATGGGGCACGCCGTTTATTCGCTCTCTGACCCCCGTGCACAGATTCTCTCGGAATTTGTATCCACCCTTTCAAGGGAAAAGGGATACACTAAGGAATATGAGCTTTACCAGAAGGTTGAGAGGCTTTCCATGCAGCTGATAACCGAGAAGAGGAAGATTTTCAAGGGAGTAAGCGCCAATGTTGATTTTTACAGCGGACTGATTTACAATATGCTTGAGTTGCCGATGGAGCTTTACACGCCGATTTTCGCAATCTCAAGAATTGCCGGCTGGAGTGCCCACAGGCTTGAAGAGCTGGCAGGAAACGGCAGGATAATCCGCCCGGCATATATGGCGGTTTGTCAGCACAGAGATAAGAAGGATTTAATTTAAGCACAATAAAAACAGGTAAGCAATTTGCTCACCTGTTTTTATTGTGTTATTCAGCTTGCTTTGATTGCCTTGATATTATGAATCTCCCAAATAAAGCGGCAATGAGAAAGACTATGCCGAGGCCGGTAAAGAAGCCGGAGAAAAAATCGGTCACGAGCAGCGTAGGTAGGAATCTGCTGAAAATAATCTGCAGGAGCATGCATATCAGCCCTAAATTGAGATAGTACTTCGAAAAAGCCCTGCGTATTTTTTGTTTCATATTTACCTCCGGAATCAGTATTTCTTTCTATAATATAAGATTAGTATCAGCTTTAATATTGCAGTGGCATATGCAACACCGATGAGCGTTAAAAACACTGTGCTGTTAAAAAAGCTTGAAATCAAAATGGCTGTCATAAGGATAAGTGCAAAAACCTTAATGAAGTTTGCGCCCGATTTCATTTTTACATATTGAAGTCTTTCATCGGTTTCTTTTATGTAGAGCTTTCTGAGATATTCTTTATTCCGTAATACTCTGATGCTTCGTGTGAGCGAAAACAGCCAATACGCCTCGAATACTAAGAAAAGACCCAATCGAACACCGTCATGGAAGCCGCTTGCAAATTCCGACGGACGCTCTACATCCTTCACAAAGAAATTGAGTGCGATGAACAACAGCAGGATGAGCGGCATGATTATGCCTGAGATTCTGATGTTTCTCATTTGTTTGAGGCGAAACTTTTCCATTATAAATCCTCCTGTTCGCTGAAATCAAAAACTTCTTCAATAGAAAGTCCGAAGTACCGTGCAATTTTATATGCCAACACTAATGATGCGGTGTATTTCCCCGTTTCAATTGAGGTAATGGTCTGCCTTGTTACGCCCACGGCATCGGCAAGCTCTTCCTGAGAGAGCTTCATTTTTCTGCGAAGCTCCGGGATTTGAGTTTTCATAACCGCCTCCTAATCTTGCAAAGCAAACTTTGCAGGATTAGTATAGCAAGCTTTGCGGAATATGTCAAGCAAACTTTGCAGTTAATTCAGATTTCCATTTCAATACTGCATTTATCAGGCATTTATGCTATACTTGATTTCATAATAGAGAAACGAATGACAGGAGGAAGATATGTCACATTCAGAGCATGCCATAACCCGTGAGCTCATGGATTTCGTTGCGGAATGTCCGTCAAGCTTTCACACGGTGAAAACGATAGAGGAAATGCTGAAAGCAAAGGGCTTCATTGAGCTTTGCGAGAGTGAAAGCTGGGGCATTAGCGAGGGCGGGAAGTATTATGTGAAAAGAAACATGAGCGCAATTATAGCCTTCAAGTATCCCAAGAAGAATTATAACTCATTCTCAATTATCTCCCCGCACGGGGATTCGCCGAGCTTCAAGATAAAGGAAAAGCCGGAAATGCGTGTTGACGGGCATTATACGAAGCTCAACACAGAGGTTTACGGCGGAATGACGCTTAATCTCTGGCTTGACAGACCCCTCTCTGCGGCAGGCAGGGTTCTGCTGAAAACGAAGGATGGGGTTAAAGCTGTGCTCGTAGACTTCAAGCGAGATTTGCTTTTAATCCCGAGCCTTGCCATTCACATGAACAGAGAGGCAAACAACGGCGAAAAGCTGAATGCACAGGCAGACACTCTGCCTCTTTTCGGAGATGAAAAGGCCGATTTCATAAATATGCTTGCGAAAGAATGCAAAGTGAATAAAGAAGAGATAATATCATATGAATTACATCTGTATAATCGTGCGAAAGCTGTTTTTTTCGGAGGAAATCAGGAGTTTTTCTCATGCCCGAAGCTTGATGATTTACAATGCACCTTCTCTGCGGTTAGGGCACTTACAGACGCTGACAACGGCGAGAATGTAACAGTTGCAGCTGTCTTTGACAATGAGGAAATCGGCAGCATGACAAAGCAGGGTGCGGCTTCCACGTTTCTTGCAGATGTGCTTGAAAGAGTAAGCAATCTTTCGGGAAAAAGCGAGGAGGAGCATAAAATCGCCGTTGCAAAGGGATTTATTGTGTCAGCCGACAACGGACATGCCGTTCACCCGCTTTATCCGGACAAAACCGACCCGACGAACAGATGCTACATAAACGGCGGCGTCGTGATAAAGTTCAGCTCCGCATATGCGACAGACGCTGTGAGCTCGGCAGTTTTCAAAAGGATTTGCGAGAATGCGGGAGTGCCGCACCAAAGCTATTTCAACCGCTCGGATGTGCGCGGCGGAAGTACCTTGGGTAACATAGAAAACACACATGTGGCGATGAACACGGTAGACATCGGGCTGGCGCAGCTTTCGATGCATTCGCCTTATGAGACGGGCGGCGTGAAAGATACAGAATACATGTACAAGGCTATGAAGGAGTTTTATTCAAGCGTGATTGAAGAGAGCGGACAGGCAGAGTTCTCTGTCAGGAAAGCTTGATTTATCGGAGGATACCATGAATCTTTTTACCGTATCCTGTATTGTTATCCCTTTAGGCCTGGTAATTGGCGTGCTGTATGGGATAATATCACATAAAAAGCTCGGCAGGCTCTGCATTATCCCCAAGCTGGTATGCAGCGCAGTTTTTGCTGCTTTGGCAATTTTAGCTGTGTATGATAGCGGAGAGAACCCTTTTCTGAATCTTTCGGCTTGGGCGATGATGTTGTTTGTGCTTGCAGACGGACTCATTGACATCAATTTCATCTGCGGTGCGCTTTGCTTCATGGCAGGGCATATTCTTATAATCATATGGCTTTTCCCGCTTTCATCATCACTTTGGATAAGTGCGGCGATTTTTATTATCGCCATGATAATCATGATTTTGATATTCAGAAAAGCCCTCATAAGAGACAAAGCGAAGGCAATTCCGCTGATTATCTACGCCGCTTCACTGTGTGCGGAGATGTCGCTGGCTGTCACGCTGCCTTGGGCGCATGGAAATGCATATATTATGCTTGCTGTGGGAAGCGTGTGCTTCTTCATTTCAGATATTTTTGTCGGCAAGCATGAGCTTTTGTCGGTTAAAAAGTGGGAGAACGCTCTGATTATGGTGCTGTACTGGAGTGCCTTATATTTATACAGCGCAACGCTCTGGATTATATGAAAGCTGAGGACAACGAATGAACCTTATTAAATTGCTTGAGCCGCTCGGGATTATCGGCGGTATACACGGAGATACAAGGCTGCGTGATATTGAGATAACAGATATTGTGTTCGATTCAAGAAAGGCGAAGAGAGGCTCGCTGTTTGTGTGTGTTGTGGGCTCATCAAACGACGGGCACGATTTTGCCGAAAAAGCAGTGGAGAACGGGGCGGCTTTTGTTATCGCCGAAAAACCGCTTGATTTGAGCGTGCCTTTGCTCGTGCTTGGCGAAACGACAAGGGTGCAGGATTCCCGCCAAGCACTGGCATTGATTTCCGCTGCTTTCTACAATCACCCTGCGAGAGAGGTAAAGGTAATCGGCATAACCGGGACGAAGGGGAAAACAACGTCTGCAATTATGCTCAGAAGCGTTTTGGAGGCGGCAGGGCATAAGACAGGAGTAATTGGTACACTCGGCGTGTTGATTGGTGATGAGACAATCAAAATCAACAACACCACTCCGTCAAGCCTGGAGATACAGGTGTATCTCAGAAAAATGGCAGATGCAGGCTGCGATTACTGTGTGATGGAGGCGTCTTCAATCGGCCTGAAGGATTACCGTGTTTTCGGGTTTGAATTTGAAATAGGATTGTTCACGAATTTCTCAGAGGACCATATCGGCGGGGTGGAGCACCCGACAATGCAGGATTACCTTGAAAGCAAGAGGAAGCTTTTCAGGCTTTGTAAGATTGGCATTGTCAACATTGATGATGAGAGCTGGCAGGAGATTATCGAGGGACATACAGCTGAAATAAGGACATTTGGGTTTGAGGGAGATGCGGAAATAAAGGGGAACGATTATCGTCTTCTTAACAGAGACGGCTTTTTCGGCAGCAGCTTCCGTGTGTCGGGCAAGCGTGATTTTGTTGCCGAGGTCGGTTTGCCCGGGAAGTTTAACGCATATAATGCGCTCGGCGTGATTGCCGTATGCTATGAGCTTGGGATAAATGCCGACGACATAAACATCGGGCTTATGAGCGTAAAGGTTAAGGGCAGGGTGGAGAATGTTCAGACAGACGGAGACTACACGCTTCTGATTGACTATGCGCACAACGCAGTGAGCATGGAGAGCATTTTGAGCACACTGCGGGAATATAACCCGAGGCGGCTGGTGTGCCTTTTCGGTGCGGGCGGAAACCGTGCGAAAGTACGGCGGTATGAGATGGGCGAGGTGAGCGGCAGGCTTGCGGATTTATCCGTTATCACTTCTGATAACCCCCGCTTTGAGGAGCCATTGGATATAATTGAGGATATAAAAACCGGCATGGCAAAAACTGATGGGAAGCATGTGGTGATTCCCGACAGAATAGAAGCGATTCATTATGTCATAGACAATGCCGAGGCGGGGGATATAATCGTTCTTGCGGGCAAGGGGCAGGAGGATTACCAGGAGATAAAAGGGGTGAAGCATCATCTTGACGAGCGTGAGGTGATTGCCGAATATTTAGAGAAGCGCAAACAGGAGAGAATATGAGATTAAAGCTTGGGGAGATTGTGAAGGCAAGCGGCGGGGAATTACTGAGCGGAAGCCCTGATAATTTTGTCACCGCCTTTTCAACCGACAGCCGTGAGATTAAAAGCGGGACAATGTTTGTTCCGATAAAGGGCGAGAGGATAGATTCGCACAAATTCATTCCCGATGTTTTCGAAAAAGGTGCGGCGGCGAGCTTTTCGGAAGAGAAAGGAGATTTTGGCGAGAATGCTGTGGTTCTTGTTGAGGACAACAGGCTTGCATTGCAGAAAACGGCGGCACATTACCGAAGCGGCTTTGATATTCCCATAATCGGGGTTACCGGGAGTGCCGGGAAAACGACGGCGAAAGAGATGATTGCCTTGGCGCTTTCGGCAAAGCTGAATGTGATGAAAACGCAGGGGAATTCGAACAGCCAGGTGGGTGTTCCGATTACTGTTTGCACCCTGAAGAAAGAAAACCAGGCTGCGGTGGTGGAGATGGGCGTGAGCATGCCGGGCGAGATGGAGAAAATTTCTGCGGTCGTGAAGGCAACGCATGCGGTCATCACAAACATAGGAGTTTCCCATATAGAATATCTTAAAAGCCGTGAGAACATCATGGCAGAGAAGCTGAAAATAGCCGATTACATAAAAGACGGCACTCTGTTTGTGAACGGGGAAGATGATTTGCTCTCAAGGTTGAAAGAACATACAAAATGTAAGGTGGTCACTTTCGGAATTTCAGCCTCGTGCGACTGGCGGGCGTCAGAGCTTCGTGATGCCGACGGCGGCACATATTTCACCTGTGAGAACAGAGGCAGAAGCAGAAAGGCTTTTGTCCCTGTTTCGGGTGTGCACAATGTACGGAATGCTTTAGCATCTTTGGCGGTTGCCGACGGGCTTGGTATAAGCTTTGACGACGCCATGCGTGCCATCGCTTCGTATAAGCCGCCTGCCATGCGCCAGCAGATTTTCGAGCTTGACGGGATCACTGTGATTGACGATACTTACAATGCCAACCCTGATTCCATGAAAGCCGCCATTGATATTCTTACAAGCAAAGAGGGAAGAAAAATAGCCGTTCTCGGGGATATGTTAGAGCTCGGCGATTACACTGAGCAAGGGCACAGAGACGTCGGGGAGTATGCCAAAGAGCACGGCGTGGATATTCTTATCGGAATTGGCGAGCTCAGCAAAGAGATTTGCAAGGCCTTCAGTGAAAGTAAAGGTATCAACCTTGACAGCAATGAAAAGTCGATAGAATGGCTGAAAAATGAGCTTCAGGAGGGCGATGTTCTGCTTGTCAAGGGCTCACGTGGCATGAGAATGGAAGAAATAATCGAGGGATTGAAGGAGGAAGAAAAGTGATTAAAAATATCAAAGCACAGGCAGCAGTGAAGCTGTGCATAGGGCTAATAATGCTTATGAGCGTGCTATTGGGATACTCCCCAATACCGTTTTCAAATGAATATACTTTTCTGAGCAATGCGACAGAGTGCCTGATTATGCTTTTTTCAGGGATTTTGCTTTTGTCGAAAAAGAAGCACATACCTACGTTCATTGATTTGTGTATGGTTATTATGTCTCTCATCATGCTTGGGATATGCCTTACGAATATGAGTGTGTTCGGCTTCGACGGTGCATTTTTGTTTTTGCATGTTATAAATCCGGTGCTTTTGCTTCTGCACTGGTTTTTCATCATAGAAAAGGGGAAAATAAGAAGCCCGATTTATGTGCTTGCTGTTTTGGTTTTCCCCGTGGCATATATGATATATCTATTCATATTCGGATATATTACGGGCGATTACATTTACCCAGTTTTTGATGTAAATGCGCTCGGCGTTCTCCATGTGGCAATATTTGTATCAATAGTAGCGGTGGTTTTCCTGGCATTGGCTTTTGCATTATACTTTATTGATAAAAGGATGAGTAAAAAGGTAGAATAAAGAGAAACCCCCTTTCGGGGGTTTTGTTTTATCTGTATATCTGTAAATCAATCTAAGGCCTCGAAGGCTTCGAGCTTACCCTTCGGCGGCGCAGGGCGGGAATCGCCGTGCTTAACGAAGAGCATCGTCACGAAGCTAAGTGCAACGAACAGTGCGCCGTACGGCAGAAGAGTATAGTAGCCGATGTATTCGAGTGCCGCACCGGAGAGAATAGGCGTGATGATCTGTGCAGTCATCGAGGCTGTGTAGTAGAAGCCCGTATAACGCCCGACCTCGCCTATTGGTGCCATATCGACGACCATCGGAAGGCTGTTCACATTTATGCCCGCCCATGCAATGCCGGCAAGGATGAAGAGAACATACAATGCAGGGGAGAATTCAGTAAATACTGCTGCAATTCCGAAGGCAAGCACGAGAAGAACAACGCCGCCCATAATCGTCTTTTTGCGCCCGATTTTCGTTGCGATAAGACCTGACGGAATGAAAGTAAGGAATGCCGCAGCCTGTGCCACAAGCAGAACCTGTGCGGAAGCCCCGGCACCCATGCCGAACACCTCAACGCTGTACTTGCTGAATGCGGTTGTCACGGCGTTATAGCCCATGAACCAGAATGCGATGCTCGCCATGAGGAAGAGGAAGGATTTCCTTGTTGAACTGTCCATGCGGACCTTCTCTTTTTTCGAAGGGGCGTCTGTTGTCTCTTCAATTCCGAATTTCACGGATTCCTCTGCCATTTCGGCTGTCAGCTTGGGCTCTTTAACACGCCATACAAGGACGGCGACAGAGACAAGCATAATTGCGATGCAAACAAGGAAAATGGGGAAATAATTGGGGTTATAGCTGCCGCTGCTCGGAGCACCCGGGAGCATCAGGCTGATAAGACCGAGAAGCAGCATGCTGCCGAGCACGCCCATGATGTTTATCACGGCGTTGCCCTTGCTTCGCATAGGCTTGATTGTGACATCGGGCATCAATGCGACGGCCGGGCTTCTGTAGGTTGCCATGAAGAGAAGCGTGAGCCCGAGTGCGACGATGAAGAACGGCAGAGAGCCGAGCTCTTTCGCGAGGGGAATCATCAGCATTGAGACGCATGCGCCGATTGTGCCGATAACGATGAAAGGAATCCTGCGCCCCCATTTGCTTTTGGTGCGGTCACTTATTGCGCCGAACAGCGGCAGAAGGAACAGCGCCAAGACATTGTCCATTGCCATTACGCCGCCGGCAACCACATCGTTTATCTCAAAGTTGAATTTCAGTATGAGGGGAATAATGTGGTCATACATCTGCCAGAATGCGCTTATCGAGAAAAATGCAAGGCCGACCAAGATAGTCTTTTTGTAATTCAGTTTCATAACACCCTCCTGTAACATGGAATAGATATGTATATGCTTTGATTATAAAGCCAAAAGAAGCGAACGTCAATGATATTTACGTGAAAATTTCATTATCAGACAAAAGAAAGGTAGAGACAAAAAGGGACGATTGTGTTATACTTATCTACGATTAATTTTACGGAAAAATGATGGTGAATATGAAGCAGAAAAAGGTTCTTACGCTTTCAAATGTGCTGACGGCGATTGTGCTGACGGTTTTTATAATCAGCCTTGCTGTCGTTGTGACGCTGAACTTCCGCCCGCTGTATTATTATGACATAGATGCGCTTGATATTCCTGCAATGGCGGGCTATCCCGCTGATATAATAAAAGAAAACTATGATGTTTTGATAGACTATAATTTCCTGTTTTACAGGGGCGAGCTGAATTTCCCGTCTTTTCCGATGTCAGAGGGCGGGGAGATACACTTTGCCGAGGTTAAAGCTATATTCGACGCAGTGCAGATT
>QMCE01002380.1_pt1 | contig 16413 bp, 15 predicted proteins | sample 1821851 | NCBI WGS metagenome assembly QMCE01 (sample SAMN09453174, study PRJNA476694) | Termite gut metagenome, whole genome shotgun sequencing project. | isolation source: worker | host: Odontotermes sp. | place: South Africa:Pretoria | collected 2016-01-28
GTATGAGAAGTTGGACGTTTCTCACAAGGGATTACTGCAGTTATGTTGTGCTGCTATTGCGTTTAGGCAAGTTATCGCTATTTACGGATAGGCTCTTAGTCGTAATTGAATTTCGTACCCGGTGAACTTTTTTCACTTTTTTCGTTTTCCGGAGGACAAACCGGGTTTTTGAGCGTTATACAATAAGGAGGCTTTATGAAAAAAGAAAAGCATATTGTAGGTTTGTTTATCGACGGATTCACGCTTCGGAAAGTAAATGAATATTACCGGCATTATCACTCTTGCCGGTCGGCCATTCCTTTGGCCCGGTTCCGGGAATGGTGTTTTATTTGCGCGCGGAAGTCTTTTGGTTTGAAGGGTGATTTTCAAATGGAATCTCATTATTATCATCCGTTTGAAAATCCGCGGTTTCATGAAGGGAAACATCAGGGAACGCTTCTGTTTGAAAAACATGTTTTGGACGCGCGTTTTCAAATGCACTACAATCATCCGAACCCGCTGTATTTGGGTAAACCGAATATGGAGCTCGCCGATGATATTTTTCTGCTTTCATCTTATCCGCTGTTTCGGGCGGTGATTCTCGTAACGACGCAGGGGCAATACGTTCCGGTTTTATCCGGATTAAAACAAAGAAATATTCCCGCACTTCTCGTGGGCTGGAATTTTGAATACCCCGGCAAGGGGAGAACCGTATGCTGGAAAACCGATGAAATGCTTCAAAAAAAATGCACCCGTTACATTGATGCCACGGGTGCCGTTTCCGAAATTTTCAAATGATTACAGGCGTTCTCTCTGTTTCTTCTGAAACTTGGAAAGGAACATCCAGGTAATGCGGACACCGGCAAAGAAAGTATCGCCTTTGACGGACGGATCGCCGACTCTGATACTGTCATCCACACCGCCGACTTCACTGACTAAAATTTCATCGTAACGGATAAACACGCCGACGGAGATGGGGTCAATGGTGATGCGGAATTCAAGTTCGCTGTTAAATGTGGCGGCAAGCGTGCTGTAGTAACGATTGCGGAGGGGTTCGGCCTGGGTTAAGGGTTGGTCCCGGACAGGCAAATCATAGTTGGAAGTAAAGTGGACGTTTAGAAGGTTTAAGCCGACACCGACCGCCGGGATCAGGTTAATCGGAAATTGTTCGCCGAAAAGTTTCCAGCCGAACATCCAGTCAAAGCCGTAAGAATGCCAGGAGGCATCGTACAGGGAATAGCCGGTTTGTTTGCTGCGCGCGTATGGGCGTTTGGAAACCTGAGTCGGCATAAAATTAATGTCGAACCAGGTGAGGAACTGTTTGTATTGCGCCCCTACCAGAACATGAAGCCCGAAGTAATTTTTCTTAAACTCCGTGTAATCGTCTCCCGACAGATCCGCTACATAAGCGGTATCGGTAGGGGTGGCGACAACATTGCCGTAGGGCTGGCTGAGTAACAAAGTATTGATATAATTTCTAAAAGTAGAACTGAGCCACCGGTAATCTCCGCCGACGGAGATAAAGCCGCGGATATTATCCTTTTCGTAAAAATCGTCTTCAGCGTTTGCCGTAGAAACGAGAGCAAGGCCGAGAAGGCAGATAGTCGAAAAGGCGACAGAAAGTTTTTTTCTCATAGTTTATACTCCGGGGGAGAATCACAAGACCATGTAAATATATTAAGTAAATTTAACTTATGCACTGTTTTTTTGCAAACTTTGCCGGTATAACTTGTTAAAAATCAATGATTTATGATAAAAAAGAAATATTTTGCCATAGCCTTCGCCTTACTCGGGCTCGCGGTTTTGCCCGGGGTTTTGTTGCAAACGGAAAAACAACCTCCCGAAAAAGAGCCGGAGAAACCGGCGATTTTGGATTTTTCACCCCGCTATGCCGGGAATTTCCGGATTGAAAAAAAAGAAAATTTTCGGATTCTGAATGTGAAGAACGCTCTTTCCGAAGAGGATGAGCCTTTGCGGTGGCTTTTAATTGATTCCTCACAAATTCAAATTCCCGTACCGCCGTCACTCGCGGCGATTCCCCGGGTGCAGGTCCCGCTCAAGCGGTCGGCGATACTTTCATCAACCTACCTCGGTTATATGAAAGCCCTCGGCATAACGGAACATATTGCGGCGGTCGGCGATGCGCGCTACATTGCGGATTCTCTTTTCTTTGAACAAGTGACCCGCGGGGAGGTCGCGGAAGTGGGGAGCGGCCCCTCTCTTTCCGTGGAAAAACTTTTCCGCGCACGTGCGGAAGCGGTTCTCACTTTTGCCACGGGAAGTTCCGTGAATGATGACTTGACCCACTTGAAAAAATGGAGTCACCCGGTTATTCTCACGGCGGAATGGAAAGAAAAATCGCCTCTCGCGAAAGCGGAATGGCTTTATTTCTTCGGTGCTTTATACGGGAAAGAAGCTCTCGCCGACAGTCTTTTCAAAGGGTGCGAACGCCGCTATCTGGAACTGCAGGCGCAAATAAAAAATTTCGCGCTCGAAAGAAAAACGCGCGTGATCGCCGGCGGACCCTCGTTCGGCATTTGGTATGCCCCTCCGGAAGACAGCTATACGGGCACTCTGATCCGGGATGCCGGCGGAGAATATTTATTTCAAAAATCTTCGGGAACGCTTTCCTTTGAAGAAGCGCTCGTTCTTGGGGCCGAAGCGGACGTGTGGCTTCACCCCGGGGGCTGGAAAACCCGCAAAGAAGGGGAAATGCAGGAAAAACGGATCGTGCATTTTAAAGCGTGGCAAAAAGGGGACGTTTTCCAATACGATTTAAAACAGGGACCGCGGGGCGGGCTGGATTATTTTGAAAGTGCGGTTGTTTTTCCCGAAAAAGTTTTGCAGGACATGGCAAAGATACTTTATCCGGCACTTTTTACGGAAAACCGTTTTGAATGGTACCGGAAACTTGCTAGATTGGGGAGCCTATGAAGTCACACGCCAGTATCGCAGATTGGATCTCCGCCTCTTACGAGCGTAAGATTCCTTTTCTCGACCAGATTCCTACGGATGCGCGGGACTATTTCTTGTTGAATTCGGAAATTCGGGAGTATGACGCGGGTGATGTCATTATTTTTGCAGAAAAACCCGCCGAATATTTTTGTGTTCTTCAAAGCGGTTACGCTCAAATTTGCGGGCGACCTACCGCCGACGGACACTTCAGTTCACTGACCGTACTCGAATCCGGGGAATGTTTCGGCGATCTTTCTCTTATATGTAACGAACCGGCACCGAATGGGGTGATAGCCCTTGAAGACGGCACCACCGTTCTTTGCTTGCCAGCCGCAGATTTTATTCGCTTTTTGGAAAAAAATCCGAAACTTCTCGTGATTTTCTACAAAATTATTGCGGCGCGCCTCAAGGTTAAAAACCTGGCGTTTGATGATTTTTCCGGTTTGGATGTCATCGCTTCTGCCCGGGTGTTGCCGTTTATTGATTTTGCTCAAACTTTAGAGAAAAGTTATGTTACCGGAACCGTTTATTTTGAAAACGGCGATGAGTCCGGGTTTGTGGCATTTAAGGACGGGCGGATTTGCTGCGCCAAATGCGGATCGAGCCTCGGCGCGGAAGCGCTGGAGTACTTGCTTTCGTGGGATGAAAACACCCGCTTCAAGCTGGATACTCATGTGTTCCCGAATGTCATTAACATTTCGCAAGAATCCGATACCACCAGTCTCATTCTCGATGCGCTTCGAAACATTGATGAAAAGCGAAGCGAATCACCATCCTAAACAGAGGAGTTCATGAATTACGCAGATGCAGGAGTTTCTTTAGCGCGCGCCGACCAGGCCATGGTCGGTGTGAAAAAGTCCGTTAGAACCACTTTCAATGCAGGGGTTCTCGGCGATGTCGGTAACTTCGGCGGTTTATTCAGCTTAAACCACCTCGGCATGAAAGATCCGGTACTCGTAAGTTCGGTGGACGGAGTCGGAACCAAACTGAAAGTTCACATCGGACTTTCTTCTCATGAACTTCCCGGTCAGGATATTGTGAACCACTGTTGCGATGATATTCTGGTGCAGGGCGCGCGGCCGTTGTTCTTTTTGGATTACCTCGCCACCGGGCGGCTGGAACCGGGCGTACTTGAAAGCGTGGTGGAAGGCATGGCCAAAGCCTGCCGCGAAAACAAATGCGTTCTGATCGGCGGTGAAACGGCGGAAATGCCGGGCTTTTACGGGCCGGGAGATTACGATATTTCGGGAACGATCGTCGGCGTAGTAGAACGCGAAAATGTGATTGACGGAAAAAGCATCCGACCGGGAACGGTGATTCTCGGACTGAAATCTTCCGGGCTACATACAAACGGTTATTCGCTCGCTCGCAAAGCATTGTTTGAAGTCGGCGGTTACGAACTGGACAGCATCGTGGAAGGGCTCGACATGACTGTCGGCGAAGCGCTCGCCGTGCCGCACCGCAGTTACCTGAACTGCCTGATTGACCTTGTGGAACAAAAGAAAATTCAAGGGCTCGTCCATATCACGGGTTCGGGTTTTCAGGGTGTAGTGATCGATCGTTCTTCCTGGGAAGTGCCGATGATTTTTAACATCATTCAGCAGGCGGGTGAAGTCGAAAAAGACGAAATGTATTCCACCTTCAATATGGGAATGGGAATGCTTGTCTTTATTGATCCGTCGGTGCGCGCCGAAGTGGAAGCTCATTTGAAATCTCACGGCGAAGACGTGATTCAGGTGGGCGAAGTGATCCCCGGAAACAAAAAAGTTTTGTTTAAAGATTGATGGCGTGCCCCGCGCGTTGCGCGGGTCGGCGTGGCTCCGGGCAACCCTCCGGTCGGTGCCGGATATTTCGGTTCATCAGGCATGGAAAATGGTAGGGGCGCAACATATTGCGCCCTTCGCACGGGAAATGAAAAATAGGGATTTAATTTTCTGTTTTTCATTCCGGATGTTTTCTAACTCCCAAACCCTATCCCAAAAATTTCGTGTCCGAGGAACATATCCGGAATATCCGGCACTGCGCTTCGCGCACCCTCCGCCTGCCTCACGCGTTAAAAAGGCCTCTTGCACGATTCCAACGCTTCGGGACAAATTGGAGCGGCTTCCAGCCTAAAAATTTGTCCCCAAAGCATTGGGAACCGCGCCTATGGAAAAAATGTAACTCAAATTTTTATGCGTATAGAACGCAAGCGTACTGACGTTGTTTTACCGCATCAGTTAAGCCCAAACCGGCATAGTAAAACGTTCCAAATGTGCGGTGATACCTATTACCGCACCAGTTAAATTCGGTCGGGTATGTAAGACTTTCTTTATCTGCGCCGCAACATTCCTTGGATCCCGGCTCTCGCTTCGCTCGTCCGGGATGAACGCGAGAGGGATCGTTCGGGATAACGGTGTTACGCACCACTGTCATCTTCCGGCACCGACCGTAGAATCCATACAAAGCGTGTTTCACGCACATTCACACGCTTTCAACGTTTTTGTGCCAAACCGGAGCCGTTTCCGGCCTAAAAAAGAGCGGCGCTTACGGTAAAATGGAACGTCCTTCATCCTCGAAAACTTATTTAAATTGTATATATAATTTAAGTTCTTTCCATCACGGAGTTAAAATGATGAAAAAAGCAGGATTGTTTTTGACTTTGGGTTTGTTGTTTTTTGGGGCCGCCTCCGTATTTGCGCAAACGGATAAGCCGACGGTGATTGCAGCGAAAGATCTTTATGACGGGCTTAAAAAGAAATCGCTTCGTTTTTCCGACCGGCAGGAAATTGTCATTACCGGAGTGCTGAAGACGATCGGAAGCAGTTTCATTTACAATTCATCGTATCTTTTGATTTCGGATCATACCGGCGGTGAAGTTTATGTAAAGGCGATTCTTGCCGATAAGAATAAAAAGAGTGAATATAAAGAAGGTCAGGAAATAAAAATCCGGAGTTACTTTTATGAAGAGCGGGATCACGTTATCGTAGTGAAAGGTGCCGAAAAATTTCAAGGCGATTAGATTTAATTACGAATTACGGAGTAACCTCCGGTATCGCATTTAGTCGTAATTTGACATTCGTAATTGATAAAAATTGGCTTTGTTAGACCAAAGTGTTGTTGATAGACAGGCTTGGACCCTCCGGTCAAGCCGGAGGGTGACACGGAAATGCCCTCCCCCTTTTCGTCATCCCGCACTTGATGCGGGATCCAAAAAAGAACAATCCGGGGCGGTGCACACTTGAAATGTTTTTATATAACCTGATCGAACTATATGGATGCGCTGAATCCATCAAAAGATGGGTATGGAACGGTTATGTGAACACGCCCTAAATTCGTGATGGTAGTTTGTTTCTATTCCCAAATCCCATTTCCCTATTCCTCGTTTTTCATACTCGAAGATCATGCTTTCAAAGGGGTAGCGGAAGACGGAGCCTGCCGCCCGGCGACTGAAAGAAGCCGAAACAGGCGGCGGGGTAAAACTCCGGCTGAAGCGAGGGGGGCATGCCCCCCCTGCCACGTTAAGGCAATGTATTCCCGAGTAAACTCAACTGCATTTTTTGAATTTCGGTGCAGGCTTTTTCTCCGAGATCCAGGAGCGCGTTCAAATCGCTTCTGCCGAAAGAAGCGTGTTCTCCCGTACCTTGAATTTCGATGAACGATTCGGCATCTTGCATCACGATGTTCATGTCCACATCGGCGGCGGAATCTTCTTCGTAACAAAGGTCGAGGCACGGCACCCCTCGAACGATTCCCACCGAAATGGCCGTAATTGTGTGCTTCAAAATGTTTTGAGTGATTCCGAGCTGCGGTTTGATTTTTTGGAGAGCGAGTCCGAGAGCGACGAACCCGCCGATGATGCTCGCGGTTCGCGTACCGCCGTCGGCTTCGATCACGTCACAGTCCACGACAACGGCATTTTCTCCGAAAGCTTGTAAATCGGCGGCACCGCGTAAGGCGCGCCCCACAAGCCTTTGAATTTCCTGGGTGCGCCCGCTCGCTCCCTTGCGTTCGCGATCCACGCGCTGATTCGTGCTTTGCGGCATCAGCGCGTATTCCGCCGTAATCCAGCCTTTCCCTTTTCCTTTCAGCCAGTGCGGCACTTCAGGGAGGAGCGTTGCATTACAGAGCACGCGGGTTTTTCCCATTTCAATAAGCACGGAGCCGTCTGCGCTCGATACAAAGTGAGGGGTCATTCTAATGGGGCGCAGTTCGTCTGTTTTTCGAGAGTCGGAGCGTTGCATATCGATTATTCCGCAGTATGGTGGTAATTCAAAAATTCCTGTTTTCCGGCGCGGAACGTGCCGAGCCGGTAAATGAAATCGGTGTAGCGTTGCAATTCCTGAAGTGCTTCCGCCACCGGTTTATCTTCCGGAGAACCTTCAAAAGAAAGGTGGAAAATATATTCCCAGGGGTGATCGGGGTGCGGGCGGCTTTCGATGCGCGTGAGGTTCAGATTTCGTTTGGCAAAGCAACCGAGAGCCTCGTAGAGCGCGCCGGATTTCTGCGAGTCGGAAAGCTCGAACAGGAGGGCCGTTTTAACATTATCGCCCTGAAGAACGGCTGACTGCATTTTTTGAATCGCGTAAAAGCGCGTGAAGTTCACCCCTTTAATATTTTCGAGATTGGTAGCGAGAATTTCAAGTCCGTAAACGCCGGCGGCAAATGTACTTGCGATCGCCGCATCGGTGTGATTGTTTCTCCTCGCCACTTCTTCTGCGCTTCCGGCGGTATCGTAAAACGCTGTTTTTTGAATACCCGGGTGCGAAGTGAAAAAACGGCTGCACTGCGCAAGCCCTTGCGGGTGGCTCAAAACCTGTTTCAAGTCTTCGATGCGCGTCCCTTTTACGGCACACAGGCAATGCTCGATTTGGAGCGTGACTTCGGCGACAATCGGGTGGCGCCACTTGTAAAGCAGATCGTAATTTTCGTAAATCGAACCGGCGGTCGAATTTTCGATGGGAATCGCGCCGCCGTCCACGGCATTGGTTTCAATTCCCTGATAAATTTCTTCAAAAGAGTTCATCGGGACAATTTCAATGTCTTTCCCGAAAAGATAATAGGCGGCACTTTCGCTGTAAGCCCCGCGCCGGCCCTGAATGGCGATTCGTTTTTTCATTATAATCTCCTCGCGCCTTTATAGCGTTCTTTCCAATAACTGTTGTCGAGCGGAGTAATTGTCACCCCCTGTGAGGAACTCGCATGCACAAAACGGTTCCCGGAAAGGTAAATACCCACATGATTCACGCCCCAAAAATTCCCGAAGAAAACAAGATCGCCCTCCCGGAAACCGGAAGTACCGACGGATTTTCCCATTTTGTAAAGCTCTTTCGTGTTATGCGGAAGACTTTGGCCCGTTTTTTGCAAATAAATTTGACGCACGAATCCGGAACAATCCGCGCCGGACTTGGATTCTCCCCCGTAACGGTAAGGTGTGCCGAGCCAGGGCTTTGCAAGCGTTTCAAAAGAATCTTCGGACGGTTTCAAACGGGCGGTTTCGTTAGCTTGCGCCTGTGCGCGGCTTTCGGATTTTGAGGGTCCGTAACCGCCGATGCTCCTGTTATAACCCGGACGTTCGGGAAAAGCGCAGGAAGTGAGTCCCCAAAAAAAGAGGAGTATGGATAAGCGAAAAATCACTTTGTTAAATTAGAAAAATCGGTTCCGGGCTTTCTATATTGTAGATATGATCGATACGCTTCTGCGTTATAATGCCAGTGCGCCGCGTTACACCAGTTATCCTCCGGCAAATTTATTCCGCGCCGCGGAACCTTCGGACCCTATTCGGGGTATTTGGGAAGATTCCAACCGCGATGAGCCGCAGAATCTGAGTTTTTACTTTCACATTCCTTTTTGCCCCGCACGCTGTCTTTTTTGCGGCTGCACTTCGGAAGTCTGCCATGATGCGGAAACGACGGAGCGTTATTTTAAGGCGCTGTACCTCGAAATGGAGCGGAAACTGCCGTGGATTGAGACCTCGCGGAAAATCACGCAAATTCATTTCGGCGGCGGTACCCCCACAAGTGTCTCGCCTCATTACCTGCAGGAAATTCTCGAACGCTTGCGGAATCGCTTTTCCTTTGCTCCGGAAATTGAAATTGCCATCGAATGTAACCCCGCCGCTTTCTCGGAAAACGACCTGAAACATTTGGCGGCACTCGGGTTTAACCGCATCAGTTACGGCATTCAGGATTTTTCGCCGGCGGTACTTCGCACCATTGGGCGGAAGCCCTCGCTGCTTCCGGTAAAGGAACTTGTGAAACTTTCCCGGGAACTCGGGTTTTCGGGCATCAATCTGGATTTGGTCTACGGGCTTCCCGGACAAAGTAAGGAAACATTCCGCAATGCTATTGAAAAAACGCTTGCGGCCAATCCGGATCGCGCGGCGCTTTTCAGTTATGCGCACATCCCCTGGATTCGCCCGGAGCAGGTGCAAATGGAAACCGCCGGCATTCCCGACCCGCGCCTGAAAATCGAAATGTTCCTGATGGCGCGGGAATATTTTTTAAAGCAGGGTTATGTAGCTGTCGGCATGGATCACTTTGTTCAAAAAAACGATGCGCTCGCCGAAGCGCTCTGTTCGGAAGATTTGCGCCGGAATTTCCAGGGTTATTGCACGCGGAAAACCACCGGGCAGGTTTATTCGTTCGGGGCAAGCGCGATTTCTCAATTCGCGGGTGCGTACCTTCAAAACGTGCATGACAGTTCCGTTTATGCCGAAAAAATTCTCTCGGGAGAAAATACGGAAATCCGGTGCCATTTGTTGAGCGAAGAAGAACGGATTATAGGGAGTGTGATTGAACGCTTGATGTGTAACTTTAAATTGTCCCTCACCGAAAGGGAATTTTCGTTTGTCCGAAACGGTTTTGAGAGTCTCGCCGCCCTCGAAAACGAAGCGCTGGTAAAGCGGGTTTCCGAACGCGAGATTCACGCCACCGAACTGGGGAGCCTTGTGATCCGTTACCTCGCCATGCAACTGGACCCGCTCATGAACCGGGCGGAAAAACCGGTTTTCAGTCAAACAATATGAGGCATGAATGAAAGAATGGCTGATTTCATTTTTCACCGCCACCCCTCTTTGGGAATGTCTTTTGATCTTTGTGGCGAAAGTGGTGGAAGTTTCTATGGGGACCATCCGCCAGATTTTAATCAACAAAGGATTTCGCCGGGAAGGAACGATCCTCGCCTTCTTTGAAATTATTTTGTGGGTTGCTATCGTTTCGCGCGTGATTGTGGGGCTTGCGGAAGCGCCGTTCAAAGCGGTTTTTTATTGCCTCGGTTTTGCCGTCGGCGTGAATGTGGGTTCCCGCATTGAGCAATATCTCGCGTTCGGGCGCATTCAAATTCAAGTGATCGCTTGTGAAAACTCGGGCCTCCTGATTGCCGATAAATTGAGAGAATTGCGCTTTGGAGTCACCACCATGAAAGCCGAAGGCCGCACTCAGCCGCGGACGATTCTCATGATTCTTGCAAACCGGAAAGGAAAAGAGATCGTGATTCGCACCATTCGGGAAATCGACCCTCAGGCGTTGATTATTTCAAACGATGTGGTCTTGAGTCACGGCGGATTTTACCCGATCGGGCGGCACATCGCGAAGTAGGGGAGTATCAGAATTGGAAATAAATGAACGGCGGTGAATCGGCGCTCATGAATTGATACATCACAAAAATGATAAAGGCGGTGAGCAAAACGAGCGCCGGGAGCGGCAAGCTCGCAAATGAAATGCGGTAGCGCTGTTTCCACCGGGAAGGAAGCCAGTGAATGATCATCCCGAGAGCGAATACGGCGATGATATTGAAGTGTTCCCAGGCGATAGCCGGTACAATGTTTAACTTCCACGGAGAACCGATTTGGTGAATCATGTTCGTGGCGGTTTCCCAGGCGACTTCATTGGCTTCGGTCGGGTCGAGGTTTGAGCCCGAACGGAAGAAAAGCCGGGTAAACGTGATAAAAATAAAAGTCAGGGCGACATTCCAAACCGTTTGGATCCAGGGGAATGTTTTTTGAGAAAACAGGCGGAATACCATGACGGTATAAACGCCGATAAAAATAACGCCGCCCCAAACGGCGAGAATGGCGAGAAGCGGGTGGTAATAATGCTTGCAGAGAATCGCGCAACCCGCGGAAAAGATAAAAACGGCGAGCGATCGAATTTGTATGGAATAACCGCTCCAGATTTTGTGGACAATCATCCCGAATCCGTTCAAACCGCCCCAGATCATAAAGTTCCAGCTCGCTCCGTGCCAGAGTCCGCCGAGAAGCATGGTGGTGAGCGAGTTCATTTGAGTCGCCATATTGCGGCGGGAAGCGGGTTTGAAATAAGCGTAAATCGAAAGGTAAACGGCGAGCAGAATAATGGCAAGGGCGACCCACGGGCTCCCCGAAAGAATCATGGCGATGACGGCAATCACCGAGATCCAGAAGAACGTGCCGAAACTCGCCCCGCGGTTTCCGCCGAGAGGAATGTAAAGGTAATCGCGAAGCCATGTGGAAAGGGAAATGTGCCACCGCCGCCAAAAGGCGGCGGGGTTCAGTGCCTTGTAGGGAGAGTTAAAGTTTTGCGGCAACCGGAAACCCATGAGGAGCGCGACCCCGATCGCAATATCGGTATAGCCGGAGAAATCCGCGTAAACCTGAAGCGAGTAAGCAAAAAGCGCGAGAAGGTTTTCAAAGCCGGAAAAAAGGAGCGGTGTCTCGAAAACGCGATCCACAAAGCGAGTGGCAAGGTAATCGCTCATGATTATTTTTTTCCCGAGCCCGTTCAAAATCCAGAAAACCGCAAACCCGAATGCCTTTTTGGAAAGCCGGGAACTTTTATAAAGCTGCGGAATAAATTTGTCGGCACGGACAATCGGGCCTGCCACAAGCGGCGGAAAAAAGGAAAGATAAAAGCCGAAATCAAAGAAGTTGGAAACCGGTTTTACGGTTTTGCGGTAAACATCGACGGTGTAACTGATCGCCTGAAAGGTGAAGAAAGAAATCCCTACCGGCAAAATAATCACATCCACAAGCGACTGGGTTTTAAAAACCGCATTGCTTGCGGCGGCGAAAAAGTTGTAAACCTGTAATTGAATCCCGGTAATTTGATAAAAGAGATCGAGGAAAAAATAAGAGTATTTAAAATAACTGAGGGTGCCGAGATTGATAAAAACGGTGATGATGAGAAATAATTTCCGGATAAAGTTTTTATGTTGCCTGTGAATCAGAATCGCACCGATATAATTCACGAAAACGGTAAAAATGAGAATGCAAACGTAACTGCCCGAGGTTTTGTAATAAAAGAAAAGACTGACAAAAAAGAGAAAGAGATTTCTCAGGAAAAACTTATTGTGAATCAGAGAGAATACCGCAAAGACAATCGCGAAAAATCCCCAAAAGTAAAACTGGGTAAAGAGAAGCGGCGAATTCGGGTCGAAAGAAAGAATGTAGGAGAAGTAGGAAAGAATACGGTCGATCATTGGGGTTCCCTGGCAGGAAGGCGCGCCACATGAGCCAGATAAGCTTCAATTAAGGCTTCGTAAAGGAGGTCGCCGAGCAATTTGTAGCCGGCCTGGTTAAAGTGAACGCGGTCTTTTTTGGCGAGAGAGGCTTTCTCCCATTTGGCCATGGAACCGAGCCCGCCCATAAGGGAAAATAAATCCCAAACGCCGGCATGGTAGCGTGTCGCCATGGAAAAAAAGGCTTTGCGCGCCACTTCGCCGTTCGGATGAGTGACAAACCGGCGTTTTTTCACTTTTCGGTAACTGTCGTTATTGGTGGTAAACAAAATGGCGACATCCGGTGCCACACTTCGAATCCGTGTGATGAGCGTATCGTAACGGTTTTGAAATTTTTGATCGTCAAAATATTCCACGTTGGCATCGTTGATACCGATGGAGAGAATCAAAAGATCGGGTTTGATAAACTGCAAATCGCGCACCAGATTTTCGCTGATGAGGTAAGCCGAAGTGCCGGCACCGTTGATGCCTATCGAAGTATAGGAAATGCCGTTGGAATCGTTTTCCAGTAAAATGCCGGTGAGCGTAAACGTCGGATACACGGGCGGCGGAATCGTGTCTTCCGGGGCAGAAGAAGACGAAGAGATTGAAGACGAGGAAACTTTCCTGGATTTTCCGGAAGCTTTTGAAGAGGAAGAAGGCATCAGCCTCGCGATCGAATCCTGATAGAGGGAATCCGCGATGATCTGCCGCGAAAGAGAATCCTGAAGTGTGGTATCTTCCCAAAGAAATTTGAGTATCAACGTATCTCTCGGAGATTCCAGATTAAAAACGTAGGAACCGCTCAAAGAGTCTCGCTGTCCGTAAAGATGAGAGGTGGAATCCAGTTCAAGCACGGGAATCACATCGTTGCTGTCGGCGAACCCCAAAACATGTACCTGATCGTAAAACCAGAGCGGTTTCGTGTTGTATTTATTGAGAAGAATCGTCACTTCGGCGCGCGGATCACTGGTGGTTGCGGCAATGCCGAGAAGCCCGAGGGGCCTTTCGATATCTTTCAAAACACTTTTGGTCATGCTCCATTTTCCGCGGTACCCGGAACCGTAACTCACCGGCGTATTGGTGCGCGCGGCGGAGTAAGGGAAAACGAACCCGCGGCTCGCCGCTTTTCCCGGGTATTCGGTGGCGAGCCTCTCGCGAACCTGATTGGAAATCACGTCCGCTTGAATGTGAGAGCCTCCGAGGTGCAGAATATTCACCTGTCCCTTGTTATGAAACACGAGGGAATCCATTTTGGCATAAAAAGAACCGAACGCGCTGTCGCCTTTCGGGAAAACAATATGGTTAAACGCAGTATCGATAAACGGATATTGAATCAGCCGCGCGGTGAGACTCGTGGAATCGGCGGCAAAAGACGATAGAATGAAAACGAAAATAAGGGCGAGACTTCGTTCGATCATGGCTTTACCTCCGGAATTGTTTCGGAAGAATCCGGTTCGAGTGAAAGCGTATCGGCGTGAGTCTTGATTTCTTCGACTTCCCGATCGTCGAGGGCGTGGCGCTTTCTGAATTCATAATAATCGCGATGAACGGAAAGAGCATTAAAAAGCAGGTTCCCCATGTGAGCGGCCCCCGTTCGCGTGAAATGGACATGGTCGGTGAATCCGAGCGGCGGACTGCGCTTGACCCATTTCATAATGGAACCGTTCCCGCCCATAACGCGGTGCATATCCCAGTAAGCGATGCCGTTTTCGAGAGCGACTTCTTTGAGCGCTTGAATCACCATATTCAATGCGGGGTAAGTCTGGTATTTCCCATTGACCTGCCGCGCCATATCCGCAGGGCCGATAAACAGAATATCGGCATCGGGGTTTGCTTTCCGGATGGCTTCAAATTGCCGTTTCATCAAATTTTTTGTCCATTCGATGTTGTTTTTTCCGGAACTCGGGACCAGATTCCCCCCGTATTCGAGAATAATCATTTTTGCATTTAACGCTTGATAGGCTTCCGCGAGAGACTCGGGATGAATCCTGTTGAAAACCGTACCGGAACTCCCGCGCATTGCGACATTATCGACGGTAACGCCGGAATCGCCCTCGGCGGAAATCGCGTAAATTTCCGCTTTTCCGGACAAAGTCAGGCGAACGGATTCCGTGGGAGCCGGGAATTTCCATGTATAAACGGAAATATGTTCCTTTTTTTCGACGGCGGGTTCCACACTTTGGTAAACGCGTTTTCGTTTGGAATTTTCCGGGTCTGCGGAATCGGCGAGAATTTCCTGTTCAAAGGAAAGTTTTGCCGAAAAGCGATTTGTTTTTCCCGCAAGCAAGCGGACTTGAGAAAAGGTGCCGGAGAGAGGGAAATCATCTTTGTTTTTATGGACTCTTTTTTTGATGTTCACCCGGGCCGCCCCCGAAAGTTCGGTCACTTGCGCCATGGGGCCGTAACGGGTATGTGCCGCGCGCTCTTCCTGAGGGGCAAAAACCTGAAAATGTTCCAGATCGCCGTTGCTCCAGTGAGAAATGGTGATGGAAGGCACGCGCATGACGGCCGGGAGCATTCCGGGGCCGCTGCCGCCGAACGCTTGCTGTAAATTTTCCCGGAGAGTCGATGAAATGCGGTCCTCTTCGATCTGTGAATCCCCATAATGAATAATATGCATTACGCTTGAATCTTCTTTTGCTTTTTCCAGGCGATCAAAAAAACGGTCGAACCATTTGGGATCGTTAGCCGGAAGATCAAAGCGAGTTGCGCCTTTTTCAAAAAAGTCCAGGTAAAAGCGGATCGAATCGGCGAAAGCCGTCAGTTCTTTGGCCCGCGTTTCTTCCATCATGCGGCGAATGGCTTCTTCCGGGTCTTCTTTGGGGGCCTCTTCCCGGGCTTCCGGAAACATTTCTTTAAGAGAGGCAAAGTGAAGCGTCACAGGCCCGAGCGGAATTCCGTTTGCGGGAAACACGAGGGAAATACCGCCGAGAAGCACAAACAAAGAAACAAGGGCAATGAGAATCTGCTGCGGTTTCATGGGTTAAATGGGATGTGGGATATGGGAAAAGGGATATGAAAAAGCGGATTTCATAAGAGAAGCAGGAGCAAAAACAGCCGTATTGGGTGGACTCACAGCACACCGCGCGCATAAGACAGTCGCGAAGTTATCGTAAAATTTCAAGTATGGAATACAGGGATACGGGATACGGGATATGAGCTTAGGGTTTAGAAAAATACGAGTATACAATCGCGAGGACAAGCTGGGAGTACAACCCCAAACCCTATCCCCAAAATTTCGTACTTGATGAGCACTTTCCCTGGTTTTCATGCAAGCACGAATCAAACCTTGGCATTGCATGCAATTACGAATTACGGAGTCACCTCCGGAATTGCACGTCAATGACAAATTACGTAATTCGTAATTTGAAATTCGTAATTCGTAATTAAGTATGCGATGTGTTGCGGTCGATTTCATAAAAACTAAACGAGATCCCGGATCGTTTGCACGGTTCCCGCGCCTTGTGTTCCGTCGGCGAGAATCTTATACTCAAATTCTCCCGCGGCGGCTCTTTCGCCGTCGGCATAAACCACCATTTTTACCGCCGCCGCGTTGGCCTGTTCCATCTGTTTGCCGAGTTTCAACGGAGCCAGCGCGTGAGTCACGGAAAAACCGGACTCGCGGAAAAGGGAGGCGGTTTTGAAAATCAGATTCATATCACCCGAAAAAGAGGCCACAAAAATATCGGGCTTAATTTGGGTATCGGAAAGCAAGCCGCGTTCGGCGAGCAGATCGGCGAGAACCACATCGCCCATGCCGAACCCCACGCCGGTCACTTTGGAACCCCCGAGTTTTTCGCATAAATTATCATAACGCCCGCCGCCCGCAATAGCGCGCATGGATTTATTCTTATCGAACACCTCAAACACAATTCCCGTATAATAGGCGAGCCCGCGCACCACGCTTAAATCCAGTTGCACACCACCAGCAAAACCCGCCGCTTCGAGTGCGGAGAAGAGAGTTTGCAGCTCAACATGGGCATCGGTTGCCGTTTCAATCGCTTTTTGTATGGTATCCGATTG
>QMCE01000829.1_pt1 | contig 16401 bp, 14 predicted proteins | sample 1821851 | NCBI WGS metagenome assembly QMCE01 (sample SAMN09453174, study PRJNA476694) | Termite gut metagenome, whole genome shotgun sequencing project. | isolation source: worker | host: Odontotermes sp. | place: South Africa:Pretoria | collected 2016-01-28
AAATCGAAAACGCGCTCCAGTCAATTGACGCTTGTGTGGCGGAGAATCATCCAATACGAGCTGATGATGGCCATAAAGCCTTTTTTGCTGCCCTTGACACCGGATTGGAGTACGCCAAGAATCCAGAATGTTTCAAAGCAATAAAAATCTAGCAAGGATATTACTTGAAAACTAGCACCTCTTATTATACACGTATTTCCGATGAACAAGTACGTGTGATTATGTCAAAGTTTGAATCCATATTTAAAGAATTCCTCAAGGCGAGAGGATATGCTGACGATGTTCAATGTTCGGTTTCGAGAATAGATATGCTTGAAACGATAATACGGGTGGATAAGCGGCGTGTGTATTATCAATTTTATCACAGGATGGAGATTGATGAATTAAAACATGCAGCGCTTTACGTTTATTGGATTCTTAAACTTCGTCCGTTTGTTATGACAGACCACCGATATGCTCATAAAAAAGAATATTGTGATATAAACGAAATGTTTTCGCTCTATTTGATTATGCTGACTCTTGCCGGAACGCATAGGCTTACTATTCCATTGGCGGGAGATGAACCTGAATTCAAAGACTTGCGGTACTCTTTCCGGTATAGAAATATTTCTATAGACGCTATGGTGGTACTAGTTGAGTCTCTTAATGACGCTTCATTCTTCCCAAAATAAACTATATTTTTTCTAATTTATTTCATAAAATGAATTTATGACTTTTTTATAAAATATACCCCTCTATCAGTATGCGACGCCGTCTTTGTCATTGGACTTGCAGATATAATCCACTGTGTGTATTTGCTCATAAGGACTTATTTTATTTCGCTGAAAACAAACCCGCCGAAATAAAGCTGGGTATCGCGGCGTTTTTTAAATTCAAAGCAAACGTCGTGCACGCCGATCAGCTTTTCATTAAGTTCGAAACTATTTTCCATATAGGTCTGCCACACAAAGTCGGCCTGATAAACAAATTCTCCCGCGTCATTTCCGTCCACCCACAAGACGAAAAGCACTTCCTCGTCGGTATGCCAATGAATCATCTTAACAGCAAAGTTTTTGCTTCCGCTATCGCCGAAATCGACGTTTTCAAACCCGACCTTGTTCTTGCCCTCCATGCCGATCCCTACGCCTTTGCCCGCCACACAGTCAAGCATTTCATTCCCTGAATTATATAGCCCGGCGGGCATAAATTTATATGGGTTTATTTTCACGCCACCCATTCCGGAGGCGGTAAAATGAAGTTCTGAAATGACCTCGGGCTGAGGCTTGCCGTTGTTTGCGGCGGCGCGAAGCCTAAAATTCCCGTCGCCTTTCGCGGTGAGAATAATTTTGCTTGCGCTCGCGGTTTCAATCACCGCAAGATCGGTCTTGATCCCGCTGTCGGTGACAATTTGCCATTCTATATTTTTATTTGTGGAATTCTGCGGTAAAACATTAAATTTCACGGTTACGGTTGGGTTTTCTTTGGTGAGTTCACAGCGTTCCGGCTTAAGTTCTATTTTCCGAACCGGGATTTCACGCTTTACTTCTTCCGAAGAAATAATAGGTTTCGGCAAATAGGTAGAAACGCCCGCCGCCGCTTTGGATTCTTCCACAGCAACATTAATAACTTCTTCGGCAAAAGTTTCTCCGCTAAGTTTTATTCCGATATTTCCCGCAACTGTCCCCGCACGGACCGCCACCAGCAAAAGCCCGCCGAAAAGCTTTCTTGAATCGCCTTTATACTCGTCGTAATCGGTACTGTCGCCATTGTCCGCGCCCTCAAGGATACCCGCCCCGCTCACTTCAATATTCACGCGGTCGCGGGCGTTCGCGACGAAATTCCCGTCCTTGTCGCGAGCTGAAACGGTGATAAAAACCAAGTCCGTCCCGTTTGCAAGCAGGCTTTTTTTGTTTGGCTCAGCTCTTATAAACGCCGTGTCGGAAAAACTCTTTTGGCGGTCGCGGCAGGTTTCCGCGCCGTTTTCGTTATATGCGACCGCTTCAAGCGTCCCCTCAGCAAACTCCACCTGCCAGTCGAGAGTATATGAGAGAAGCAAATCGGTCCGCTTTTTGCCGAGCGATTTTCCGTTTAAAAATAATTCAACCTCATATTGGTTGGTATAAACGGTTACGTCCACAATTTGCCCTTGGTTGAAATCCCAGTACGGGAAAAGGTGAACCACGGGCTTTTCCGTCCACGCCGCCTGATAAAGATAAAACGCGTCTTTTGGGAAACCCGCCGTGTCGACCTGCCCGAAATATGAATTTTTCGTGAAATATGGGGTGGGTTCGCCGATATAATCGGTCCCTGTCCAAATAAACTGCCCCGCCGAAAATCTGCAGTCGCGGTCTTTTATGATGTTGTATTCGGCAGTGCGGTCGGAATACCCTGAGCGGCAGTTCCCAAGCGAAGAGCATTGCAAATCGTCGTGCGTCATATATACCGCGCTTTTCGGGAAATGGTACACCGAGCGGCTTTGCACGCGGGAAGCGGTCTCGCTCCCGTAAATTTTATGCCCGGGGAACTTTTCATGGTGCGCTTCATACAGCCGCTCGGCATAGTTATACCCCGACACGTCAAGTTCCGAAGCGCATTTCTGCGCTCCGTCCCATTCCATGTAGTTCGAGCCGATTGTAACAGGCGCGTTCCTTAAATAGTCATATTTACGCACCTCATCGCGCAAAAGCTTTGTGACCTCCAGTCCGTGCGGCGAAGCGTGGGTGTCGTAAATTTCGTTCCCTATGCTCCACATGATGAGGGAAGCGTGGTTGCGGTCGCGTTCCACCCAGCTTTTTACGTCTTTTTTATACCAATCCTTGAAGAAGCGTGCATAATCGTAATCGGTTTTCTTGAGTTCCCATATATCAAAGGCTTCGCTCAGCACGGCGATTCCGAGTTCGTCGCACAGTTCCATAAAACCTTTCGCGGGCATATTGTGCGAGGTACGGACGGCGTTTACACCCATTTCTTTCATAATCAAAAGGCGGCGGTGCTCGGCTTCCTTGTTAAACGCCGCGCCGAGGCAACCCAAGTCATGGTGCAGGCAAACCCCGTTTAGCTTAACATGCTTTTTGTTCAGGAAAAAGCCGCCGTCGGCCGTAAAAACAGCGGTTTTAAAACCAACCTTTTGGGTTATTTCATCGATTTTGGAACTGCCCGTGTAAAGCGCGGAACGTAGCGTATAAAGGTGTGGGCTGTCCATATCCCACAGCGCGGGGTTTTGAAGGCTTACGCGCGCGGATGCTTCTTCGCTCCGCAAAACCTCGTCGCCTAAGCCATCGGCAAGCGTATGCAGGACTGTATACTCATTATCCCGCGAAACGATATCCGAAATCAAATTTATATCCCACGCGTTGTTTTCTTCATTAAAAAGCGCGGAAAAATACACGCCACCCGCGCCGAAACGCGCGCCTTTATGGCAATGGATATACACGTCCCGGAAAATCCCCGCGCCGGAATACCAGCGGCTGTTAGGTGAACGGTGGCGCACGCCAACGGCGATTTCGTTTTCGCCGACCCTTACAAAATCCGAAATGTCAACGTAAAAACTTGAATAGCCGTACTTCCACTCCCCTGCAAGCCGGGAATTTATATAAACTTCGCAGTCCATATAAACGCCCTCGAAAAAAATATTCACCGCTTCGTATTTTTCGTCAAGGCAAAAGGTTTTCATGTACCACCCGCAGGAGGTCTCGTAAAGGTCTTTCGCCTGCCATATAAGCCAGTCGTGGGGAATGCTTACAGGCTGGCGCTCCACATTTGCCGCTTCATCGTAGGTTGAGTCGATGCCAAGCTTCTTAAATGACCAATTGTCATTAAATAATTGTCGCATATAATCATTCCTCCAAAATCAAAATACTTGGATTGCAAGTTAAGGAAGCAGTCTCCCGTCCCTGTCCTTTAATAATACCGCAAAGCCGCAGGACGCGTCAATGTCGAATATAAACGAAAAAGCAGCCTGAAATTATTCAAAAGCCACCTTCTCAAAATAAATATATTTTTTCTAAATCAGACAGGTATGTCTAACCCCAATTTATTGCACTATTGAGAATTGTGCTTTATAAAATATGCTCCTCTATCCAACGTGCGACGCCGTCTTCATCATTGGACATGCAGATATAATCCGCGGCGGCTTTTGCTTCCTCAATCGCGTTGGAAACAGTTGCGCCAATCCCGCAGGCGCAGAGCATTTCAATATCGTTGTAGTCGTTTCCGAAAGCCGCGATTTCCGAAAGTTTTATACCAAAATGGGCGGATAGGGCGCTGACCGCGTTTTGTTTTCGGGCGTTTCTGTTCATTATCATATAAATTTCATTTTCGGATATTTCCCAATACAAATCATCGTCAAAAAGCCGTGTCATTGCGGATAGAGGAATATTATCCGTCTTTTGGAGAATGATTTTATCGGCGGGCAGGTTCGGCAGATCGGTAAAATCCGATAGCACAGCCTCGCAGTCAGGCCATATTTTTGAAGGGTCGAAATTCGCATACTGCGTATCATTGATTTCTACAGCGATTCGTGTGTCCGCGATTTGCAGTACCGAACATATCACGTTTCTTACTGTTTCCGGCTTAATCCCTGTTTGTTGGAATAGAGCATTGTCTATAGTGATTATTGCTCCGTTATGGTACACAGCAGCGTCGGCGTTAATTTTTAAGTTCAACATTTTTACAGACCGGATTGGACGGGCAGTCGCAATGACAATTTTGATGCCTTTTTCACGGCAGCGTCTAAATATTGAAGCCGTATATTCGGAAATGGTCTTATCTCGTTTAAGAAGAGTACCATCCAAGTCAGTAACGATCATTTTTGTCAAAATGCTACCCCATTAGGATTATGGTTTGCCTATTTATAGAAGGTATGATCTATCCCCCAATTATGAGGGATGTTATAACAGGAGCATTAAGGTACTGGTACAAGGCTCAAGATGCGGGAAACAAGGGCGTCCGTATCAAGACCATCCGCCTCGGCTTCGTAAGACAGCACAATGCGGTGGCGGAGGACGGAGGGAGCGGCGGCTTTTACGTCGTCCGGGCTGACAAAGGCGCGTCCTTCAAAAAGGGCGCGTATTCGGGCGCAGCGGTACAGGGCGATTGAAGCGCGGGGGGACGCGCCAAAGTTGATGTAGCGGTAGATACTCTCGCGGTCGCCCTTTTCGCCGCGTCCGCCTCGGAAGGCGGGGCGGGTCGCGCCCACCAGCGACACGATATACGCGGCTATGCGATTGTCCACATGAACCGCGTCCGCCGCCGCCTGCAGGGATTTGAGCGCGTTAATGTTCAGCGACTGAGGCAGGGGAGCGGGCGGCTTTCTTCCGGCGGTCAGGGTAAGCATAGAGACTTCCTGTTCCGGCGAGGGGTAGCGGACAAGCAGCTTGAGCAGAAAGCGGTCAAGTTCGGCTTCAGGCAGAGAGTAGGTGCCTTCATGTTCTATGGGATTCTGGGTCGCAAGCACGAAAAACGGGTGCGGCAGAGAGTACGTTGTTTCGCCTATGGTAACTTGGTTTTCTTCCATAGCTTCAAGCAGAGCGGATTGTACTTTTGCTGGTGCGCGGTTAATCTCATCCGCGAGGATCACATTGGCAAAAATGGGGCCCCGGCGTACGGAAAACGCGCTCGCTGACTGTTCCCATACCATAGTACCGGTGAGGTCTGCCGGTAAAAGGTCGGGCGTAAACTGAATACGCTTAAACACCAATCCGGTGGTGTCTGCAAGGCTCTTTACTGCAAGCGTTTTCGCCAGTCCCGGTACGCCTTCCAGCAAAATATGTCCGCCAGCGATAAGCCCTGTTAAAAGCCCGTCTATCATTTCTTCCTGCCCCACGACACGAGATGCGAGGGTTTTTCTGCACGAATTAAGAATCTCTTGAACTTCCATACGAAGAGTATAACAGGAACGTTCCTTTTTTTGCAAGCTATGACCTAGGCAGACCTTGACACAAACCGCACTTTGTGTTATTATAAATCAAAACTTTTATAGAGTAAAGAGAGGTTTACATGGCAGTCCCCAGAGTTAAAACGTCAAAAGCGCGGACGAGACGGCGGCAGGCAGTCAATATGAAACTTGAGGCCCCTAATTTAGTTGAGTGTGGAACATGCGGGAATATGGTTCTCTTGCACCGTGTCTGTCCAAAATGCGGTTTTTACCGTGGAAAACAGGTAATCGCACCTGATTCAAAGGTTTAAGGAGTATAAAATGGATGAATTATTTGAAAAGATGAAAAAACTTATAGCCGAAAAACTGGATGTTGACGAAGAGAAAATCACCCTCGACGCGTCGTTCCGCCAGGACCTCGGCGCTGATAGTTTGGACACTTATGAACTGGTTTATGCCATTGAAGAGAAGATGGGCATAGAGATACCGGACGAAAAAGCCAATGAATTTGAGACGGTCAAAGACGCTTACGACTTCATCAAATCCCAAGAAAAATAGTTTTGGCGCTTATAGGTAATCCGCGTGTACCAACGGTATGCGCGGATATTTTTTAATTTTTGACCCTTATGCTCTGCGTTATGTGGAATACCTCGCTTCCCGTCATTGAAGGGGAGAGAAAAAAAGTTTTGATCGCTTTTCAGAAGAATCTGTCCATACAATTCACAAACATTAGTCTCCTCAACCTTGCCTTGACGCATCGTTCCATATCAAACGAAGTACGCGGCGCTTCAAATAACGAGCGTCTTGAATTCTTGGGCGATTCGGTGCTGGGAATGGTAAGCGCTGCGATCCTGTACAAGCGGTTTGACGGAAAATCGGAAGGGGAGCTTGCCAAGATAAAGTCTGTGGTGGTTTCCGAGGATGTGCTGGCGGGCGCGGCGCGGGAACTGGGGATAGATTCGGTGGTTCTGCTGGGACGCGGCGAGGAACGTACTGGCGGCAGGAACAAGAACGCCATACTGGCGGACGCGCTTGAAGCCGTCATAGGGGCGCTGTATCTGGACAGCGGCTGCGAACAGGCGTACGCCTTTGTGGAGCGTGTCATCGGAAAAGAAATCAGCAGCGTGGTTGATACGGGCAGTCATCTTGATTACAAGAGCCTCTTGCAGGAATTCTGTCAGCGCGTTTTTAAAACCTGTCCCGCCTATCGAGTGGTACTGCGTTCGGGTCCTGAACACTTGCGTTGTTTCTTTGTGGAAGTGTCTGCTGGAGGAAAGATTTTCGGTCCCTGTAAGGGAAAAAACAAGAAGTCCGCCGAGCAGGAGGCGGCAAAAATGGCGTACAATGCGCTTTGTCAAACGCCGTTTTCTGAAGCGGGTCTTCAAGACGCGCTGTGCGAGAAAGTACCGCCTGCGCAAAAGGAATGATTATGTGTGCAAAATCAGGGAAACATGGGGAAGCGACGGTTTTTTTGTGCGTGGTATTGTTATGCGCAGGTACCTTATATACCTGCGCGAAAACCCCGTCTTCAGCAGAACAGAATGCCACTGCGCCCGCGCCGTCCGCATCCTCCCTTCCCATTCTTGAGGAAGCTTCTATGAAAGAAGACGAATCGCTCGTTGTTATAAGGACAGCGCTGGAAAACGCGAAAATTCCCGCAGACCTTTCTGCAGCCATTATGGAAGCGGCGCGGAACGGCTCGTTTCAAAGCGAGCTTGGGTTCGCCCTTGAGGGCGACCCATACCTCCACTACCTTGTTGACAAAGCGCACACCCTGCCGGACGGCTACGCACCGGACGACCTTGTGCGGCTGACCGGCGAAGGCAAATCCTACACCATAAACCGGAACGATCTCAGTCTGCGCCGCGCTGCCGAAGAAAGTCTTGAAAATATGGCGAAGGCAGCTCGGGCGGACGGTGTTACTCTCCTTGTCTCGTCGACCTATCGTTCCTATGATTATCAAGTAACGGTGTACAACCGGAACGTCAAGCAGATGGGGCAGGAAGCCGCTGACCGCGAAAGCGCCCGTCCGGGGTATAGCCAGCACCAAACAGGGCTGGCTGTGGATTTTGGTTCTATAGACGACAGCTTCGCCCAAACCAAAGCTGGTAAATGGGTATTATCCAACACATCCCATTTCGGCTGGTCATTGTCTTTCCCGGACGGTTACGAGGCTCTTACCGGCTATCGCTGGGAATCCTGGCATTACCGTTATGTGGGCGTACCGCTAGTACACTTCATAGACTTGTACTTTGGTGGAATACAGCAGTACGCCTTACAGTTCATCCACGAATGGAAACTCATTTCTCGGTAAGAACGCCGTTTTCAAAAATATAGTTGGCTTGATCAAGATATTCTTTCGGTATGGTGATGCCGCAGTTTTTCGCGGCGTCAAGATCGAAAAACAAGTCTGATTCCGACGGGTCTGTTAGGAATTTTACCGGAATTTCCGAAGGTGACTTTCCTTCAAGAATATCAACCACCATGTTGCCAGTGGCAAGCCCCGCCTTGTAGTAGTTGAAGCCTGACGCGATAAGTACACCGCCGTCCATAGCTCCTGTAACGTCGCCGGAGAAAATCGGCTTTTTTGCCGCGCCGAATACCTGTATGAGAGCGGGCAGGGCTGAGAACACTGTGTTGTCCGTGGTGAGGTATACGCCGTCAACGCGGTCAACGATGGCTTCCGCGGCCTGCCGCAATTCCGCCGAGTTATTGATGGACTGACTAATGAGCGTAATGCCCAAGTTTTTGCACGCCTCATCGACAATAGCCAGAGCAGACACCGAATTCGCCTCGGAACTTGTGTAAATGTAGCCAAGCGTCTTAATATTGGCTATGTTTTTAAACAGCGCGATATGCTCCGCCGTGGGAATGGCGTCCGAAAGTCCAGTTATGTTGCCGTCCCCATGTTCAAGTGTGGTAACGAGTTTCGCGCCTATCGGATCGGTTACAGAACAAAACACAATAGGCGTGTCTTTGATGACATTGGCGAGCGCCTGCGCTATGGGTGTCGCTATACCGACTGCGACATCAACCTTGTCGCTCTTGAACTTAGCTGCTATTTGCGACGCCGTATTCACATCGCCGTTGGCGTTTTGCAAATCGAATACCGCGTCAACCCCGCGCGCCTTCACCGCGTCCTGTACGCCCTGTTCGCAGGCGTCAAGCGCTGGATGCTGCACGATCTTCGCTATACCTATGCGTACCTGCCTGTCTGCATTAAGCGTCTGCGGCGCATTTGCAGTCCCTTGACGGGAACAGCCCGCCGCCAAAATCACCGCGGCAAGCGCTACGGCATGAAAAAAATGCCGAACAATCATAAGATGCTCCTTTCTACATAAAATATAGATGGCATAGTAGCACACTTGTTTCTTTTGATCAATACACGTGGATATGAAAAAAATCAAGTTCTGGAAAATTTGTCATTGCTGTGTTATATTATTTATACTATATTACACACAAAACAAAAGGAGAAATCCTATGAATTTTCTATATATTTTTAAGGATATGAAATTTTTGGGGATAACAGGATTAGTTGCGCTGTGCGTGTCGTGCGGGGTTGATTGGGATTCCCTCTCCACCCCTCAGTCCGTAACCATAGAAGTCGAACCTGGCGTACATATTCCCGTGGGGCGGGACATTTTCAACCTGAACGAGTATACGGCTTCTTCCCCCTCAGCTATGATGGAAAGCAATTTTGGGGCAGGTAAGATTAAAGACCTGATCTCAAGCGCGGCGATGCCCGCCGATAAAGCCCGCATCGCTATCAGCACCTACGACGATCCCGCGTATCCGACGACGCGAACCTATCTTCTGCGTTTCCCTATTGTGGATATGCCGCTGGATTTTACGGAATACGCCGCGCGGTTCAACGACCTCTCAATGGGGGATTTGAACGCCGATGTGAGCGGGATCATCGCCTTGAAAGAACGGCTGGGCATAAGCTACACCGCGGCTTTCGCCGAATACACACGGATCAATGGTCCGGTGGGCGGAAACGTTGATGTTGACATACGGGACGCCGTAAAGACGAACACGAGCATTACCTATACTCGTCTCGGCGTGAGGATAAAAGGCGACTGGGTAACGGGCGCGGCGAGCGGCGGTTTTTTGCAGGTGTCAGTTGATGATGGAACCACAAACGTGAATGGATTCGATCTTCCCGCTACTTCTGGCGTGTATGACCCGTCTTCGGGTTATACGTACTACACAACAACAGGGATGGGCGGAACATGGAATACGACTACCGCGTCAGGAAACAAGCTTAGCGTTTCGGTCAGTATGACGGAATTCCCGGAGCGTCTTGTCAGCGGCGGGCGGCTTTCCATACAGCCGGAATTTGTGGCGGATTGGACGTCGATGTCCGTAACGCTTGGTAACCAGTTGTCAGATACTTTGGAGTTTGATTTCACATCTTTGAGGACGGCGCTTCCTAATATGGAGTTCGACGACGTGAAAGGTTATGTGTACGTGGCTATGCCGGGCGGCGCGACTCCGACCGTTACGCTGAGACATGAAACGACAAACTTCTTGTCGGGAGCGGCAATACCGGCAGACGCGCCTATGATTGTGGATGGAGGAAACTATACGGGCAGCCTTTCCCCGTCCAGCTATCCTGCCTTCGATCTCACAGCTACCGTAAACGACGCACTTTCCAGCGCCCAAACCCTTAATTACTCCGTTAATGGATCGACCTATACCTTTACGCCCGATCAGAAAAGCGGAAGCGTTCGGGCGGTTCTGGTACTGAAGCTGCCTCTTGTGATGCGGCTTTCCGGCGATACGCTCGCTTCAAACAACAATGCGGTGTACACAGACGAGACAGGGCGGACAGTGGATACAAACGACTATATACGCTTTTCTTTTACCGGTTTTGATCCTAATATGCTTGGCGACAAAGACCTTTTGGGGCGTTCCTCGGCGGATGCAAAGGTGTATGATTTCCTTGAACTGCACGGACTGCGCCTTATTTTGAGCGATACGGTCAATACCGTGGTGAACGGCGCCTATCTTGCCGTGAAGTCCCGTTCCGATGCGGCGGCGGGTAGTCTTATCAGCTTATCTCAGCCGCCTTACACAGATATTTCTATCTCGCTCGCTGTGGATTATCCTTTCGCGCCGGTTTTTGACATTGTGTTCAAGAAAGAGCCGAGCGCCCCTTACGCGCGTATTTCGGTGGGAAAGGGCAATGTATTCAACTTCGGCATCCAACTGGAAGCCAAAGCCAAGATCGATCACACTATCAATTTTTAAGAAAACAGAAGAGCGCGTTTTTTGGAGGCTTGAACTATGAGGAAATTTATTATATTTTTTGCGCTGGGCGCGATAACAGCGTCGCTTGCCTGGGCTGACGACAACAGCGGCGCAACGAAGCGGTCGCTTTCCTATCCTTACCGTCGGTACGTCGAAGTAGGCGTTGATGCGGGCGTGGGTTTTGCGAACAATTCGCTGGGATTGTCTGATATTTTCAGGAAAAATATCCGTATAAACAACGAGTTCCTTGCTAAAATAAAGGATAACGGTTTGCAGTTCGATTTCGATGTTGATGCCACCTCATTTATCAAGGTCAACGTCAGTCCGAATTGGGGCTTTGATATACGGATGTCCGTGGAGGGCAGCGCGCGGTTCGGTCTACCGCAGAACATATTCACGTTCCTGGCCACTGGTAACCTTGCACCTCCTCACAGCTTCGCAGGAACTATCGGCGTATCTGGCGCGGTGTTCGCTGGACTGGACACGGATATTCACTGGCGGCTTCTCAAAAGCAAAAAACTCAAGGTAAGCGTGGTTCCCGGAGTTTTTGTTCCTCTTTTTTACATACCTCAGTCTGGTTTCTCATACAATTTACGGGCAGACGACCGCATCCTTATGACCATAGACGGCGGTTTCAGCGTGTACACGCCCCACCCCCTTTCCAACGGCAGCGACGACGTAAGCGAGCAAGGTATCTTCTCAGCCGCGGGCATCGATATGTCTGTCAGTGCGGAGTACGACATTTTTAGCTGGCTGTCCGCAGGCGGCGGAATCACGCATATACCGCTCATCGCCTCAACCCTGCAAAACCGCGCCTATATCTCGTTCAAAGGCGCAGACGGCGGACCTTTTACTGTAATTGACTCCGACAATCTCATAGGAAGCGGCGCGCCGGTGAACCGTCCCACGAAATTCGACATTGTTAACGACCGGCAGACCATGAAAGTCCGCCGTCCCCTGCGATTTGAGGTATTCGCCGCTTTAAAACCCTTCAAGTCGCCTGTTTTTATCCTGCGTCCCACAGTAGGCGCGTCTCTGCTCAACCCGGACGGCAAGCCCCATGTCAATATCTCGCTCGCGGCGGAGCTTAACACACGCTTCTTCCTTATGCGTTTTGCCACGGCTTACGAAGAGCTTCTTTGGAAACACAGCCTCTTACTGGGCTTCGACCTCCGCGTCTTCGAACTTGACATAGGCGTTGATCTGCGCGCCCAAAACCTGACCCGCAGTCTTGATTTCAGCGGCGCGGGCGTCCGTGTCGGACTGCGCTTCGGGTTCTGATTTTTTTCTGTCAAACGACGCGATCTCTTGCCAAACCATCCGAAGAGGACGGTGGCAAGGGATCGCGTCGTTTGGCTCATATTTTTAGAAGTGTACTCAAAAAGTCTGATTAAAAAGATGAATAAGGAAAAATAAGGCTAGTAAAGCGTTGACAGTCCTGTTATATGCCATTTTTTAACTTAAAATAATTCTACCTGTAATTTGGCTTTTTCAATTTGATTATTTTGAATATTGATTAATGAATCAATATTTGAATCATTAATTATTACGCCGTCTAAAATGACATAAAACCGTTTGTTTGCACTTTTCATAACTTTAATATTATTTAACGTTCCAAGACTCTTACCATCCCATATCATCAATCCATAATCAGAATCTTTTGCCATAGCAATATCTTTTAAGGTATAAAGCTCTCTCCCTTTCTTAATACTATTTTCATTCATAATCTCATTTACTTTCCAATTCCCAACATTGTTTCGTACTTTTTCTCCTACAAAATAAACAATTACGTTATTATATTTTTTCTTTAAAAGATACTTTTGTACATGTAAATCTATCCCTTTCGCATCTCCAATTAGAATAGTAAAATTTTTATCAATAATACTATCAATCTTTTGAATAGCAGACTGAGACAAATGACTAATACTGATTGATCCCGATATAAATATATTCATTTAATTACTCATCCTTGTTTTTGTCAAAGTAAAAATAGATATTTTAGTATAACCTTTTTCTATCATAATATTGGTCATTGCCATCAAAGTTGCGCCGCTATCAAATACATCGTCAAAAAGAAGTATATGTTTCGACATTTCTAACTGTCCTTGAAGATTAAGAGATTGTCTTATTCTTTCATATTTCTCATTCGTATCAATGTTTTTTATTTCTTCACAATTTGATGAACTAAAAATATCCTGACGCAATTCTTTTTTAAATACTCTTGCAATTTCCTGAGCTACCAATATGACAGGCTGCAAATTCCGATGTTTATTTGAAGGAGGAGTAGGTATGATAATATTCATTTTTTCAATAAATTTTCTGAAGTCGGAATCAGATGATATAATATCCATTATATCTTTAATACTTGAAAATTTCTGACCATATTTCAAATCATATAAGCATTGACCTATAGGGCTTCTTACTGTATTAAACTGGGGATGGCCATATTGATCTTCACCTAAATATTCACTTCTAATTGTATGCACATCAAAAGCATAACCATATTTCCATGGTCCCAAAATACTAATCATTTAGTCTAAATCCTCCAAAACCAAATGAGAATCCAAGATTTTGATAGTTCAAATTACATTATTTTGACACAGTTTTGCATACAAAAATATATTTCACTTGAATCTCTGTCTAAAATTATCATACTTTTTTATAGTTTGTCAAGAAGAGAACATAAATAAGGCTCAGAGGCTTGTTATTGAAGCCCTTATCTTTTATATCACCAGTTTTCCCTGTTTTGCGGCAAGGGTGATTTCCGCCTCGGTTCCCGAATTAAAGACGATGAAATCGTTTTCGATGCCGTCGCTGAAGATAACTCCGTTTTCGCCCATGAGCGACTCTATCCGCAGCGGCGTTCTTTTGGAAACGGTTCCAAAGATCAAATTGGTGCCTGTGGTTTTGCTGGGGAATGGTTCGCGCACGGCAAACAAAAGCTCGCTTGACGACCATTTTCCCACTACGCCGGAAAGTTCCGAAGGACCAAAGCTTTTTTTCCGTTCCGCCATGGATGAAAACGACAGCTTTTGCTTTCTCTGTCTGTTTGCCTGATTCGGCGACGACTCCTTCAACGCTATGTGCCTCGTTACCCGCTCCTCGCGGGAAAATTCCGCCTCCATAGGAGCTGCTGTGGCAATCTCCATGTCGCACATCTCTTGTGCAAGTACTTCTTCGTCAAGTTTCGTCAGTCCTTCCTGTTCCTGCGTGGCGCCGTAGGGGCGACCGATTACCGACTCGCTTAAACGGGAAGCGCCTGCGATAACGCTTTTCATCCAGCCGGTTGAACCGAGTCCCGTGGAAACAATGACGCCGCTTGACGATTGGTTTTCCTTTAAGCCATTGTACTTTATCACATAGCGCGCGCTTGTGTGTGTTTTCTGCCCGATAAAAAAATCATTCACCGCAAGCAGTTCCTGCCCGTTCTGTATGCGCGCCCTTGCCATGCTTACATCCGCGGTTTTGCGGCGACCGGCTATTGTTTCCTCAATGATTTTGCGCGCGTCCTGCGGTTTGAAGGGAAGCAAAACACCGTCCCAGCGGGCGGCGTCGGGATTTATGCCAATGAGCGGCTGCCCGTCAAGGTATTTGAGCGTGTTCGCCACAAGTCCGTCCTGCCCCACCGCCACGACAATATCGTCCGGTGCGAACATAAAATTTGGCAGGAATTTGCGGTCGATAATTTGCAGACCAACAAGTTCCTCCAAACTTTGCCGCACTTGCAGCAGCGAGGCATTGTATGTTCTGTGCTCCGCTTCGTATTCGTCAAAGTCGCCGCCGAGTTTCTTAATGTAAAAACGCGCCTGAGACACGGTATTTTGCGCCTCAAGCACATTCTGCATCCGGGTGGCGCGCGTTACAATAACGATGCGGTTTTCGTACTTTTTCACCGCGCTTTGTTACCGCACGCCTTGACGCGCCGCGGACTTGCTGTCAAGAAGGGACGAGAGCAGATCGGGCGTGATGTTAAGATTGCCGATTTTTTCGGCTTTGTCCGCGATCCCCTGAAACGCGAGCGCCATAAGCCGCGATGAATCCAGTCCTCCAGCTGCCAGCGCCTTGAGCGTGTCAACATTCATGTTTTCATACACTTCCATGACTTTGTGCAGGGCGTAGGCTTTGGAATCGGCTTCAATGTTGGCGTTGCGCACCCGTAAATCAACCAGCGTCTTGTTCCGCTCCTCTTCGGCAATTGAGAATTGCTGCTCTTCTTCTCGCATGGCGAGTTCTTTTTGTCGCGCCAGCCGCTCAGTTTCTAGCTTTGTCTCCCGTATCTGCCGATTTTTGCGTTCAACGGCAATTTCCGTATTCAGTTCGCTTTCGCGTATCATCCGTTCCTTTTCGACCGCGTTGTTTCTGCGCTGGAAAATCGCCTCGTCGGATTCCTTGAGAATCATCTCCCGTGTTTCCGCCTCAAGCGCCTTTGCCGTTTCGGGACTGGGCTTTATTGCCGCGATAGTTACCGAAAGCACGGAAACCCCCAGACTTTGCACCATCTTGTGATTGCACAGAGCAGCAAAAGCCGCGGCGGCAACATCGTCGCTGGCGGTCAGCGCTTCTTTAAGGCGCAGCTTTTTCATCTCGCCCTTCACCGCTATTTGCAGCAGATTAACCAGCCGCTCCGCCAGTTTTTCCGGGTCGTCGGAAATGCGGTGCAGGCGGCGGCTGTCAATAGTGTAATTCAACATTTCCGCGGTTTTTTCAGGATCGGTAATACGGTAGGTCAGCTGTCCCTGAATCGACAATTCCTGAAAATCCGCCGAATTTTCCGCGAACATAAACTGCGCGTCCGCGCTCCCCACCGGCACTGCCACCAGAGAAGCCGCTGGTACGTAGTACCAGAACGAAATACCGTCTCCGCGCGCGCGGATAACGCCCTTGTGATAGCGAATAATATAATTCCCCGGCTCAAATTTCACAAACCGAAAACCAAACATTGTTTCCCCCTTATAAATAGTATATCAGAACTTCCCGACCTAACGCAAGGTTATAAACGTGCGGGTTTTAATCTAATATTCATCCTATTTTATCTTCTAGATCATTTTTCAATATTCCATATTCGTAAGTATTAAGCCACAAAGGGATTCCATGTTCATTTTTATTGAAATAAATATTTTCCCTTAATGTTCCCTCTCTTTTCATGTTCACTCTTTCCAATAATTTCCATGAAGGAACATTATCAGGACTACAATGCGCGATTATTTTATGGACATTCCTTTCATAAAATCCATATTCAATGACAGCTTTTACCGCTTCTGTTGCAAAACCATTTCCATGAAATTTTTTATTGA
>QMCE01003097.1_pt1 | contig 16391 bp, 27 predicted proteins | sample 1821851 | NCBI WGS metagenome assembly QMCE01 (sample SAMN09453174, study PRJNA476694) | Termite gut metagenome, whole genome shotgun sequencing project. | isolation source: worker | host: Odontotermes sp. | place: South Africa:Pretoria | collected 2016-01-28
CTGAAGCGTATAGAGGAGATGGAGGTGCCAATCATGGAAGAGGCAATCAAGGCGTATCGCCACGTAACGGCGACAGATGAGTTCAAGGAGATCGAGCGGCTGCGCTCGCGGGCCCGGCACAATGAAGCGTCCGCGATTGGTCATGCTCAGCGCGAAGCCAGAGCGAAGGGCAAAGCAGAGGGCAGACGTGAAGGCAGGCGCGAGGGTAGACGCGAGGGTAAAGCGGAAGGAAGACGCGAGGGTAAAGCGGAAGGCAGGCGCGAGGGCGAGCAAATCGGCGAGAAACGCGCGGACGAAAAATGGCAGAATGTAGTCGCGGATAAGGACGCGGCTCTGGCAGAACAAGCCGCGCTGATCGCGGAGCTTCAGGCTCGGCTCGGTAAGGACTCATAAAATACGAAGGCGTTTGAGAAAGTATGATAAACTCCCCAAACGCCCCCTCGTATTGTAACGCAAGCAGAAACATCCGCTTGATGTTCTCATCTTTTCATTATATATTCTCAAACATCTCCAAATATCTGTCTATGGTATATTTTGCGTATTTTACGCCCTTTAGAAGCTCTCTAAATTTTATGGGTCAAGTTGGGCGTTTGCGGTGGGGAGCTTCATTTGAGGGTTACGCTAGAGTGTCAGGCGCTAAATTTTTTAGTTAATATTTTGCATAGATATGAATTATTGAGTGCTTGGGAATTATCCCCGCCCACGATCCCAAGGACTAGGAAGCGGCAAAAAAGCATAATCTTTAAATTATCGATATAAAAACCCTGGCGGCACTCTTAACGATGAAGCACCTGAAACATATAGAGGGCTTACCGTAAAAAAGCGTGCGCGGCAGTGATCGAAGCTTTGAAAGCAGGCGGCTTTTTCGTAAAAGAAGAACCTATAACCACTCTGTCAGGCTTAGTCCACCGGTTTCGGCGCTGCACTGTTGATGCGCACTTCCAAAACTCGGCGCGCGGGGTTCTGCGGGTTTTGGCGGGGATTATGCGGTTGTTCGCCGTATTGGAATCCGCCGTTACGATATACCGAATTTCCGCCCCACTGTGGGACATATTACCACTGCCATAGTTAGCCGTTCGCCGGTTTCGGCGCCGCGCCGTTGATGCGCCACCTCGGAGGGCGGCGGTCTATGCGGAATCGGTGGTTTAGGATTTTGCCGTCATTTCCGCGCTCCGCGTATGCGCCCAATAGCCCCGTACTACACGCCCCGCGCCGCCCCGTTGTGGGACATATTGCCGCCACTATAAGTCAGCCATCCACCGGTTTCGGCGCTGCACTGTTGATGTGCCCCCTCGGAGGGCGGCGGTCTATGCGGAATCGGCGGTTTAGGATTTTGCCGCCATTTCCGCGCCGTGCGTATGCGCCCAATAGCCCCGTACTACACGCCCCGCGCTGCCCCACTGTGGGACATATTGCCGCCATAGTTAGCCTCTTCGCTGGTTTCGGCGCCGCGCCGTGCGTATGCACCCAATAGCCCCGTACTACGCACCCCACCGCCCCACTGTGGGCATATTGTCGCCGCCATAGTTAGCCGTCCGCTGGTTTCGGCGCCGCGCCGTTGATGCGCCACCTCGGAGGGCAGTGGTCTATGCGGAATCGGCGGTTTAGGATTTTGCCGTCATTTCGGCACCGCGTATGTGCCCAATAGCCCCCTACTACACGCCCCGCGCCACCCCGCTGTGGGACATATTGCCGCCGCCATAGTTAGCCGTCCACTAGTTTTGGCGCTGCGTCGTTGATGCGCACTTCCAAAACTCGGCGCGCGGGTTTGGGCGTGTCTTTATATTTCTCGATGATTTCTGTCTTGCTTTGATCGACATTTTCGCGGCAGTGTTCGATATTTCCGTTTTGAAAATAAAAAATAACCTGCCCAAAAAATCCGCTGCGGCATAAATCATCAAGATATAGATGTATTTCGCGTTCCGCTTTTTCCGCCATAATTCTCTCCCTTATCCTTCTACTGCGGTTTTTCCAAATGTTCGGATAAACCATAAACGTATAATGATAAAAAACCTGCATTCCGCACGGGATTTTCATCCTTATTTGTCCGCCTCGATCCAAATGTGAGCGCCGGGCTGGCCGGGCGTCCAAAATCGTTCTATGCCGCTCCTGTCAACGCGGCAGTCATCGTGCCAAATGCCGATGTTTGTGAGCGCGTCCATGATTGGTTTCCAAAGAGCATCGGGGTCGGGCGTTTTTGTGTTTGGGATGACGGTGCCGTTCAGTCCGATTGACTGGTGAAAAAAGAAGTGGATTTCAATTACTGCCCGTCCCTGTATCCTGGGTTTGCGCCTTTCTTTAAGAAAAGCCGCTTGTACGGTTTGTTTCCACTCATCAGCAGTCGGCGGAATATAGAAGTTGCCGTACTTCCCTCTCTTTGGGCGCGGCTGGGCTTGCGGCTCGCCTTCCACGAATATATTGTACATTAATCTCATCCGCTTATCTCCTTTCCTTATATACACTTTTATACCGATAATCAGCACTGGAAAATTTCAGCAAATTACCGTGTTCCACAATCCGCGAAATTATTGCGGTCGGCGGCTGGTCTTGCGACTTACCTTCTACGAACATATCGTAAATTAGTTTCATTCGATTGCTTCCTTCCCTTCTATATGCTTTTTATACCGATAATCAGCACCGGAAAATTTCAGCAAATTACCATGTTCCACAATCCGCGAAATTATAGCGGTCGGCGGCTGGACTTGCGGCTTATATTCTACGAACATATCGTAAATTAGTTTCATTCGATTGCTTACTTCCTCTCTATACACTTTTATACCGATAATTAGCACCGGAAAATTTCAGCAAATTACCGTGTTCCGCAATCCGCTAAATTATGGCGATTGGCGGCTGGGCTTGTGGCTCGTCTTCCACGAACATATCGTAAATCAGTCTCATCCGATTATCTCCTTTCCCGCTATACGTTTTTTACTTGCTTGAGACTGCGCTTCTATCCAGTCTGAATAAATTTTGTTGGCGTAATCTATACTTGAATTGGGTGGATGTCCGCTGCGTACTGCGTTCTCACCGCAGTTATATGCCATGATTGCTTGCCATGCGTTGAAATCAGGGATTGATAAAAGATATTTCAAATGCCGAAGTCCGATATAAATGTTATGTTCCGGGTTGCGCCAGCAAAACTTACCGGGTTTATCCCAATACCGTTCCACAAAGTAGTCAATGTAGCGCGGGTTTAACTGCATAATGCCAAGGTCCCCTGTAATGCCTACGCAATCAGCCGTGAGATCGGGATTTTCGGCTTTTGCAACTTCTAAAGCTAGTGTACCGGGGACACCCACTTCCAGCGCAATGCTAAGGATCAACTCAATCATTTGTACTTCCTAATTTTCAAAATCAAGGACTTTCATCCGAAAGCTTTACGCTTTTTATACCGGTAATCAGCGCCATAAAATTTCAGCATGCTGTTGTCTTCCACGATCCGCAAAATTATAGCGGTCGGTGGCTGGGCTTGTGGCTCGCGTTCTACGAACATATCGTAAATTAGTTTCATTCGATTACTTCCTTCCCTTCTATATGCTTTTTATACCGATAATTAGCGCCGGAAAATTTCAGCAGAAGGACGTCTTCTGCAACCTGCAAAATTATGGCGGTCGGCGGCTGGGCTTCTAGTTCGCGTTCTACGAACACATTGAACATCAGTTTCATCCGCTTATCTCCTTTGCCTCTATACGCTTTTTATACCGGTAATCCGCACCGGAAAATTTCAGCAGGCTGCCGTCTTCCACAATCCGCGAAATTACGTCGTTTTCGAGGTGGAATTCGAGGCACTTGGGGCATGGTTTTTCATTGGATGTGCAGTCGTTTTTCATGTGGCAGTTTGCGATGAAAATGATGGGGAGCAGGTGGTCGTAGCGTTTGCCGACGACGTGGGACATCCAGTTGCTTTTGTGCTGGGAATCTTTTACTTTTTCTACTTCGTCGATTACGAGTAGGGGAGTTTCGCACAGTTCCTTGAAGATTTCCCATTCCGAGCCGAAGCCGTTGTAGGCGGCGTGGAGTTTGAGGGTGATTTCATACGCGGTATACAGTACGCCGCTTGTTTCTTTGAGGATTGACACGGCGAGGTGCGTTTTTCCGTTGCCGTTTTCGCCGAGCATGACAAGTTTGCCGTGCGGGGCGGCGGCGAACTCACGGCAGGTTTGCACGTGCGCTTTGAGCTGCGGCGTATACGCGTTGAACGTGGAAAAATCTTCGTCCCAGAACTTTTTCCCGATGTTCATTTGAGTGAAGCGCGCTGTTTTTTGCCGCGTTTTCAGTTCCGCCTCCTCTTTTTCTTTTGCCAGAGCCGCTTCTTCCAAACATTTTGGGCAGTCCGGGGGGATTATTTTTACGCGCCCGTCGAACGAGGTGCATCGCACGGGCGCGCCCCGGTACGCGCCGTGTTTTTGGCACGTGAAAGCCTGTTCCGGCAGATTGACGGGCGGAATAGCGCTGTTTGCGGGAGGCGGCGCGTTCAATGGTGGCGCGTCTGATTCGCCTAATTCGTCCGGTCTTTCAGTTTTGGTCATCTGTAATCCCCTCAAAGATTTAATCCAACACCAGCGACTTTTTATCCTGCTGATGCGACGCCGCCGATCCTACACGCGGCGGATAGTTGCTTTGTTGGGCGGCGAAGCGTTTCTGACAGCGCAGAATCCAGCCGTGCAGGACGAATTTGTCTGGGCTTGAGGGCACGTAGCGCGGCGCAATGTCGCCGTTTCGCACATCTGCGGCGAAGTTTTCCAGAGCGAGCCGCACCATGGCGCAGCTTATATCGGTTTTAGCCCAAAAAGCCTCCCATTCCTTTGGCGACTCGATCTTTGCGGCGGGGCTGAAAACCGGTGTGTTTTGCCACAAATGTAAAAACAGGCGTTTGGGATTTCCCTCCAATCCTTTAGTAAAATTTTCCCCTAAACTTTTATCCTCACACACATTTTTTTCGGTCTGGGTGAATTTTTCCCTGTGTGAAAACGATGTGTGTGTATGATCTTGCTTATTGCTCTTGTTATTGTTATTGATTTCGGGAAGGGTTTCGGGAAGCCTTTCAGAAGGATTCGGCAAAGGCTTGTCTTTGGGATTTCCCGAAGGATGTTCCAAAGGATTGAGGGAAGGATTGAAGGAAGTATTGCTGAAAACTTCGTCAAACGCTATACGAAAGCTGTCGCCCTTCGCGTAGATGGCGCTCTTAAAGGCTTCCATTGCCTCGCACAGGAGATCGCACTCGGGCAGGATTTTGTATTCGTCCCCCCACGATTTTACCACATTGGGATTTTCCGGGAAGTTATAGCGTATGGCGTTGGGAATCCACACCAAACGGGCGTTAAAATCCGCCTTGACCATGCCTTGTTCTTCAATTTCCGTGAATGCCTTGTCGAACGCCTTTTGACTCCAGCCGAGTTCTTCGGCAAACGCGGCGCGTCCCTTACAGAGTAGTCCGGGCATGGGACCCGGCTGGGGGGCGGTAAGCAGGTAGAGCCACAACGCCTGTCCGCTTGGTTTCAGCGAGGATAATTCGCAAAATTTCTTGTCCGCCCACAAACGGGTCTCAATTTTCCTATACCTTCCCATAATTCGCCTCCGAAAATACCTCAGGCTTAACGCCTTTCCCTTTCATTCACCAAATTTCCATACGCTCACCCCGCGGATTCGACTTCGGCGTCGTAACGCAGACCTGCATCGTTCCGCAGCGCTTCGATCGCCTCATTGGCTTTCGTCAGTGCGTAGGTTTCAATGAGGCGCGCGCCTTCTTTCACATTTACAGACTGGTTGTCGATAAGGCGGAAAATCTCCTCTGCGGAAAACTGTTTTCCCATATCAAACCTACATTCCCTAACGCTGTAATTGGCTCATTCACCAAATTTCCATACGCTCACCCCGCGACTTCGACTTCGGCGCTGTAATGCAGACCTGCATCGTTCCGCAGCGCTTCGATCGCCTCATTGGCTTTCGTCAGTGCGTAGGTTTCAATGAGGCGCACGCCTTCTTTCACATTTACAGATTGGTTGTCGATAAGGCGGAAAATCTCCTCTGCGGAAAACTGTTTTCCCATATCAAACCTCTGCGCGCTCACCCCGCGGATTCGACTTCGGCGCTGTAACGCAGACTTGCATCGTTCCGCAGCGCTTCGATCGCCTCATTGGCTTTCGTCAGTGCGTAGGTTTCAATCAGATTAAAAATATTTTTCACTGAAAACTGTTTTCCCATATCAAACCTACATTCCCTAACGCTGTAATTGGCTCATTCACCCAATTTCTATACGCTCACCCCGCGGCTTCGACTTCGGCGCTGTAATGTATGCCTGCATCGTTCCCTAACGCTGTAATTGGCTCATTCACCCAATTTCTATACGCTCACCCCGCGGATTCGACTTCGGCGTCGTAACGCAGACTTGCATCGTTCCGCAGCGCTTCGATCGCCTCATTGGCTTTCGTCAGTGCATAGGTTTCAATGAGGCGCACGCCTTCCTTCACATTTACAGACTGGTTGTCGATGAGGCGGAAAATCTCCTCTGCGGAAAAATCCTTTCTCATATCAGAGTCCCTGCCTCACTTTTGCTGTCTTTTTCCCGATTAAGCACAAAGGCTACTTTTTTGTATCTTGACTTGTTGCGATTGATGCAGAGAATTTCGTAGCCGTTCCGTACTCTGAACTCGCGCATGCGGCGGGAGACTGTATCGGCATGGTTCTTTTTTGAGGGCGGATACCGTTTGGTTACGTCTCGTTTCAAGTCCCATAGTCCAAATTCATGATTCATCGGGTACATATCAATTACGTCCCGAACCGCTTCCGACATGGAATTACTTAAATATGTCATTTTAACCTCCATATTTTGTGGCTGGAACAGAGTTGTCCCTGCCTTAAAATCATTTTCGTACTGCGTCAGGCTGCATAGACTTGGCTTGTTCGTCATATTTGCCGTATCTTTTTGCGTATTTCGCTTTTTCCGCTTCGGTGAGGGGGTATTTTTTCATCATTTGAAAGGCTGCGTAATGCGCGAAGGTGGAGGTTGGGAATTGGCCGCCGTGTCCTTTTATTCGGGCGTATTCGAGGATGTCTTCAAAGGCTTCGATGTCAACGGTAAATCGGATGGTTTTTCGTTTTTTGCTTTTCATTATGGATGCTCCTTTTGCAGTGTCCGATCAAGCTGCTGACGCGGCATCCGTTCAACCCTTCCCCGCCCGTTCAACCTGATTTTGCTTTCTCTCGTTCTCTTTATTCGCCGTGGGGTTTAGTACCCGGCCACTGTGTGGCGGGGTACTAAACCCCACAGATACTAATTTCCTTACAGAACGAACCTCGTCAATTCTGTAACACGTACATGTTTCCCCGACGCTTGCGGCGAGGAGGTTCATTCAGCGTTTCCGGGTTAAGGGAAAGCCTAAAACCCGTTTTTGGGGAGACTTGCGTCTGTTCTTCCGCTGTCCGCGCAGAGCAGCGCGCAGGCAGATAACGGCGGCTCCCCAAAATATAATGTTCAGCGCAATTTCAATGCCTGTCATACGTTTCCTCCTCCTGATTGATACGCCGCAAGGCACATATCCACCTGCCGCGCAATTATCCGCTCTTTCCGCGCTGTATCGGGCGTTTTTATAGACGTCTTGTGCAGTTCGCGGTAGTCCCGCAAAAGACCAGCCAGATACCGGATTTCCGCTTCTTTCATGTTTAGGAGGATTTTCTCAAACCGTCCTCCGTTCAACACCCTAATCTGACAACCGCTCTTGTCATGCCGATTAAACATTCGCATACGACCCTCCCGTACGGCGCGCGGCGGATGTGTTCCTGTTCAGGATTTCATCGGCAACGGCGGAAATTTGGGCGTTGGAATGGGTTTGTTTGCGGAGCATGTATTCTTCGAGTTCGGTGCGCTTGAAAAAAAGGCGTCCGTTCTTTTTACCGCTGCGGCGGGGCAGATCGCCGGTGTGAACGAGCCGGTAAAGGTGGGGCTTTGAATAGCCGGTAAAAGCTGCGGCGTCGTCGATATTCATGGCTTCGCGTTCGGTGTTTGGCTTTTTTGGCTCGTGTTTTGCAGGGGGAGGCGGGGCGGCTGTCGGTTCCAGAACGCCGTCTTCGCCTATAAGCTCCATGAGGGAAGCGAGAAGCGTGTTAGCCGCGCCCGCTACTGTTGCAACTTGGGCGATCAACCGCGCCCCTTCTGCTTTTGTCATACCGATGCTCCTTCAAATATTTACGAATCTTTACGAAATTTGGATATACAGCGTAAAGAATTATGCTGAATCCCTCTAAGGTCGAGAGGATGGCTTGCATAATCTTTCGATTTTCTTACGCGCCAACGCCCATCCTGCGCGAGTCAAAAGTTTCCACCACGCCTTGAAAGTTGTACCCTTCAATAAATCCCGCAAGGAACGTACGTTTTGCGTCTGGATCGCGGGCGAGCCGCTTGATTTTGGCGATTGCCTCTACGAAAACGCGGATTTCCTCCTGTTCGGTCGTAGTTTTCTCTGTAGTATCAGCCATTTCTATTCCCCTCCATTGGGATAGAAACCGCCACTGTGGGCGGCTCCGATCCGTATATTTATGAATAAATGTCATACATGCACATATAGCGCGCTTATCTTCTATAGTATGTGTAAATTCAAGCTCAATACCTTGATTCCTCCGCAGGGTGTATGGATTGGGCGGATTGATTACCGCCGTTTTTAACTCTGGATACATCATAATATCCTAAAGATAATTTGTCAAGTATTTTTTTGCTTTTTTTCAAAAAATATTTGACTAAAGATAATTTTTATGCTATAATCTCTTTAAGTGAATGGAGGTTATATCTTTGAACAGCCGATTAAAGACGGCTCGTGTTGCGCTCAACCTGACTCAAACTCAATTTGGGAAGAAATTGGGAGTAGCCGCCGCCGCAATATCCAAAATTGAAAAAGGGGTCAATGCTCTCACTGATCAAATGATCCTTGCAATATGCCGCGCGTATCCAATAAACGAAGTTTGGCTGCGCACTGGAACAGGCAGTATGTTCGCTGAAAAAAATGCTGATATTATCGAACAGCTCGCGCAGGAATATGATCTTGACGAGTTGGACAAGCGGATACTTGAAGCGTCGGCGCGCAGAGCCATAGCAACGGATTTTGTTGTATCTCTTACCAATTCTCTTGAAAGTGAGAACGCGGAATCTGCGGAGAATCCGAAGCTTGATCCTGCCAAAAAGGCGTAATTCCCTGTTTTCACAAGCCGCGCTTCCTTTACGCGCGCCGTCCGCCGCCGTTTTGCCTGACATTGCGCACCGCGCCGTGTATATATCCGACATAGTTTTGCGTAAGCAGTCTTTCGCACAAAGAGTGCGGGTTGAAACGATGAGTTTCCGCGCTGTTTTGAAAGCTCTTTTTTAGCCATACCCCTTCCTTCTTTTGTATTATACCAATCATATCTTGATTACTACAAGTTTGTCAAGTATTTTTTTTGCATAATTCAAGAAAAATCTTGACTTATTGTAAAAGATATGATAAGCTCTCAGTATGAATACGGAAACTATTAACCATAGAGTGAGGTTACTGCGCAAAGAGATGTGTATGAGCCAAGCAGAATTCGCTGAAAATATCGGCTTAACGTATTCGGCAATATCGTCTATAGAAACAGGCAGGGCGGCTGTTACAGACACGAATATAAAAGCCATCTGCTTTACCTTCGGCGTACGCGAAACATGGCTGCATGAAGGAACCGGTCTTATGTTTTCAATCGATCCGCCTTATAAAAGGGAAATGCTGAAAACATTTGACGGACTTATGCCGGAAAGTCAGAACTATATCCTCGATTGTATAAAAAAACTTGCCGAAATGGAACGCAAGATTCAAAAGAAACTAGAGAAGCAAACGCTGTACGCCTCAGAGTCCGCGCCCATATACGCCAAGGACAGCGGCAGGCTGCAGAAAATCTCCTTTGTCGGACGCTCGGCAGCCGGGATGCCGCGGGAAGCTTTTCCTATCTCTGATGAGTCTGTCTATGTTCCGGCACGCCTTCTTACTGATAAGCAGGCAGACTACTATTGCGTACAAGTCTGCGGTCTGAGCATGCAATGCGCGGGCATCAAAGACGGAGATATTGCGCTCATCAAACAAACGAACATCCCCGAATACGGAAAAATAAACCTTATACACGTGAACGGCGAATTCACGCTCAAACGCCTCGAACTCAAAGACGGCAAGCCCTATATGTGCTGGGAGGATGGAAGCGGGCAAAGCATCCTCATAGACACTGAAAATTATCAAGTGCAAGGGGTTTTTGTGGCGATTGTAGAGTGAGGAGGAAAAGGCGCTGCGGGGCTTTCGGGCGCTGTCAAAAAGGCGCAGGGGGAAAAGGCTGTGTGGTGCTTTCAGGCGGGGTGGTTTTCAAGGTACTAAGAGGCGTCTGTAATTTCAAACCGTTCTTTGAGTTTTCGATAGTAATTCGTAATACTCTTGTCGCCGCCGTTATCGAGGAACAAGCAAAATGGTTTTGTTTCCCCATACGCCAACTATTGGATTGGTTAGTGAAAATGAGACTTGAATACCTCATAATTACATGGTAGACTTTTTGTACAGAAGGCAGTACATGGCTAATCATTCCAAACCTCCAAACTCTTCATTTTCTAAGCCTCCCTACACCATTACGGAAAAAGCTGCCGATTATTTGGCAAAAATCGTTGAGACCGTAACACGGCTTGAGTTTGGAACGGGCTTTAAACGTGATATAAAACTACATCGGGAAAACCGTTTACGGACTATTCATTCGTCTCTTGCTATCGAAGGCAATACCCTCACGCTTGGCGAAATAACTGCGGTTATCGATGGTAAAGCAGTTGCAGGCAAACAAACGGAAATTAAAGAAGTCAAAAATGCTTATGAAGCTTATGACAAAATTATGACCTTTGACCCTTATGCCAGTAAGGATTTCCTGAAAGCCCATAATCTCATGACGCAAGGCTTGCTTTCTGAATCCTGCAAATTTCGCAGCGGTGATGTCGGTGTGTTTGACGGTGATGCGGTGGTACATATCGGCGCAAGACCGCAGTTTGTGTCCCAGCTCATGGAAGATTTATTTTCCTGGGCAAAGGTATCGGAACTGCATCCGGTGCTGAAAAGCGCGATTCTGCATTATGAAATTGAAACTATTCATCCCTTTGCCGATGGCAACGGACGCATGGGGCGGCTCTGGCAGACCCTTCTGCTGGCAAAATGGAATCCTGTTTTTGCGTGAATTCCGATGGAGTCGGTGCTATACAAAAACAGACCGCAGTATTATAAGGCGATTGAAGACGCACGGGAAGCCAACGATTCAGGGGTGTTTATTCGCAAGTGGGTTTAATACCCCGCCCCTTTGGGGCGTTCTTAAACTACTATCATAAAAATTACATGGGTATTAAACCCACATAAAATCCATACCTTACAGAACGACGATACCCCGCTGCTCGGCGGCTGTATGAAATACTTGTGGAGCAGTCAAAGCACCAAGTCAGGCACAAAGATAAGCACCAAGTCGATTTGTCAGATACACAGATGGCTGTATTACAATTACTAAAAAACAAGACTTTACCACGCAAAGAGATTTTTGCTGAAATTGAACTGAATGGCGATTCCCGTTCTTTCAAGCGGCACATCGAACCACTTATCGAGATAGGCTTCATTGAAATGACTGTACCTGATAAGCCGAATAGCAGGCTGCAAAAGTATCGGCTGACCGAAGTGGGAGAAGCAAAATTGGTAAAAGGAGTATTGTATAGCAAAACGTGATCCAATGAACCTCCCCGCCGCAAGCGTCAGCCTGATCCAGCGGCACGGGCATATCTTAAAGTAATAGAAAAAGCGCCGCAGCTTGTAGCGGATGTATTGTCGATGTAACTAGAGGCAGCCTTTCCGTTTCGTTCATTCCATTTAATGGCACTATATGATATAAAAACCTGAAACTTTTGAAAATAATGAAAAAAATATTTGACAGAGCAGGAAATAAGGGATAAACTTAAACAAGTAAAAGATGTATACATCATGGGGAAGTGAGTTATACAAACAAAAAAGTTTGTATATATATTTGGGAATACAAAGGTAAGTTTGATAATTCAATTGCCTAATTAATTGCCAGAGGAGGATAAAAATGGCAAAAAAGAGTCTAATCATTCTCATTTTATTAGTGGGTAGTACTTTTGCGGTTTTTGGTGGAGGGGCTTCTGAAGAGATTAGTGAAGTCCTAGCAAATATTACATATACAGATGCTGAAGCAAGGGAAATTCTAAGTGCCGCTGGAATTGGAGTTAATAACCCAGCGCCTGCAACTTCGCTTGAAGGTATTCGTATTCCAGCAATTGTTACTATACTCACTCTAAAAGCTGCCAGCGGCGCAGAGATTGTAGTTACTGGCGGAACAGAAAGTGGTGGTGATCATGCCCCTGATACTTATAGCCATGCAAATGGTTACAAAATTGATTTACAGCTAAATCCAACACTTACTAATTATATAGAGACTAATTATACACCTGATGGAACTGTTGGAGACTATCCTGCATATAGAGACGCCTCTGGGAATTTATATGTGCTTGAAGGCGATCATTGGGATGTAACTATTTCTGAGTAAAGACATTTGCAGAGCAAAAAAACTGCGTCTCGTTTATGATATTGTACCTAAATATGGAAAATAATCCATAAGCAAGAATAAGTAAATATGAACAAATGACGCCGCCTGTTTTGGAAATCTTGAAAAAACAGGCGGCGCACATCGCAAGCTCATCCACCCAAGCTATCCTTCCCCGCTTCATCTATTCCACCGTAAAAATCTCGGCAATATACAATCTGAAACTTTCGACAAAAACATGAAAAAAACATTTGACAATATACAAGAATGAGGGTAAAGTTAAAGAACATTTTTCAAGAAATTTCAGCAGTTTAGCGGAAGGACGGCTTATGAGGCTTGCAATGCGGAAGCATACCCCGGATAACCGGCGTGAGGCGTTAAGTTCTATCACTTCAGAAGCGCAAAAACTGCAAAAGGATTGACAGTATCCAAGAACACCAACAGCGTTTACAAAGGTTTCACGGAAGATGAAATCGCAGCGCATGAACGCTGCCTGACCCGCATTTTGACGAACATAGAGAATTACGAGAAGAAAAGGAGAAAAGAGAAATGAAAGTATCATTACAAACGCCATCCAACGCCTTTTGCCCGCAGACGTTTTACACCTACGGGACATACAAAGAGGACGGTACGCCCAATTTCGGACTGTTCTGCTGGCTCAGCTTTTGCTGGGACGGGGAAATGTGCGTCATGGCGTGCATCGGCGGCGAGAAGCTGACCAAGGACAGGATACGGGCAACCGGCGTGTTCTCCGCCAACTTAGTCACAGAAGAACTGCTGCCGCAAGCGGACTACTTCGGCCGTAATCTGGGGTATGACGCCGGTAAAATGCAAAATGTTGAAGTGTCCATATCTAAAGGCGCGGTTTTGAACGTCCCGGTCATGGATAAAAGCCCATGGGTATTTGAGCTTGAGGTTAAGAAGACCATACCGTTAGACGACGGGGATGTTTTCATTTGCAGTATAAAAAACACCCTTGTGGATGAAAATCTAGCCGGAAAGATACATGACAGGCACATACCGGTAAACGAGGCAAAGCCTGTGATTGGTTATGGCGGCGGCACCTATTTTAAAATAGGCGAGATGTTAACCGCAGGGGTATAATTGGAGTAATTAAAAGGTTTTCTCTTTATATCCTCTGTTAAGGCTTTATCTGTTTTCCTTCGACCCTTAGGTCACTGGAAGCGATACGGCTTTTTTAAGCTCAAATATCACAGTGAGACAAGCTCCAACATGCAAAAGTATAACCAGGGAATATACCATGAGGTATAATATATAATAGTCCGCAGACTTTAAACAAGAAAGGGTTGGTATGGAAACTAACAGAGAAATAAGACAAAGATTGGAATTTTATAAAATTATTCTTCTTGTCGCAAATTGGGTTGTTGCAGGTATCATAGTAATTATGGGTCTTAGATTGTTTGATTATTCCCAAGCGATCGGTACTGGATTTATTACAATCATCGGTGCAATTGTTGGCGGGGTGCTAGGGCATTTTTTAATACATGTTGCCTTATCAATTCCTTTTATTCTCCTTAATAACGGCGATACTCTGGAAGCCATCAAAAAAAGCGTTGGCGGAAATAGCGGTGGGAATACTTCTGGAACTAGCTCCGGAACTCGGTCTTTTGTTAGAGATAAGCGTCAGAAAAAATGCACAAGATGCAAAAAAGAGATAGATGAAGATTATACCGCATGTCCCCATTGCGGTAATGATACGTTTGACTGATTATTTGCCTAAATATCCGTAAGCGACCGCCGCCTTATGGCGTTTAGGCTTACGAAAAACCGCAGTCCGGGGACTTACATTGTAAGATTCTGGACCGCGCCAAACCAAAACTGCCAGTTACAGCCGGAAGCTGGAATGTTAGGCTTTTTCCGTCTGCACTATGTTAATAATACAGGTTTTGATTACCAAATTTGCTGCTAAAGGATGGGTAGTAAAATAGGAATGAAAAAGCATATAATTTCAGCGATTTTTGTTATATTTTTCTCTTTCAGCGCATATTCCCAAACAGTAACTTTTACCGATTCCGATGGTCTGGTTACATTTACGTTCACACCGTGCAGTAAGAAGAAGGCGTTAGACACAATAGACTTTTTCATGGATATTAAGCCGTTTTATCATTTTACTTTAGATACTTTTGATTACCAGAACGCTCTTAATACAATAACAATAATCAATGGAACAATATCTGATTTTGAGAAAGTTTATAATGGTTTCAGTTACGGCAGCGCTACAATTGGTTATATGACGGTTAATTGTATAATGTATGGTAACTTAAAAACTGGACAATATTCATTATTACAATTTGCGGATGTTGATTTAGGCGGCGGCGTTGTTCGTCAAAACTTAAAAAGCGTTTTTGAACGGTCTATTGTACAGGTTGACACGAAACAGTAAGGCGCGGATGCATGACTTGGCGGCCGCTTGAGGTGACATGCCGTCGCAAAGAGGAAATCAAATGTTCTGTTTTAAATGTGGTACGCAAATACCTCATGGGAGCAGTTTCTGTTTAAGCTGCGGTACTAATTTAACATCTTCTAATAATAATTCTCTCAATAATACCATTTCAAACAATGGCAAGTGTTTATTTGTCATTCAACGAAAAGAGATTACGGTGGAATGGCAAGCAAAATGAAAATTTATATTGACGGATTATTGGTTAAAGAACTTAGAAATGGTGAAATATATTTTAAGGTTCTTGACAATGGTAAACATTATTTATACTGCGACACGTTCTTGATGAATAGAACCCAATCATTTGAGTTTATAGGTAATAATAATAAAATTGAATATTTTGTCCAATTTCCTTTAAGAAGAGTGCCATGCGTGGAAAATTCTGTAGCAATGACAACATTGCTTGTGAATAAAACGCTTGAAACTCAACCTGGCACTTATGATGGTTCTGAACTGCCGGTTGAAGCGAATTCTTTCTCAATGTACGGAACCGACAACTCAATAAGCAATGCCGCCGGGTCGTCAAATATTACTTATGGGAAAATACGGCATGGTTTTACAACATTTTGGCTTGTTTTTCAGGCAATTATATATGCGATTGGTGCAGTAATGTTTATATTTGTGCCGCGACCGTATGAAACTGATACTGAGAGTTTATTAACAGGATATAATAGCCTTGTTTCCCTGTTCGCTCTCAGTTGATGTTTGATATAGTTGGAATTGGGCTAAGCTATCCGTCCCTACTTACCATTTCTAGCTGTTGCTGAAATTCATTTTTACACTGTAATAAATGCAGAGGAGCTTAATGTCGAGAACGTATAAATTTGCAGTACACCATTCAAATAAATTGTTGAAACAGAGATCAAATCGTAGCTTACGAAAACTGAATCGTTCTAGACTTGCAAAGTATAGGGAAGATACAGTATTTGAAGATGATCCAGTTTTATTCAATTCCAATTTTGAATTTTGGAAATATTTCTATAGTCGATACAGTGAAGATAAAATGATACAAATTGTCTGTGATAAGGTCTATTCAAATTTGCAAGGAATTTTGAATGGCAGTATTCACCATTATCTTGATGACTTTTTTAATGTCGTTTTTGGCAAGGAAACTGAATTTGAGGAGTATTTCTTGTATAAACGAAACAAGAAAGTAAGGCAATTCTATCTGAATAATAGAGTCAGGGTAAGATTAGCACAAAAAACCACACAGGAACAGGTTTTGGAATATGCCAAAAGATGTGTTCATCTTGGAAAAATAATGATATTTTGATTTATTGCCCCACTTTATCCGTGGGGCTTTTTTAATTGACAATACCAATGACTTTAGGAACAATTATGCTATTACGATGGAAGAAATTAGGTT
>QMCE01001131.1_pt1 | contig 16389 bp, 12 predicted proteins | sample 1821851 | NCBI WGS metagenome assembly QMCE01 (sample SAMN09453174, study PRJNA476694) | Termite gut metagenome, whole genome shotgun sequencing project. | isolation source: worker | host: Odontotermes sp. | place: South Africa:Pretoria | collected 2016-01-28
GAGCAAAGCGAGCCCCAGTTTACTGCGTCAACGATTTTGACTACTGGTTCCCGGCATTCGCCGGGATGACGATGTGTCGGTTATTTTTGTGTTTTTTTATCGGTGAGTTAAAAGGATGATTATACAAAAATTATAGAATATATGACTAGTGTACTAGTGATAGCGAAAAAGTGTACATAGTGTAAAAAAGGGCGGGATTACCCCGCCCTTTTAACTTTATCACCGGCAACTAGAATCCTTTCGGGGTTTCCATTTTCACGTTTGTTACACGTTTATCCAGTGCGCTTATTACATCTTTGGTTATATCCAAATTAGGCACGTTTCCAATACGCGCAAAGCGACCGTCCAAGACAACAGACAGGTTCTTCTTGGCTATGATTCCCTCTATCAACGGGTCAAGGTGTTTTTCTTGTATATCGGCCAGCGCTTTTTGGAATGATACTTCTATACTTTGTGCACGTTCGTTAAGGTCACGCTGCAACTTATTTACGCGGCCCTGATAATCGGACACTCGGCGAGCAAGCGCCTCACGCGAAAGGACGTCTTGCGACTTTTCAATTTCAGCTTTTTCTTTTTCAAGCGCTTTTTGTTCCGTGGTCAACTGGTCCTTCAATTTATTTTCAAAAGACTCTTTCTGTTTGCGAAGGTTCTTCAAGACCTCGGACTCTATCTGTATCGCGTCCATACGTATAACCGCAATGTGCAAGTCGGCACCTGTTACGTATTCTGTGCTTACGCTTGCCAAGGACTCTTCAACCGAGGCTCCGCCACGATTCATGGCGTTTATTCCCCACACCCCCAGCGCAGCAATTGCGACAACCGCGGCCGCGACAACGCCCATTTTTTTATAATTTTTTGCCACCGCGGGCACATTATTACCAGACATTCTTTTTACCATTTTCCTTTCCTTTTTTTTTATATTAGTCGGGCAGACTGCATTAATCCACCCCCACAAATCAGGTCGATTATAGAACTATTTTTTTCCAATTAAAAGAGGAATTTTAACCAATTCAATCATCATTCAATATTTCTTTTAATTCTTGCATATCTTCGGGAAGCCGAGCTTTGAAGTGCAAGGCCTCGCCCGTCACAGGATGTTTTAAATCCAAGACTTCTGCATGCAGCATTTGGCCGTCATGTTCACGGATAAAGTCCAACAAAGCGGGGTTCTTGACACTTCCAAGGCGCGACGAGCCCCGGCCATACACCGGGTCACAAAGCAGTGGAAATCCGTGCGAGGAAAGGTGGACCCTTATCTGGTGAGTTCGCCCCGTCAGCAACGTACATTTCAACTGTGTCACATTTTCCCGTGCCCAGGCGTTCATTACCCTTGCCTGGGTATGGGCTTCTTTACCCCCGTATTTTAACATTGTCATTTTCTGGCGATTTTTGGTGCTGCGGCCAATGTTTCCAGTAATGTCAGCTTCTTCCCACGTCGGAATTCCCCAAACAAAGGCTATATACTTACGCGTTAAATCATGATTTGAAAACGTCACGGTAAGCACATGGTGTGCACGGTCTGTTTTTGCAAGTATTACCGCACCACTGGTATCTTTATCAAGCCTGTGTACAACCCCTGGACGGCCCGAATCACCAATGCTGGACAGACTCGTGTGTGCCAAAACCCTTTGCACCAAAGTATCGGTCTCGTGGCCCGCCCCAGGGTACATTGATACCCCCCGAGGCTTATTAACCACAATTATATCATCATCTTCAAACATTATATCAATATCTGAATCCTGGGCCGGTTGCAAAGTTTCGTGCACTTCTTTTTCTGGAATTTCGACAGCAACCGTATCCCCCACACGAAGTTTCACAGAATTCTTGGGCGCCACGTCGCAGTTCAATGTTATGGGAAATTTTTGTATTTCGTTTCGCGAATATTCTGGCATTTTCGTCGCGAGAAATTTATCAAGACGGACGCCTTCATCAGTTTCAGATATTTCAAAAGTCAGTTCTTTGTTCATCATATTATCTCATTTCGTTCCAGTTCTTGCCACGGGTACAGGCACGCAAATCTATTTCCGAGAAATCGGACATTCCATTATTCCACGCGTTACGTTTTGATAGTCTTCCTTACCAGCCTCGCGCCAGGCAAGCTGTACCACCGTCGGCTGGTAAAGGCAGACAAGCAAAAACCTTCCCTTTTCTCGTCTGTCCACCCAAGTTCGTACCTGTTCAGACTGGGCATAGCATGGAAAGCCGTCAAGATAGTATAACTCGGTTCCGATACTAGCCCCACTTACAGTTATATGATACTCGGTAAGACGCAGACCAGTTACAGCTTCCCAATCGCTGCTGGTTGAAAAAACACTCACCATACTCGGCCGAGTCACAGGCGTATCTGCACAAGCACCAAAACCGAAAAACAAACAGTGAACAGTAAACAATGAACGCAGCATTTTTTTTAATAAATTGTTTTTCATGTTTTGTTCCTTTTTTTTTTATTTTAAAGCGCATGACCACTCGCACGCGACACTAACGACTATATACCACAGACTATTCACTAGCAAGTTCCACCCCAAGGCGGTCAGAACCGACACTGCTTGGCGTAACCGTATACTCGAACCCAAGCGTCGCGCCCGGGTCAAGCAACGGTGCACCCGGCAAAAACTTTTGTCGCGACAACACGTTATCCTTGCCATCATAAGACACTATGACTATGTCTGGGACCCCGTAAATTTCTGTTCCGCGGTTTAAAATATTTCCGGTAACTTTAAAGTTGTTATTTTCGTCTGTTACTATACTTGAAATCTCTGCCACAAGCGGTTGTTTCAAGATTTCATTTGCTCGCGAGCGTACAATCACAACAAAAGCAAATATTCCAGCCGCAAGCAACGCGCACAATGCCGCCAAGATGACAAGCACTGAATTCTTATTGCGTTTTTTTTCTGGTCGCCATACGTGCCCACAAATTGCGCACTCGGCCGATGACACCCCGCGCCGTCCCAGCGAATATTCTGTTTTACAAAAAGGACACGATATTTTCATTTCTTTTTCATCTTAATCAAATTAGCGCCTAAGTCAACTGGTGGTTAATAGTTTGGGGTTGTTGGGAAGTATTTTCGGCAACTCCAAACTACTATTCACTAATCACTCTCTGGTATTTTGCACGAACACGCCCCTCTGTTTCATTAAGCACATTCAAAAAGTCTGCAACAGTGGCATTTTTATTTACGGCCGTGGCATTAAAGTTTGTTGCAGCGGTTGTTCCGGTTTCTATCCTTGCAACAACAGTGGACAGTATATTCAAGTCTGTAAGGGTCAAATCATACATTCGGGCCGAATTGGTTTGAAAATCCCAGAAATATCCCGGATTCGCGGGGTCTTCGAGACGACTGCTTACGACAAGGTTTGGCGTTATACTGCCGGAAAAACCAACGTTTGTGAACATGGCTGTTATACTTCCACGGCTCATATCAACCGTTTGATTAACTTTTAATATTGCTGCTTTGCCATCCGTTGCGACCGTAAGGCCCGAAAGGTTCAGCTTGTCTGTCCAAAGCTCGTTCGCCGCAAACGTGCCCACTTTCGCAGAGTCTGCAATACTGAGCGTGCCAAGCACTTCAAGGTTCCGCCCGTCGGACGAGAGGGCTCCGTTTACTGTGGCCTCGCTTATACTCAGAACTTTATCAAGGTTAGTTCTGTTTGAAAAGGTAAGTGAATCTGCGACAACGGTTTCACTGGTCAGCGTTTCTTCAACTTGAAGACTTCGAGAGTCTGTATACTTTGCCCCAACAACCTCGTGCCCACCGATATTAAGGTTAGACAGCATTGTTGCATCGTCTGCATATTCACTTGGGGTACGCCATAGATATTTTGCCCCACCACGCTCTGTTATAGTTGTGCGGACGACTCCGTCAGCATCCGCTATGTCAAAGTCTGACGCGTTAGTTCTGAACGTACCCCAAGCGCCAAACAATTTCCCACTGTCCGCAAAGCCGGCACGGTTCCCACCAAGCCGAGCCATTTCCCGGGTATGTACCGCATCTTCACCGCGCATTACAACAAGGCCACGCAATGTGGCGACTCCGCCACTGTCGGGAGTTTTAAGAATTCTCAGCTGAAAATCATCTGCCATATTTTCCAAGATATCATATTCAAGGCCATAGTCTGCGAGGTCTGATATTTTGACGCGGGTTATATTTTTTCCAACGGGAGACAAAAGCTCTTTCTTATTAGCGTCTATATATCTTTCAAGTGCGTTTCCAACGGCCTCCATACGCTGGGTGCCAAGAATAGCCTCTGTGCGCTCTGACCGTTGTCCTGCGCCACGAAGCACAAATGGAAGTATTACAGCGCTGAGCGCCATAGTCAACAAAAGCTCGGTCAAAATTCCACCACGCGATGAAGAGCCGGAAAAGCAATGCGCCATTCCTATTTTTTTTCCAAAGAAAAGTTTTTTTATTCGTTTCATGTTTTTTTTATTTTCATTAAACTCAACATTATACTATTGTACTAGTACACTAGTATAATTCAATTCAGTATACTGTTTTACTAATTACTCCTCCAACCTGATACTATGATTTTATCAAACTCTGATACGGACGGCTCTCGCGGGATTATCGTTTTCACAAGTTCTAATTCTGAAACCCGCGGCGCCGATGTTACTGGAAAGCTCCACGCGCCAAGCTTTATCGGACCGGGATTACTGCTTGACAACAATTCTGATGAAACTGTCAGACCATATCCATTCGCAAACGTCATCTCGTCCGAATAAACATACGGAACATACAGCGAGTGAACAGACATTCCCGCAAAACCAGAAACCGTCGTTGAACCAGATGACACAAGTGTCATTCCACTGCCCACCCTTACCGTTTCTGTTATTACTGCACGGTCCGCTATGACTGTTCCTCGTGTTGCAAAACCCGTAGTTTCACCAAACCTCATTGCCGCAATATTACGAAAGCCTGTTATATCACCTGTTACCCTTACCGCCCCAAATTTCGCATCTGTTGCGTCAAGGTTTGCGCCAGCCGAGAAGAAACCCGATACGGCCGCGACTCTTTTTGACGTGACAAAGTTGGCTATTGTTTCAAATGATTTTCCTGATTCTGTGGCATGGGTTCCTATGCCATAAAGCTCTTTCCCACCAAGGCTCAGGTTCCTTTCCATTGTGGTAAAGTTATCTTCTCCGCTGGTACCACGGTGCAAAAAGTTAGATGTATCTTCAGAACCAAAATCGCGCGAGATTTTTACAACAAGGTCCCCCGCTTTAAAGTCAGGGGCACTTGCCGCCCAGTTTCCTCCGAACGCAACTCCTTCCGAATTTACCGTGGCTGCACTGGGACCTATGGCGTTTGCTATGTTCGCGGCACGGAACTCGTCACCTACCTCGAACGCAAGGTATACGTCAGCAATGGATGCCCCCCGCGCAGGGTACTTGTCTATGAATCCCGCGTAAGCGTTCGGGGCTATAAGCCCAAGGTCATTATCATCAAGGCGTATTTGTGCGGCCATTGGCCATTTATCGTGGTTAAGGCGCACAAAATTAAGCGCAGAAGTTTTGACCGCAACAATGGAATGCGCAACGGAAATATCACGAAAACCGGCAGAAGTCTCGGAAATACGGGAATACATGAACGGTGCCATAATTGCAACAACGGCCATAGCGAGCAGAACCTCCAGAATGCTTGCTCCAGCGCAGGGATTTGCAAAAGCAAACCTGCGCATTTTTTTTCCAAAGAAAAGTTTTTTTATTCGTTTCATGTTTTTTTAATTTTCATTACACTCAACATTATACTATTATACTAGTACACTAGTATAATTCATTTCAGCAAACAATTATCTAGCTTTTTACTCGCACCCACCCCTTCCTTCAACAAGGCACTGTTTAAGGTCTATGCGTTTCTCCAGCCTGCTCCAAAACACCGCACGGCACGTTATATTTTGCGACAAAGACTGGGCGTTATACTTCCCACCCATGGATTCTATCAATGTTTTACAGCTTATTGTATCCCCAGAATCATCGGCATGATTTTTTATTATTTCTATTCCGTCATTGTTTATTGTCCCGAGCAGCACATCTGGAAAAACCGACGTGCCTCCAAGTCGAACATCTATTATCACAGGTCCCGTACCTCCTCTCGCCATTGCCGCACTGGTCTGGTCACGAAGGGTTACATTTGCAGCACGCATTATTCCGACCGAGATTCCACTTTGCGAAGCGTACTCCAGCGTATCCGGGCTTATAAACACATCTTGGCCACCTGCTGCATTTATAAAAGAACCAACATCCAAGCGTTCCACATAAAAACTTATCCTGTCAGACGTAAGCCCACCATTAACTTCCCAATATGCGGGACCGGTGAATCCCGTACGGCCGGCCGTCATAGAGAACTCGTAAACAGATGCACGGTCCACCGTAAGGCTTGTAGCCTCTCCGAAACGCGCAATCGTGCGCGAAGACAATGTATCCGCAATCATTGTTCCACGCGTAAGCGAAAGCGCCGATTCGCCCGCATACGACGCAAACGTTGCACGGTTAAGGACAAGCTCGTCAATATTATTCCTTATTCGCCTTCCGTCTTCGGTACCAAACACATCAAGTCGATTCGTTTGAAAGGACTCTGTTTCAAAGTTTCGCACAAACAAGCCGTTTATATTTTCAATCGAAAAGCCCCCCATATCAAGGTCGGAAAGAAATGAATTTTCGTCCGGGTTATTTTCATCGCGGCGGACTATGTCCGAGAGTTCTTGCTCAAGCGGAATTCTTATCGAGATAATTTCGCTTTCATCAATTGCGTCAATTCCAAGGCGCCGAGCAAGCTCTGCACGGCGTATGCCGGATATATTATCACCCGCAACCTCCAGCCTTGCGACAACCCCTGCTTCCGGGGTTTTATTTATGATAAGGGATATATTCTGGTCCAGCGGAGTTCTTGCCATGAACCCAAGAGGAAGTCCATAGGGTTCCAAAATATCTGCGAACGAATCACCCGCAATTACGACGGGGTTATATGGAAACTGGGAAACATTTTCCCGAACATAAATTCTTGCTGCGGCCCTTGCGGACTCTATCTGGGTCACCGTTGCATTCATTATTGCGTCAAGGTCACGTCTTGCCAATTTTTGTGCAAAAAACGGCATAAACGCAATGACCAAAGTCAGCGCCAACAGGGCCTGTAACAAAAAGCTTCCGTTTTGTTGTTTCAAAAAAACATCCCCCCTACGCACCAAGTGTAGCAATCTAAAAAAAAGATTGCAATCGGTTTTAAAATATGCAATCATCGTCTCGTGTGTAAAGGCGCAGGTGTGCGTCCTTTGTGTAGTTGGGCGGGCCTCGCGTTCGCCCCGATTTTAAAAAAGAAAACTTCAATGGCAAACAATAATAATAAAAAAACACAATCATCGGTTGGTCTTATGATTCAGCGCTGTCACAGGTGGCGCCAAAAACGCAAACAATATATCGACCAAGCACGCGGAACAAGCGACGACATAGAACGCGAACGTCTTTTGCAAATGGCAGAGCACTATGGCCGCATAGTAAGCTATGAACAGGGAAAAATAGACAATACTCGCGACCCCAAGGATAAATGCCAAATTGACGAGGCGACCGATGACGAAGGTCTTCCCGACGACTTTATGGACAACCTTAAGTAAAACTAGCAGCTAGCGTTTGTACTTGCAATCTTCCGATTCGGCGAGTATAGTCGTTGTGTTCTTGAATTAAATTTAAGAGCGGGCCAAAAGCCCGCTCTTTACAATAACAGGAGTATATTATGTCTATTACATCCATGCCTCGCCAGGATTTGTTGCTTGGCGCCAAAGCACTCGCCGCTGAAAAACAAATTAACGAAGAAATCGTTTTTGAAAGTCTTGAAGCTGCTATTGCAAAAATCGCAAAGCAAAAATTTGGTGAAGAATTTAACATCACTGTTCACATAGACCGCAAAAACGGTGCCATTAACGTTAAACGATTGTTTGATGTGGTTGACCCGGAAAAACTGGGCGAGGATGAACTTGGGGAACCAATTGAATTTAACTCTGATACCATGCTTACCGTGGAACAGGCAAAAAAATACTTGAAAAATCCAGTCGTTGGAGATATTGCGGAAGACTCGCTGCCAGAGCCCGAGTTCGGTCGAATGGCTTTCCAAACCGCTAAACAAATTACAACTATGCGCGTGCGCGACGCAGAAAAAGGAAACCAATTTGAAGAATTCAAAGACAACATCGGCGATATTGTAAACGGCGTGGTAAAACGTATTGAATTCGGCAACGCTTTTATTGACATTAACGGCAAGGCAGAAGGATATATCAAAGGAACTGAACTTATCCCGGGCGAAAGACTTAATGCTGGTGACCGTGTTCGCGCACTCATACTTGACGTGACCCGCAGCAACAGCGGTCCGCAAATATTCCTTACCAGAACTCACCCGCTATTCATGGAAAAACTGTTTGCCCAGGAAGTTCCCGAAATTTACGAAGGCGTTATCAAGATTAAATCTTGTGCACGTGCACCAGGCAGTCACGCAAAAATTGCTGTGACAACAGATGACCCAAGTATTGACGCAGTTGGAATGACCGTTGGAATCAAGGGTACTCGTATCCAACCAGTAATTAACGAATGCCATGGCGAAAAAATCGACGTGATTTTGTACAGCGAAGACCCGGCGGTTTTCATAGTAAACGCGATGCAACCCGCAAAAGTCGCAAAAATCATTGTCGATGAAGATACTCATACAGCGGCAGTGATTGTTAACGAAGACCAACAGTCGCTTGCGATTGGACGTCGTGGCCAGAACGTGCGCCTTGCGTCCCAGCTTACAGGCTGGAACATCGACGTTATGAACGAAGCCCAAGCCCAAGAACGTCGTGCCAAGGAATTCGCAGAGAAAACAGAACTGTTTACCAAAGGTCTTGATATAGACGAAATGATAGCTCACCTTTTGATAACAGAAGGGTTCCGTACAATTGAAGAGATTGCCTTTGTCGAAACGAACGAACTTGAAACAATTGAAGGCTTTAACGCGGAATTAGCGAGCGAGTTGCAAACAAGAGCAAAAACATACCTTGAAAAAATAGAAAAAGATTATCTTGATAAAGGACACGCAATTGGAATGAAAGATGACCTTTTGCTGTTTGACTTTGTAAAACGTCCAACACTTATGAAGCTTGGGGCTGCGGGGATTAAGAGTTTGGAAGACCTTGCGGACCTTGCGAGTGACGAGCTTATCGAGATAATGGGCGAAGATAATATGAGCGAAAGACTCGCACAAAGAATAATCATGAAAGCCCGCGAAGTAGCATTTAACATAACAGTCAATGAAACAGAAGAGTAAAATGATAAAAAAAAGGCTTTTCCACAATGCGGAAAAGCCTTTGTAAGTTGCAAAGCCTGAAAAATAGTTTATAATGCGCAGAAATAAGGGTCGGATAACACCCGACAAAATGGAGTTTTTTAAATGGCAACACTGACACTTGGTAAATCTGTTACAACAGATGCGGTACAAAGCAAAAAAGGCGACGCGGTTTTTGTCGAACGTAGACGACGCGTGGCTTTGCCGGGCGAACGAACCTTCCGCGACGAGCCACGTGGACCTAATGTTGCACGAAGTGCTGCAGATGAAAAATTGCGGGCCGTCTTGGCCGCGGCCAAGGCGCGCGAAGAAGAACGCAAAAAGCGAGAGGCCGAGGAAGCCGCCGCCCTTGCCGCACGCGAAGCCGAAATCGCACGCGAAAATGAAGAATATGAAGCAGTTAAAGCAAAACTCGCCGAAAACGAAAGCAACGTCAAAGACGACGAAGAAAACGTAAATCACCAGTCGACGACCCCAGGGCGCGAGCCTTCAAGGCCATCATTCGCCGCACCAAGGGCACGCGATGAAGAAACAGAAAACCGTCGTGGCGGAAATGTTCGCGCAGAAAAGAAAAAAGACTTCTCCAAGGGAAAAATCTCTATCAACGATATAGTTATGGGGGACGGCGATGATTCTGATGAAATCGGGATTCGTGGCGCTAATCGCAGACGCAGCGAGGCTTCGCTTAAACGTTTTCGCGAAAAAGCACGAGCTATGTTTCAAACCCCGCAGAAAGTAGCACGCGAGGTTACGCTTGGCGATTCTATAACTGTTCGCGATTTGGCCGCCGCTATGGCAGAAAAAGTCGGTAACGTCGTAAAAAAACTTATGGAAATGGGAATGATGGCGTCCCAGAATCAGTCAATAGACGCAGATACGGCAGAGCTTGTGGCCACCGAGTTTGGCGCAACTGTTAAGCGTGTTGTAACCCTTCCATACGAAAGCATTTTGACACGTATGCCAGACCCGGCAAAGCTTAAACCACGTGCCCCCGTTGTCACCGTCGTCGGTCACGTTGACCATGGTAAGACTTCTTTACTTGACGCATTCCGTAACGCCAATGTTGTGTCTGGTGAAGCGGGCGGAATTACCCAGCACGTGTCGGCTTATGAAGTTAAGTCTAAATCCGGAAAAATGATAACTTTTCTTGACACCCCCGGACATGAAACCTTTACCGCAATGCGTGCCCGTGGGGCCCAGATGGCGGACATTGTTGTTCTTGTTGTTGCGGCAAACGATTCAATTATGCCACAAACCATTGAAGCAATTAATCATATCAAAGCCGCCAAGGTTCCATTTATCGTTGCAATAAACAAAATAGATTTACCAGAAGCCAATGCTCAAAAGGTAAAAACAGACCTTTTGCAACAGGAAGTTCAGGTCGAAGAAATGGGTGGCGATGTTCAGGCGGTGGAAATTTCTGCACTTAAGAAAATTGGTCTTGATAAACTGGAAGATGCTATTTTATTGCAAGCAGAAATGATGGATTTAAAGGCTGACCCAGAAATGCCAGCAACTGCAACGGTGGTAGAGGCCAAAATGGAAAAAGGCCTTGGCCCGATTGCAACAGTAATTATAAACCAAGGAACTCTCAGCATTGGTGATGTGTTTGTGGTCGGCGAAACATTCGGTCGCGTGCGTGGATTGATACTCTCTAATGGCGAGCGTGTAAAAAGTGTAAAACCCGGTCAACCAGTCATAGTTCTTGGGCTTGATGCGGTTCCGAATGCGGGTGATTTTCTTAACGTTATGGAAAATGAAGCCCAGGCTCGTGAAGTCGCTGGCTATCGAATCCAACGCGAAAAAGACAAGGCTAATACCGTAAAACGCTCTTCCTTGGAAGAACTGTTTGCCAAACGCGAAGACAATAAAAAAATCATGCTCCCTGTAATATTACGCGCGGACGTCCAAGGTTCAGTAGAGGCTATACGCGATATGATAAGCGGAGTCGGCAGTGAAAAAGCCGGTATAGAATTGCTTTCAAGCGGCGTCGGTGCAATTACAGAGGGCGATATAAGACTTGCCACCGCCAGTGGTGCAGTAATAATAGCCTTTAATGTACGCGCAGATTCTGCGGTTCGTGAAATGGCACGAATGAACGGCGTAGATATACGCTATCACAACGTTGTTTACCGCATTACGGACGAGTTAAAAGACATCCTGTCTGGTAAATTGGCACCAGTAAAACGCGAAACATTTATTGGCTATGCCGATGTTATTGCGCTGTTTACCGTCGGCAAGGGCACCCGTGTTGCGGGCTGTCGCGTGACCGAGGGAGTAATCAAGAAAGACGCATTTGTTCGCCTTTTGCGTGATAACGTTGTGATATACGATGGTAAAATTGGAATGCTTAAACGCGAAAAGAACGAAGTCAAGGAAGTTTCAGGCGGTGTAGAATTTGGAATGTCATTTGATAAATACAATGACCTTGCCGTTGGCGACCGCATAGAGTGTTACGAAGTAGAACAGATAAAAGCCACGCTTTAAAAAACTAATCAACAGTCACTAATGACTGTTGATTAGTTTTTTACATAAAGCTTTGCGGGTTGACATCGATTTTAACACGAACGTTCACGGGCTGTTTGACTTTACCAAGCCAATGTCTTACGGCGGGTTGAAGCGCCGCTTTTTCATCGCCTGCGACAAGGAATCTCATTCTGAACCACTTTCTTATTTGATATATTTGTGCGGGGATTGGTCCCATGATTTTCGGGACAGAGCCCCCCCCAACAAACTTTGGGGCGGCCACCGCAAGTTCCGCACAATACTTTTGAAGAACACTTTCTTTCTCGGCCTCTATTATAACCGCGACAAGCTGGCCGAACGGAGGCATTTTTGCCGCCGCCCGTCCCAACATATCATTTTCCATAAATTCGTCACGGTTATTCGTGCATATCGCCTTTATAACAGGGTGCTGGGGCTGGTACGTTTGCAACAGGACTCGGCCTGGTTTATCCCCACGACCCGCACGGCCTGCTACCTGAAACAGCTGTTGAAATGTATGTTCCGCCGCGCGAAAGTCTGCCCCAAACAGACCCATGTCTGCGTCAATCACTCCGACAAGAGTCAGATTCGGAAAATGGTGCCCCTTGGCCAAAATCTGGGTTCCGATTATAACGTCTATCTCGCCATTTTCCATTTGGCTTACAAGGCGCTCGAGCGCTTGACGCGACATCATCGTATCGCTGGAAACCAGCGCAGTTCTTACTCCGGGAAATTTAGCAATGACTTCTTCTTGGATTTTTTCAAGGCCGGCGCCACGCATTGAAAGCTCGGCCCCGCAATCGGGGCATGCCCGCAGCATTGGGGCAGTTCGTCCGCAGATATGACACAGCAGTCCGCCTGTTTTTTTATGATACGTCATCCCGCACGAGCATTCGTCACAATGCGCAACCCATCCACATTTTTTACATTGAATTATGGGGGCATAACCACGTCGATTTATGAACAGTAAAACCTGTTGCCCGGCGGCAAGAGTTTCACGCATGGCGCTCACAAGTGCAGAAGAAAGTTGTCCAATATTTGTCTTTTCTTGATTTTTTGATTTATTTTTTATTACTTCTACTTTTTTTGCTATGTGTTCAAGCTCGAGCTCTATATGATGTAATACGCCCTCGTTCGAAATACGTATCACCGTTATCCCAAGATTATTCATATACTCATCACGTTCTTTATCATATTCATACGAATAATCGTGCGACTTGCCGTCAAGTTCTATAACAAGGTTCAATTCTGAACAATAAAAATCTGCAAAATAATTTCCAATTTGTTTTTGTCTATCAAAATCTAAATCATGAAATTTTCCGTTTTTTATTTCATTCCAAAACAGAGCCTCTGGCAAACTTTGGCCTTGACGCAATTCACGTGCGCGACTTGATACAGATTTATTGTATGGTAAAGAATTATAATTTTTATTTTTTCGCATTCCTGATTCCCACAAAGTCCAGGTAAAAAGCACGGTTTACTGTACGCGGTTCCCCTCCTGTGGAGGACGGAGGCCGTCTGCCGGGTGGCGCGTAGCGCCAGGGTGGTTCTTGTATGTGTTCCCTATAATCTACATAGTTTAATATGTGAATTATAGTAACCATTACCCAAACCACCCCGCCCCTTCGGGGCACCCCTCCACAGGAGGGGAACCGCGTACAGTAAACCGCGCCCAAGCTATAAACTAAACAATTTCACCCCAGACAAGGTCGCCCACAAGTTCTGGGCCTGCGAACTCTATATCCGTAACGTTCAGAACGTTCTTTATATCTTGCTCTGCACTGCGCAAAAATTCATCTTCACGGACAACTAATTTTGAAATTGGTGCTTTCATTGATTTATTCTCGGCCGATTTTCTTCCACGAACATTCGCAACCAATTCACACACAAGTTCATAATCTTCCGGTTTGCCAAACGATTTCGCATAGCCTTCCCAAAGACTTGGGTACAGCATTTTATGCACAGATTTACCTTCCTTGTTCCAGGGGTGAGCATTATAAACTTCTTCACTTATAAACGGCATAAACGCGGCAAACAATGCGCAGAATGTTTGAAGGCAACCGTTCAAATGTTTAAGCACCGATTTATCCCCACTGTACGCTCTTGCCTTTACTATTTCCAAATAGTTATCGCAGAAATCCCAGAACGCTTGTTCGGTTGTTATAAGCGCGCCGGTATAGTCATTTTCTTTAAATGATTTTTCTGCTGCAAAAACTGTCGTTCTCATCCGAGAGCAAAATGCCAAATCAAGCGGATTATCTGAGATGTCTATGGACTCGTTATCCGGCCTGCCAAACCCAAACACAAATCTTGATGCGTTAAAGAATTTGGTTACCAATTTACGTTTTTGCTCCATTATCTTTTCGTCCGCTATACCGTCCATCCCAAGCTTGCTGCTTGCCGCCCAAAGTCTTATTGCGTCACTGCCATATTTTTCTATCAAAGCCCCTGGGGTTACCACATTTCCCTTGGATTTGGACATCTTTTTACGGTCTGGGTCAAGCACAAAGCCACTTATCCATGCCTGTTTCCATGGCAAAGCATTATCATTCATAAGGCTTTGAGCGATTGTATAAAAGGCCCATGTTCGGATAATATCATGTGCTTGGGGGCGTGCGTCAAAGGTTCCCAGCTCTACACCCGCCATCGCCTCTGCTATCTTCGGCGTAAGAGAGCTTGTTGCCCAGGTATCCATAACATCAGGGTCGCCCATAAATCCATTTGCCTTGCCGCGCATAGACTCGTCATAACCCTTGGGTGCCTGGGCCAACGGGTCGCACGGCAACTTGTCCGCCAAAATCGGATTATCAAAGTCAGGTTCCGCATTTTCATTCAATTTGTACCATACAGGAAACGGCACACCAAAAAATCTTTGGCGCGAAATAGCCCAATCCTGGTTAAGCCCGTCTATCCAATTCTCAAGACGTTTTCCCATATGGGCGGGAGTCCATTTTACTTCGTTCCCTTTTTCTCTAAGCGCTTCCTTTTTATCAAGCAACGTCACAAACCATTGACGGCTTGGTACGAACTCTATCGGAAGATGCCCTTTTTCAAAGAATTTTACCGCATGGGTTATTGGTCTTGGCTCTGCCACCAAATCCCCGTTCTCGCGCAGCATTTCTATGACCGCTTTTCTTGCTATTTTTACTGGCAGCCCAAGCATTTTCTTGAAATTTTCGTCGTTACTTAGAAAACCTGTGTCTATAATTTTTCCGTCACGACCAACAATTTGACGAAGCGGCAAATTATGAGTCTTCCAAAACTTTACGTCTTCTGCATCCCCGAAAGTACAAACCATCATTATACCGGTACCTTTTTCAGGGTCTGCGTGCGGGTCACCAAACACCGGAACGCTGTGACCAAACAAAGGTACAATTGCATTTTTGCCGATAATGTCTTTATAACGTTCATCGTCCGGGTGCGCAACAATTGCGATACATGCCGGAAGAAATTCTGGGCGAGTCGTTGATATTACGAAATCATTTCCACCCGAGACTTTAAACTTAATATCATGAAAGAACCCGGCGACTTCCCGGTCTTCAATTTCCGCTTGGGCAACTGCAGACTGCAAACCGGTGTCCCACATTGTCGGCGATTCCACAGACTTGACATTGCCGCCATTATAAAGGTTTATAAAATTCTGTTGCGCTATTCTTATTGCTGTATCTGATATGGTAGAGTACATAAGACCCCAATCGTATGAAAATCCCATACGGCGGAAAGTATCTTCAAAAACTTTCTCGTCCTGGTCTATTAATACTCTGCACGCTTCTATAAAATTTCTTCTGGAAACAGCCTGTTTTTCGTCTTCGTCCTTCACTTCTTTATGCACAGGAATGAAAGCGGGGTCGTATGCAAGCGTTGGGTCACACTTTATTCCAAAATAATTTTGAACACGGCGTTCAGTCGGCAAACCGTTATCGTCCCAACCAATCGGGTTAAAAACATTTTTTCCCGTCATGCGCTGGAACCGAGCCAATACTTCTGCCTGGGTATAGGACATAATATGCCCGATATGCAAAGAACCAGAAACAGTCGGCGGCGGGAAATCTATTGCGAAAGTATCCGCACGCGAAACATTCGGGTCAAATTTGTATATTCCCGCATTTTCCCAGTACTCTATACAACGATTTTCTATCGCGAGCGAATCAAGCTTGGCGTCCAACTCTTTATTTTCTTTATATGACATTGCTTTTTCCTTGACTTTTTTGTTTGTTTAATATACCATGTGCATCATACAGGATTTTGGAGTAATATTCAAAACCGAAATATTCCCCCCTGGTCACTCAACTGGCCGCACTACTGCGGTGCATAAGGCTTTCGCCGGTTCCAGGGGGTTCTTCATGGAACCTCTACTATTTTTATATCAAAATCTTTTGTATAATTCTTTCCTTCTTTATAGCCACATAATATGGCACCAGAGAACATATCTGCAAGCTGAATCAGATTATATTTTCTTGAATCGTACATATGCAGCCTGCATGATATATTATTTTGTCTTAGATGCGCATTAAGCATTTTTTGTTTGTTTTTATCACCATCAAGATATACAGATAATTCTCCACAACCTGAATTATACAGCATTATTTCATTTAATAAT